>Ga0055584_100005842_pt1 | contig 12057 bp, 7 predicted proteins | sample OSDHelmetaG_FD_58716 | JGI IMG/M metagenome (GOLD analysis project Ga0055584, IMG submission 58716) | Pelagic marine sediment microbial communities from the LTER site Helgoland, North Sea, for post-phytoplankton bloom and carbon turnover... | ecosystem: Environmental > Aquatic > Marine >... | reverse complement strand
TCGGAGAGGAGTAATGGGATGGCAACCGAACCGGCGTGTTCGGCCAGCACGCCGCGGAGCCGCATCACTACTACCTCGCCGGGACCGTCATCACCACCGACGGAGATCTCAGCATCGAGCCGATCGAACTGACTGTCCGGTCGCGGGATGAGGACCAGAATCCGCATCGGATGCTCATGCGCAGCCTGAGTGGCCGCCAGCGTAGCGTCTGCCTGACTGGTCTCATCCGCGAGAATCAGCAGCGTCAACACCATCCCGGTGGCGGGCGCACCCATCCGGTGCCGGAGTCGGGTGATTTCAGCGGAAATATCGTTTCCAGTGGTGTTTTCGAGCCTAATCATGGCCGCCTCCAACTACGCCCATCGTTAGCCATCATTTGGTACGCGGAGGGTGGCCCCCAGCCTCCAGACGCGTACTGTTCCGGTTGCCCTTGTTCCGCCCAGTGCGCGAGAACTGGATCCAAGATCTTCCATGACAGTTCGACTTCGGTGTGCTGCGGGAAGAGTGGTGGCTCGCCCAGCAGTACATCCAAGATGAGCCGTTCGTAGGCCTCGGGGGAGGACTGTGTGAATGATTCGCCGTACTGGAAGTCCATGTTCACGTTGCGAATCTCTCGGCGAGTACCGGGAACCTTCGCGGCGAACCGAACGGTCATACCTTCGTCTGGCTGGATCCGGAACACGATGGCGTTGGAGCCAAGTTCCTTGGCTACCGTATGCGAACTTTGGAACGGCAGGTGCGGCGCGCGTTTCAAGATGACGGCGACCTCGGTCACTCGACGTCCGAGTCGTTTGCCGGTCCGAACGTAGAATGGCACGCCTGCCCAGCGACGATTCTCAATATCCACCCGGATGGCGGCGAAGGTTTCGGTGGTTGAGTCCGCCGGAATACCGTCCTCCTGCAGGTAACCCTTGACTTCCACGCCAGCCTGCCAGCCGGCGGCATACTGGCCGCGAGCGGTGTGCTTGCTCAGATCCGGTGGTAGCACCATGGAACTGAGCACTTTCTCCTTCTCCGCCCGCACGGCTGCGGCGCTGAAGCCCGTCGGCTCCTCCATCGCCACTAGGGCCAGCAACTGGATCAGATGGTTCTGGATCACATCCCGAGCAGCGCCAATACCGTCGTAGTAGCCGGCCCGACTGCCAATGCCGATGTCCTCAGCCATGGTTATTTGGATGCTGTCGACGAAATTGTTGTTCCAAATGGGTTCGTACAGGTTGTTGGCGAAACGAATCGCCAACATGTTCTGCACCGTTTCCTTACCCAGATAATGGTCAATCCGGAAGACCGCATCGGCTGGAAACACACTGTCCACAATCTTGTTCAGATCCTGGGCCGACTGCAGATCGTGGCCGAATGGCTTCTCGATAATGACCCGATTCCATGCCCCTTTGTCTGAGTGAGTTAGCCCAGCGGCCTGCAACTGTTCGGTCACCACCGGGAAAAATCGGGGCGGGATGGAAAAGTAGTAGGCGTGATTACCGCCGGTGCCCCGATTCTGATCCAGTTCACCCAGCACGCGGGCTAACTCTTGAAAAGCTTTCGGGTCGCCTAGATCACCAGCGACGTAGCGAATCCCTTCGGATAGTTGTGCCCAGACCTCCTCGCGGAACTCGGTCCGGGAATGCTCCCGAACCGCATCGTGAACGATCTGGGCGAAATCCTGATTCTCATAGTCGCGGCGGGCGAAGCCCACGAGGGCAAAGTTTGGCGGCAGCAGGCCACGATTGGCGAGATCATAGATAGCTGGCATGACCTTCTTACGGGCCAGGTCGCCGGTTACACCAAAAATGACCATCCCACTGGGTCCGGCGACCCGGGGAAGGCGTAGGTCGCGTCGATCTCGGAGTGGATTGTGGTGGGTCATGGTCATGATGCTGTTGTGTCTCCCCGCTGATTGAGTGCCTGCTGCAGGTTGTCGAGTAGGTTTTCCCAAGCCACGACGAACTTCTCGACTCCTTCGTCTTCGAGCACCTTGAAGACGTCGTCCATGTCGATACCCACTGCGGCGATGTCGGCGAATACTTGCCGAGCATCTTCGATGTTCGGCTTGATGGTGTCGCCCTTGACCTCGCCATGATCGGCGACGGCCTGCATGGTCTTTTCCGGCATGGTGTTCACCACGTCCGCTGTGACAAGGTCCATCACGTAGCGGGTGTCGTCGTAACGGGTGTCCTTCACCCCGGTTGAGGCCCACAGTGGCCGCTGTGGCAGTGCTCCCTTAGCGGCGAGCGCCTGCCAGCGGTCCGAAGCCATCACTTGCTCGAACTCCGCATAGGCCAGTCGTGCATTAGCGATGCCCGCCTTACCACGGAGTTCTTCGGCTTCGGGGGTGCCAATACCGTCGATGCGGTTGTCTACTTCGGAATCGACCCTGCTGACGAAGAACGAGGCGACTGAATGGAGGGTGCTCAGGTCGTGACCGTTATCAGCCGCCTGTTCCAAGCCACTGAGCCAGGCGTCCATGACTCCGATGTATGCCTTGGGACTGAAAATGAGCGTGACGTTAACGTCGATTCCCTCGCTTAGCGCTTGAGTGATGGCCGGTAGTCCTTCCACCGTGCCAGGAATCTTGATCAACACGTTGGGGCGATCGACCATCCAATGCAGCGCTCGGGCTGCTGCGATGGTTTGGGCGGTCTTGGTGGCAAACCGAGGATCTACTTCGATCGAGACTCGACCGTCGATCCCGCGAGTGCTGTCGTAGACCGGCCGCATGACGTCACAAGCATCGCGAACATCTCGCGTGGTGATCGCCCGTACTGCCTCGCCGACGCTGACACCGCGAGTAGCCAAGTCTTGGAGTTGGCTCTCATACGAACTGGCCCCACCGGTGATGGCGTTATTGAAGATTGCTGGGTTGGTTGTCACCCCGGAAATGCTGTCAGTGTCGATCATTGTTGCCAGTTCACCGGAACGTAGTCGATCCCGGTCTAGATCATCCAGCCAAATAGACACCCCAGCATTTGCGAGTGATTTCAATCGATCCGACATCGAGCCTCCTCAGAGCGTGCGCGGGCTATCCAGGTATAGCCGCCTGCTCCGGTGAGGCTATCGACCTTGCTGCCCCTTTGCCTACCGAATCCGGATCTCGGTCCGTCTGTGTCGAAGGATAGCGAGTGGCGATTACTACAAGGACGCCGCGTCAGCGATGGATTCTTTAGCCGCTGCTACGACGGCCTCCGCCGTAATGCCGAATTTCTCGTACAACAGCGCACCGTCGGCGGAGGCACCGAAGTGATCGATCCCGATTGCGCGACCCGCGCTGCCCAGGTATTTCCACCAACCAGCGGTAACGCCTGCCTCCACGGACACTCGGGCGCGTACGCCACCAGGCAGCACCGATTCGCGGTAGTCCATGTCTTGGCTGTCGAACCATTCCAGGCAAGGCAACGAAACGACTCGGGCTGCCACGCCTTCGCTGGCCAGCGAGTCGGCGGCGGTCATCGCCAGACTGACTTCGGAGCCGGTCGCCAACAGCAAAACGTCCGGATCACCTTCCGGGTCAGACAGGACGTAGCCGCCCTTGGCTACCAGATCTGCCGACGGATGAGTGCTGCGATCGATCGTGGGGACGCCCTGGCGGGTGAGCGCGATCCCAGCGGGTTCGCCGCGTTCCAGAATTGTCCGCCAAGCCACAGCGGTTTCGGTGGCATCAGCAGGTCGAATGACGTTGAAGTCGGGAATCAACCGCAGCGACCAGAGGTGCTCGATCGGCTGATGGGTGGGACCGTCCTCACCGAGACCAACGCTGTCGTGGGTCCACACGAAAGTTGACGGGCTCTTCATGAGCGCTGCAAGGCGAACCGCGCCGCGCATGTAGTCGCTGAAGACGAGAAAGGTGCCGCCGAATGGCTTGCATAGTCCGGTTAGCGCCATGCCGTTAATGGCCGCACCCATCGCAAACTCTCGGACCCCAAAGTGGAGGATTCGGCCGTAGGGGGAGTGTGGTCCAGCGAACGGTGAGTCTGGCTTGACCTCTACGTTGGCGGGTAGGAATGACCCGCCACCCTCGATCGTGGTGAGATTGCTCTCCGCAAGGTCGGCGGAGCCACCGACGAACTCCGGCAGCACGCCCGCTATTGCCTGGATGACCTGGCTGGAAGCTTTCCGAGTGGCGATGGAGCTACCGGCTTCGAAATCCGGTAGCGGGATGTCAGGAAGGACACCCGACTGAATCCGATCGAGTAATGCGGCCCGGTCCGGATTGGCGTTGCACCAAGCGTCGAAGTTCTGCTGCCACTCGGCATGTAGTGCGGCCCCGCGATCTTTCACCTCCCGGGCATGCGCCAGCACTTCGTCAGCCACCTCGAAAGATTTGTTGGGATCAAATCCCAGGATTTCCTTGGTCGCGGCCACCTCATCGGCTCCCAGGGCAGCGCCGTGCGCTTTGTAGGTGTTTTGCTTGGTGGGAGCGGGCCAGCCAATCACGCTGCGCAGCCGGATAAAGGTAGGCCGGGAGGTTTCGGCACGGGCAGCGGCGAGCGCTCGCGCCACGCCCGGAACATCCACCGAGCCGTCGGAGCTGAGCGCCACCTCTTCGATATGCCAGCCGTAGGCGCGGTAGCGATCCACGGTGTGCTCACCGAAGGCGATTGCAGTGTCGTCCTCAATGCTGATGTGGTTGTCGTCCCAAATGACGGTCAAGTTACCCAGTTCTTGGGTCCCTGCCAGTGAGGAGGCCTCCGAAGTGATGCCCTCCTCCATGCAACCATCACCCGCAATGACATACACGTGGTAGTCGAAGGGGCTCGTGCCGGGAGCGGCGCCCGGGTCGAAAAGCCCACGCTCATAGCGCTGTGCCATCGCCATGCCAACACCGGTGGCGAGCCCTTGTCCCAGTGGTCCGGTGGTCGTCTCCACGCCGACAGTGTGGCCGTACTCCGGATGGCCGGGAGTCAGGCTGCCCCAGGTGCGGAACGATTCCAGATCGGACAACTCCAAGCCGTAGCCGGAGAGAAACAGTTGAATGTACAGCGTCAACGAGGAGTGACCTGCTGATAGTACAAATCGGTCTCGCCCTAGCCACTTGGCATCATTGGGATCGTGGCGGAGGTACTGCTGGAACAGCAGGTAGGCAGCGGGGGCCAGACTCATGGCGGTGCCGGGGTGCCCGTTGCCGGTCTTCTGCACGGCATCTGCGGCCAACAGTCGGGCGGTGGCTACCGCGCGATCGTCTAGTTCGGACCAGTTGAGGTCGTTATTCACCTGAAGTTCCTTCCACGGCGACTGGGGCGGAGCGCCCGGGTATCTGTCCGGCAGCCTAGCGGGCGGACAGCCGTTTTGGCCCAACCATGGGGGAGCGTCGCGTTGTGGCCGGACGACGTGCGGTGTCGTTGGCGCCTTGCCGATAGACTAAGGGGGGCGTTGGCTGGTACTCGAACCGGCGATCGCCTCGACGGGTCAAATCTGGCAGTAGATTGGTCAGTCGGGCAGCGCTTAGCGACGCAGCGATTACGGGACGGAGCAGCCGGTGACAGCACTGAATCCGGAGGAGTCCGTGCAGGCGAATCCCGCTGCGGACGCAACCGCGGCCAATGTTGAATCTTCGGGGTCGGTTCCCGCCGAGTCTGCTCAGCCTGCTAACTCGGCCGGCAAATCTCGGTGGCGAATCTTCAATGATTATCTTGCCCTAACCAAGCCACGGATTATTGAGTTGCTGTTGGTGACGACCGTGCCAGCCATGCTGTTGGCTGCTGATGGCTGGCCGCCGTTTGGGGTAGCAATCGGAACTTTGGTAGGTGGTGCACTCGCTGCTGGTGGCGCCAACACCTTCAACTCGTACCTGGATCGTGACATTGATGCGCTCATGCATCGCACCGAAAACCGTCCCTTGGTCTCGGGTGCGGTACCACCCCGTCACGCGCTGATTCTCGGTTGGACGCTGGCGGTGCTGGCGGTAATCATTCTGGCGGCAACCAGCAATCTAGTCGCCGCTGCGCTGGGTGCCGCTGCCATCGGGATGTACGTTCTCGGCTACACGTTGCTGCTGAAACGGCGCACGCCGCAGAATATCGTCTGGGGCGGTGCCGCCGGCTGCATGCCAGTGCTGATTGGTTGGTCAGCCGTTACCGGCGGGCTCGCCTGGTCACCAGTCGTGCTGTTCATGATCGTCTTTTTCTGGACCCCCCCGCACTATTGGCCGCTCTCGATGCGATACCGCGAGGACTATGCCGCGGCTGAGGTGCCGATGCTGCCGGTCGTCAGCGAGGACACCACGGTAATGGTCCGCATCATGCGCTACTCCTGGCTGATGGTCGGATGTTCGCTGCTGTTGATACCAGTGGCGGGAATGGGATGGTTGTACTCGGTAGCGGCAGTGTTACTCGGGGCTGGCTTTCTCTGGCAGGTATACGTATTGCGGGGTCAAGTTCGTGCCGGGGTCCCGCGACCCATGCGGCTATTCCACGGCTCGATTACCTACCTGTCGCTGCTTTTTTTGGCGGTTGGTGTCGACCCCTTCGTCGGTTAGTCGCTACTGTTTGCGCAATGAAAAGCTGCTGATTCATATGCCAAGCGATGGCGGTTGTCCGCAGGGGAAATCCGCGTTTTCGTTGATCTGAGGGGAGACTAATGAGTCGGCCGATGTCCGATCACAAGCCCGCTTCAGGGCGCGACGGGCGATTCCTTGGGTACCTGATCTTGTCAGCGGTGAGCTCCTTGGGTGCGACCGCGGTCTACCTCGCCACGGCTGTCCTCGCGGCTACGGCGGCCGGTGATGATCTTGGCGAGAAGGCCCGGATCACATCGCTGGTCTTTTCGTTGAACCTGGTGCTCCGGTCGCTCGCGATCCCCTACGCAACCCGGATTGCCCGCAAGATCGGGACAGTAAGAACTATCTGTCTGGTCAAGATCGGCTCGGTGTCGGTCACCTTCATCGCGGGAATCTTGCTCACCATCGACGAAGCCGGTGGTTCGATCCTTCCGGTGCTCCTCGGCTACGGCGGTTTGGTTGGTCTGCTGAGTGGCATCAAGAAGCCGCTCAATCCGCCGCTGTTGGAGTGCTACTCGGGTTTGTCGTTGGACGATGCAACCGCGCGAAACCGGATGTTCTATGGCGCGGCTTCTGCCGTCGGTGCCTTGGCTGGCGGCTTTGCGATCGATGAATTTGGTGCGGAACCGTTGTACTTCGTAGGCGCGGTTCTCGCGATTCCAGCCGTGATTTTCCTGGCCCTGCTGCCCCCAAGAACGACGCTACCGCGCCCCAAGACGGTGGTTCACCCCTGGCGTGACATGGTGAATTGCCTACGCTCCTCGCGACCGCTGCGCTCTGCGGTGTGGCTGGGGTTGGCCTCTGCGATCCTGTTAGGCCCACTGATCACCATGATCGTTCCGATCTTGAACCAGTTGGGGCACAACGATGCCAAGAAGGCTGGCCTTGTCCTCACGATTGTGGCCGCCGGACAGGTGCTCACCCCGTTTGTAGTTCGTAGATTGCAACGCGGCCGGGCCTCGCTGGTGGCAGCAACCCGTGCAGTCCAGATCACCAGTGTGGCCTTGCTGTTGTTGAGCGGACTCGTTTTCATTGGCGCTTCCGACCGGTTCTACCTGCTGGTCGTTTGCCTGTTCATTTTCGGTGCGGTGTTCTTCAGCGTGTCCTCATTCTTGTATGTCTCTGCAACACGTGGGGTCTCCGGCGAAGAGGAGAATGAGTATCTGGCTACCTACATGTTGGTTACCGGTCTAGGCGCTCCGGTCGGCACCCTCATCTGGGGGCACGCGCTGGGCTCGGTATCGCTAGAGATTTTCTTCCTCGCGGTCAGTATTGCCGCTGCAATTATCGTGCCGGGTTTGCTGCGCCGAGCATTGCGACGAGCGAATGCCAACAAACAAGCGGATCTACAGGCTGCTCAGGCTGAGAGTAGGTCTGACTCGCGTTAGTCTCGGGAGGCTGCGTCAGAAAGGTTGATAATGGCTGCCATTCACCGAGAAGTTGTCATAGTTGGTGGCGGGTTTGGCGGCTACTACGCAGCTCACGAACTCACCAGCCACGATATTCCGGTCTCGTTGATCGATACCAACGGCAAGCAGACCTTTCAGCCGCTGCTATATCAGGCTGCTACCGGTCTTATCGATCCGGACACGCTAGATTTCAGTTTCGCTCGGATGGACAAGGTCACCGCCATTGCCGATCGAGTCGTCGCGGTGGACCTGGCGAACCGCGAAGTCACCACGGCGGATGGCGAGCAGGTAAGTGCTGATCACCTGGTGCTAGCCACCGGCGCGACGGTGAACTTCTACGGAATCCCCGGTGCTGCCGAGCACAGCTACCCGCTCTACACCGGCGCGCATGCCCGCGCGATCAAGGCCCGGCTACAGGAGTTGGGCCCCACCGTTGCTGGGCCGATTCAGATCGTGGTTGTGGGAGCGGGTGCGACCGGAGTAGAGATCAGTGGCGCCCTTACCGATGTGGTGACCAAAGTCCTGCCGCGCACTTTTCCGGAGCTGGACTCGCGCTCCATTAATCTACATTTGGTTGACCGGGGTGAGGTTCCGCTGCCGGCTATGGCGGCAGAGAGTCAACAGTTCGCTGCCGAGGAAATGTCGGAGGCTGGAGTGCAGTTGCACCTCGGGCATGCAGTCTCGGAAATCACCGAGTCGGAAGTCCGGTTCGACGATGGCTCGTCGCTGCCCTCACATCTCACCATTTGGGCGGGTGGGCTATCCGTGTCCGGACCTGCAATGGACCCAGAACCGGAGCGGGGTCATGGCGGCCGCTACCAGGTGGACGAATCGTTGCGGTTGCCCGGATTCGAAAACGTATTTTGTGTCGGAGATGCCGCTATTTCTGCCGAACAGCCGCTGCCACAACTTGGCTCGGTAGCTAAGCAGCAGGGAACTCACGTCGGTAGGGCAATTAGGAGGCAGCGAAAGGGTGACGACCCGGGCACGTTCCGCTATCGGGACATGGGGGACATGGCCATGGTCCGCCACAACGCGGCGGTAGTGGAGATGGGCAAGCAGCATCATGTCGTGACTGGAACTCCTGCCTTCTTCATGTGGCTGGGTTTGCACGCCTACTTGTTGCCGGGAGAACGTCATCGGGTCGAGGCGGTCCGCGATTGGATGCACACGCTGCGCACCGGCAAGTCGAACTATCTGGGCTCGTAGCGGCCTGCGGTTGTCAGCCCCAACGCCCAGAGTTCCGAGTGGGCTGCTCCGATGCGTCGCCCAATGAAGTCAGCCGGTCCGATACGCTCGCGTTGTTGACTCTGAAATGGAGCGTAAATGGCTGATACGGCTACAGAATCCGCAGTTGAAACCGCCTGGTACTCACAAGCCACGGATCAGGTGCTCGAAGCACTTGGTACCAGTGCCTCCGAGGGATTGAGCAGTCAGCAGGCGGAATCAGGTCTGTCACAGTACGGCCCCAACGAGATCATCAGCGAACCGCCGCCGTCGGTGTGGGCGGTCGCCTTGATTCAATTCAAAGACTCCATGAACCTGATGTTGGTTGCCGTCGCGATCGTCAGCGTGCTGATCGGCGAGTTCGGCACTGGCATCTTGGTCGGACTGCTGGTGGTGGTCAACGTCATCATGGGCACCCAGCAGGAGATGAAAGCTCGCGCCAGCGTGGATGCGCTCGCCAACATGCAGATTCCCCAGGCCCGAGTCGTGCGCGACGGATCGCTGCGCGAGATACCCGCTACTCAGTTGGTTCCGGGCGACATCGTCAATATTGAGGCAGGAGATCTAGTTCCGGCTGACGGTCGACTTTTACGCTCTGCCTCGTTGGAAACTCAGGAAGCCGCGCTCACCGGCGAGAGCGCCCCGATCAGTAAGAACCCCGCCACGCTCGAATCTGACGACGTCGCGCTGGGTGACCGCACGAATATGGTTTTCCAGAACACGTCGGTGACCCGAGGAACCGGCGCCATGGTCATTACCGAGACCGGCATGTCCACCCAAATGGGCCGGATCGCGGCGATGCTGTCGGCAGTCCCGCCGAGCAAGTCGCCACTACAGCGGGAACTAGACACCCTGACCAAGGTGCTGGGTGGCATCGCCTGGGCCGCGGTAGCCCTTATCGTCATCCTCGGGCTGGTCCGCGGCGAGACATTGCAGTCAGTGATGTTGCTCGGTGTGGCCATGGCGATCTCAGCCATCCCCACCGGCCTACCCACCTTCGTGCAAGCCATGCTGTCCTACGGCGCCAAGCAACTCGCCGCTGCGCAGGCAGTGGTCAAGAACCTCACCGATGTCGAGACACTAGGCGCTACCAGTGCCATTAATTCCGACAAGACCGGCACGCTCACCAAGAACGAGATGATGGTGCGCAAGCTGTACTACCGGGGGAACTGGTACGGCGTGCAAGGTGATGGCTACGCCAAGACCGGTGCCATCGAGCACGTGGCTGGTGAGCCGGAACCGGACTTCACCAACTTGGCCTACGGTCTAGCGTTGGACAGCGATGCCACGGTGTCGGACGACGGTGTCGTGGTCGGCGACCCCACCGAGGCGGCTCTCGTTGTACTGGCAGCAAAGATCGGTGTGGACGCCGAAGAAACTCGGCGTGCCTACCCCCGGTTCGCGGAAGTTCCGTTCGACTCCGCCTACAAGTTCATGGCGACCTACCACCACCTACCTTCCCCCGACGGGGAGCGTTTCCTGGAACTGGTCAAGGGTGGCCCGGACGTGGTGTTGGCGCGTTGCTCGAAGGTGCTCAACGCAGATGGGAGCACCACACCACTGGCCGAGGTCCACGACCAGGTAATGGACGCTAACCGCACCATGTCCGAGAAGGGGCTGCGCGTTTTGGCTTTCGCGGTCCGTGACGTAGCTGGTCAAGAGGACGCGGTGAAGAATGATCCGATGTCCTTCGTCGAGGACCTCACCTTCGTCGGCATGGTGGGCATCATCGATCCGCTCCGCCCCTCGGCTATTGAGGCGGTGCGAGTCGCCCACGAAGCCGGTATCGAGGTACGCATGATCACTGGTGATCACGCCATCACCGCGTCGGCCATCGGTGCCGAACTGGGCCTGGGGCCTGGTGCGATCTCCGGTGCGGAAATCCAGGAAATGTCTGACGACGAACTGCGAGCAGCGCTACCCAATCTGCACGTGTTCGGTCGGGTAACACCGCAGGATAAGTTGCGGCTAGCTCGCTTGATGCAAGAAGACGGCGACATTGTGGCCATGACTGGCGATGCGGTCAACGACGCAGCCGCGCTCAAGCAGGCGGACATCGGCGTGGCGATGGGTTCTGGCAGTGAGGTCACCAAACAGGCCGGCAAGATGATCCTCACCGATGACAACTTCGGCACACTGGTGACGGCTATCCGGCTCGGCCGCAGTATCTACGACAAGATCGTGTCGTACGTCCGCTACCAGATGAGTCAGTTGCTGTCGTTGGTGCTGCTGTTCTTGACCGCGAGTATCTTCAATATCAATGCCGGGGTTGCGTTGACCCCGTTGATGGTGCTGTTCCTGAACTTCTTCATCTCGATTTTCCCGGTCATCGTCATCATGCGGGATCCACCCAACGATGGGCTGATGTCGAAGCCACCTCGTGACCCGAATCTGACCATTTCCAATCCCCGTGCGATCACCCAATGGGTGGGCTACGGCGGCACCCTGTTCCTCGTCGCGTTGATCGCTTTGCTCTTTGGGCCGGGGGAGGCTAGCCCCGATCAGCCCAGCACCCCAGTAACCATGGCCTTCGTCGTGATGGCACTGGGCACAATCTTGAGTGGTCTGGCGATGCGACGTGATCCCGGGTCCGGTTTGGCTGAACCGATCCTGCCAGCGCTGCGGGTCCTCGCCATTCCCACGCTGATCGTCGTCGTTGCGGTGGAGTGGACCTTCATGCAGCAGATTCTGACTACGACATCGTTGACTGGTGGCGAGTGGTTGGTGTGTGTGCTGTTGGCCCTCGTCGTCCCGATTGTGGTTGAGATCAGCAAGCTCATTCGCCGGAATAAGGCGAAGCAGACTGAGGCTGCGGTGGCACTAGATTCCGAAGCGGTAGTAGTACCGGAGCGGGCTCGCACCGGTGCCCACTAACGGCTGACGCGGGTAGCTAGCCGGCTGCTACTGCGGGAGTTTTGCTGGCTGTGG
>Ga0055584_100005841_pt1 | contig 12060 bp, 12 predicted proteins | sample OSDHelmetaG_FD_58716 | JGI IMG/M metagenome (GOLD analysis project Ga0055584, IMG submission 58716) | Pelagic marine sediment microbial communities from the LTER site Helgoland, North Sea, for post-phytoplankton bloom and carbon turnover... | ecosystem: Environmental > Aquatic > Marine >... | reverse complement strand
GGGGGTGGACTATCGCGGCGGGGCGGCTGCGGATCGCCGTGGGCGCCCCCCCCCTGCCGGGCGCTACGCCTCGGGAGCCCGAGCCGGTACCGGAGCCGCCCATGACCCCCTTCTCGTCCATCCTCGACCGCGCCCTCGACCGCCACGGCGAGGCGGCCTTGCGGGCCCGCTTCCCGGCCGTCGCCGGGCCGGCTGCGCTGCGCGCCCTGCCCGACCCCCTCGTGCTCGCTGCCCTCACGCAGCGGGTCTTCTCGGCCGGGTTTCGGTGGTCGGTCATCGAGAATAAGTGGCCGGGCTTCGAGGCGGCCTTCGAGGGCTTCGACGTGGATCACGTCGCCGACCTCGACGCCGACGGCGTGGCCGCCCTGGCGGCCGACACCCGCATCGTGCGCAACCGGCCCAAGATCCTCGCCACCATCGAGAACGCCAAGTTCGTGCGCGACACGGCGTCGGCCCACGGCTCGTTCGGCGCCTGGCTGGCCGACTGGCCGGCCACCGACCCGGTGGGCCTGTGGGACGCCCTGAAGGCAGGCGGCTCGCGACTGGGCGGCAACACCGGTCCCTTCGTCCTGCGTCAGCTCGGCTACGACACCTTCCGCTTCAGCGACGATGTGAGCCAGGCCCTCGTCGACGCCGGCGTGGTGGCCAAGCCGCCGACCGGCAAGCGCGCTCGCCGCGCCGCGCAGGCCGCCATCGTGCAGTGGGCCCAGGAGGCCGACCTGCCGCTGGCCCACGTCTCGGTGGTGCTGGCCTGCAGCACGGGCCCCATCTACGACGGGTGAGCGCTCGGCTCAGGCGCGCGCGCCCGTCTGGGCCACGGCGCGCTGGCGGGCCATCACCCACGGCGCGATCTCGCGCTGCAGGCGGGCCTCCTCACGTCGGTCGGTCACCAAGAACAGGCCCATGATCGGGCGGCGCTCTCGGGTCTGGATGTGGCGCACCTCGGCCAGCGCCACCACGAGCCCGAAGGGCGGGGGCAGCATCACCGTCACGCCCACCGCGTCGCCCGGCACGGCGCCGCCCAGCTCGTCGAGCTCCACCCCCACCCCCGTCACGGACAGGTCGCGCAGGCGGCCCGCAATGCGCCCGCCGGGGGTCTGCACCTCGACCCGCACCCGCCGGTTGGTGGGTGGCGACGCTCGAAAGGCGGCGCGCTCGTTGAAGAGGCTCCGCAGCTCCGAGTGAAGCAGGGCGCGGTGCTCGCGCCAGTCCACGAAGCGCAGGCCCACGCAGGGGCGGGGGGCGCGCTCGTCGACATGGCACACCAGCCCCTTCAGATCGATGGGGGCGAGCAGCTTGTCCGACAACACCCGCAGCGTCACCTCCTGGTCGGTCTTCAGGGCGCCCTGGGCCGACTCGGGCAGCTCCAGCCCGGCGCCCGCCGCCGACAGGTCGAGCAGCCGCACGGGATCGGGCGGCAGATCGGCCGTGACCAGCGCGATCTCGATTCGCTCGGCGCGGCTCGGCTGGACCCGGTAGTGCTGGCGACGGTTGGACATGGCGGCTCCCTCTTGGCCCTGCCATCGGCCCCGCGGCGTCCCACTCAAGCCGATTCCGGAGGCACACGCAGCCGTTAGTCTGGCACCATGCTGACCTTCGCCTTCGACATCGTCTGCCCCTACGCCTACATCGCGGCCTCCCGCATCGAGGCCGTCGCTGCTGCCCACCGCCGAGAGGTGCGGTGGCAGCCGGTCCTGCTCGGGGGGCTGTTCCAGCACCACGACGCGCCCCAGGTGCCGGCCGATACGTGGCCGGCCGAGAAGGTCGCGCTGGGACGCAAAGACATCCTGCGGGCGGCCGACGAGGCCGGCGTCCCCCTCGAGATCCCAGATGCCCACCCCCGCCGCACCGTAGACGCCATGCGGCTGTGTGTCGCCGCCCCCGACTCCCTCCGCCCGGCGGTCGCCCAGGCCCTCTACGCGGCCTACTGGGTCGAGGGGCGCGACGTCTCCGACCCCGCCGTGCTGGCCGAGATCGCCGCCCGCTTCGGGCTGCCCCACCACGCCTGGCGCACCGACGCAGCCCGCGCGGAGCTGCGGGCCTCCACCCAGCAGGCCGCCGAGGCCGGAGCCTTCGGGGTGCCCACGATCTGGGTGGGCGACCGGATGTTCTGGGGCGCCGACCGCCTGCACTTCGTCGAGGAGGCCCTGTCGGGGCGCCGCGTCGCCCCCGCCGCTCCCATGGGGGCGTCAGGCCAGAAGATCGGCTTCTACCACGACTTTGCGAGCCCGTTTTCGTATCTTGGCGCCACCCAGGCGGCCCGCGTGGCCGCCCGACACGGCGCCGAGATCGAGTGGCGCCCCTTCCTGCTGGGCGCCCTGTTTCGCGACATCGGCACCCCCATGGTGCCCCTGGCCACCTTCTCGGCGGTCAAGCAGCAGCACTTGCTGGGCGACCTGCACCGCTGGGCCGACCACTGGGGCGAGGGCTTCGCCTTCCCGGCCTGCTTCCCGGTGCGCACGGTGCTCGCGTTGCGGGTGGCCCTCCAGGCGCCCGAGGTCACCCTGCCGCTGTACCGGGCCTTGTGGGTGGACGGTCGCGACCTCTCCGACCCCGCGGTGGTCGCCGCGGTGCTGTCTGCCGAGGGCCTCGACCCCGCCCCCCTGCTCGAGGGCGCACAGGCCCCCGCGGTCAAGCAGCGCCTCATCGACAACGGCGCCCTGGCGCGGGCGTCGGGCGTGGTCGGCGTGCCCACCTTCGAGCTCGACGACGGCATGTTGATCTGGGGTCAGGACCGCATCTTCCAGCTCGACCGAGCCCTGTCGGGGTGGCGGCCCCGCCCGGAGGCCTGCTGATGCCCGCCGTCGCCCTGGTGGCCCTCGCGCTCGCCGCGGCCCCCGCGCGGGCCCAGGAGCCTCCCCCCGAGGCCCAGCAGTGGGCCGACCGCATCCGCCGCGACTACCCTCACTACCAAGACATCACCTTCCAGTTCCTGCCCAGCGCGCCCGCCGGTCCCCCCTGCCCGGGCCCCGGGCTGCGGCCCCCACCGGCCGGCGCCCCGGGCGTCGATGCGGCCTACCGCGCCCGACTCATCGCCGACCCCGACGGCGTGGCGGCGGCCTGCGGCGCGCTCAACTTCCGCTCGTGGATGCTGCGGGCCGACCTGACCCCGGGCGATCAGCGCATCTTCTCGCCGGGATGGCTGCGGGTGGTCGAGCTGCCCACCGGCGTGTCGGGACCCGACCGCGTGGCGGCCATGGTGCGAGACGGCGCGGTGGCGTCGAAGGCCTTCCACGCCGTGGCGCCGGCCGGCCGCTTCCTGGTCGATCTGCACCTGCCGTGCGCTGCCTCGGGGGTGACCACCTACGACGTCGCCGACCTCGTGGTGGGCTTGCGGGCGTCCCCCGACTCCTACGACGTGTCTGCCGTGGCCGTGAGCCCCTGCGGGCGCACCTGGTTCTCGCTCGAGGAGGCCGACGACCTGGTGAAGCGCGCCCAAGAGCCGCGCGAGTACTGGGGGCTCGACTTCCCCGAGGCCCGCGACCGGGCGCGCCAGCGCGGCGGAGCCCGGCAGGCCGACTGACCCCAGCGTCGTCGGCGCGACCGGGCTACGCGGGCGTCCCCCCGGAGCTGCCATGTCCGCCCTCACCGACCGCGCCGATCACCGCTGCGAGCTCTGCGGTGCCACCCACGCCCTCGCCCCCTGGCCCGTGCCGCCCGGCGACGACGACGACCACGCCGTGCTGGTCTGCGGCGACTGCCGCGGGCAGCTCGACGGCAGCGCGCCCGCCAACCCGGCCCACTGGAACTGCTTGCGCGAGGCGGCCTGGAGCGCCGTGCCGGCGGTGCAGGTGCTGAGCTGGCGGACGCTGCACGGCCTCGAGGCGGGCTGGGCCGCCGAGCTGCTGGGGCAGCTCTGGCTCGACGACGACACCCGCGCCTGGGCCGAGGCCGGGCTGCCCGACGAGGCGGCCCCCGCGGTGCGCGACAGCAACGGCACCGCGCTGGCCGAAGGCGACGCGGTGACGCTCATCAAAGACCTCGCGGTGGCGGGCGCCGGCTTCACCGCCAAGCGCGGCACGATGGTCAAGAACATCCGCCTGACCGATGATCCCGAGCTGGTGGAGGGGCGCGTGAACGGCACGGCCATCTACCTCAAGACCGCCTTCTTGAAGAAGGCGCGGTAGCGCTCCGAGCCGAGCGGTCCGACGGGGTGCGCGGCGTCGCGGCCCCGGTCTTGCGGGGGCCAGGCTCGGGATAGGCCCCGGCCGGAGGCGCTGATGATGCTGCTCACCCCGCTGCTCTGGTTGGTCGCTTGCGCGCCCGACGGGATCGCTCCGGCCTCGGCTCCGGCGACCCCGCCCGGGTCGGCTGCGTCGCCCGCCGTGGTCGAGTCGCCCGGCCTCGCCCCCGCTGGGTCCGCGGCCAGCGCCCCGCTGGTGCACCACCTGTCCTTCGCCGACCGCGCCCACCACCTGATCGACGTGACCGTGGAGGTGCCCGCTGGCGACTCCGGGCCGGTCACCCTGGCCATGGCCACCTGGACCCCCGGCTCGTACCTGATCCGCGAGTACAGCCGCCACGTCGAGGGCTTCCGCGCCTGGGCCGCCGACGGCTCGGCGCTGCCGGTCACCCGATCCGCCAAGAACCGGTGGACCGTGGCGTCCCCGGGCCCCTTCTCGGCCTCCTACCGGGTCTACGCCCGCGAGCCCTCGGTGCGCACGAGCTTCGTCGACGCCGACCTCGCCGTGCTCAGCGGCGCGGCCACCTTCCTGTCGATCGACGAGCCCGGCGGGCGCCCCCACCGGGTCGTGGTCGATCTGCCCGGCGACTGGGCGGGCGCCTGGACCGGCCTCGACCCCACCCCCGGCGGCGGCCCCACCGACTACACCGCCGCCGACTTCGACGAGCTGATCGACTCGCCGCTCGTGCTGGGCCACGCGGCCGTGCGCGCGCTCGACGTGCCGGGCGCCCCCCACCGCCTCGTCGTCGCCGGCGACCGCGGCCCCTGGGACGTCGAGCGCTCGGCCGCCGACGTGGCGGCCATCGTCCGCACCCAGCAGGCCTTCTGGGGCGACGTGCCCTACGATCACTACACCTTCCTCAACGTGGTCAACGAGACCCGCGGCGGCCTCGAGCACCTCGACTCCACGCTGATGATGACCACCCGCTGGGCCACCTCCACCCGCGAGGCCTACCGGTCGTGGCTGGGCCTGGTGTCGCACGAGTTCTTCCACACCTGGAACGTCAAGCGGCTGCGCCCCGCCCCGCTCGGCCCCTTCGACTACGAGGCCGAGGTGGTCACCCCCAGCCTGTGGGCCGCCGAGGGGCTGACCTCGTACTACGACGATCTGCTGCTGGCGCGGGCCGGGCTCATCACCGAAGACGAGTACCTCGAGCTGCTCTCCAAGCAGCTGCAGCGGCTGCACGACACCCCGGGCCGCCAGGTACAGACCCTCGCCGAGGCCTCGGCCCAGGCCTGGATCAAGCACTACCGGAAGGACGAGAATACGGTCAACACGGCCATCTCGTACTACACGAAGGGCGCGGTGGTGGGCTTTCTGCTCGACGCGGCCATTCGGGCGGAGACCGACGGCGCAGCGAGCCTCGACCACGCGATGCGCTTGGCCTATGCCCGCCACAGCGGCGCCCGGGGCTACACGCCGGAGCAGCTCGAGGCCACCCTGGTGGAGGTGCACGGCGGCGATCTGCAGCCCACCCTCGATCGGGCCCTCCGCACGACCGACGAGCTCGACCTGGCGCCCGCGCTCGCGTGGTTCGGGCTCCGCCGGGCCGACCCCGACGCGCCCGACGCGGCCGACGCGCCCGCCGCACCCCCCGAGAGCGCCCCCGCCGAAGCCGCCCTCGACACCGAAGACCCGCCGGCCGGGTGGCTGGGCGCCGAGACGGGCGGCCCGCCTGGGCGCGCGGTGGTCACCACGGTGAAGCGCGGCACCCCGGCCTTCGACGCGGGGCTCCAGGTGGGCGACGAGCTGGTGGCCATCGACGGCTGGCGCGTGCCCGCCCAAGGGCCCGGCGACCTGCTCGCGGCGCTGCCTCCGGGGCAGGCGGTCACGCTCACGGTGAGCCGCCGCGGGGCCCTGCGCCCGCTGCCGCTCACCCTGGGGGCCGCCCCGAAAGAGACGTGGACGCTGGAGATCGATCCCGACGCCTCCCCCGAGGCCGCAGCCCGCCGGCAGATGTGGCTGGCGCCGGACCCGCGCTGAGCGGTGGCCGCTCGCGGCCCGCCCGCCTGCGGTAGGCTGCGCCCACGGAGGACCCATGTCCGCCATGACCACCCGCCGAAAGCTGGCCATCGCCACCTGGGACAGCCCGCGCGAGGGCAACATCTACGGCCGCCTGGTGCTCGACACCGGCGAGGTCAAGCGGTACCTCGCGTGGGTGCGCGAGGCGACCGGCGAGAAGGTGACGCTCACCCACTTCGTGGGCGCGTGCGTGGCCGAGGGCCTCAAGCAGACGCCGTCGCTCAACGGGCGCATCTGGCTGGGACGCTACATCCCCCACGAGACGGTCGACATCAGCTTCTTGGTGGCCCTCGAGGAGGGCGGCGACCTGGGCAAGGCCCGCATCGCCCGGGCCGACGAGAAGGGGCCCGTCGGGATCGCGCGCGACCTGCGAGAGCTCGCGAAGAAGCTGCACAAGGGTCAAGATGACGACTTCAACAAGTCGAAGGGCACCATCAAGATGCTGCCCACCTGGCTGCTGCGCCCGCTGCTCCAGTTCGTTGGCTGGCTGGGGGGCTGCGGGGGCGTGTCGATCCCCGCCCTGGGCGTGACGCCCTACCCCTTCGGCGCTGCCATCATCACCAGCGTGGGCATGCTGGGCATCGACGAGGGGCTGGTGCCGCCCACCCCCTTCGCCCACGTGCCGGTGTATGTCTGCATCGGCGCCGAGCGCCTCGTGCCGGCCGAACACGACGGCGAGATCGCGCTGCGGCCGCAGGTGGTGGTCACCGCCACCCTCGACCACCGCTTCATCGACGGCTTCCAAGGGGGGACGCTGGCGCGCTTGATGCGCGAGCTCTTCGCCCAGCCGTGGCGCCTCTCGGGGCTGCAGGGGCCGCCGGCCGACCTCGACTGAGGGCGCCTGCCGGGGCGTCGCTCAGCCCGCGACCCGGAGCAGCGTCTCGCGGAGCAGGGCGGGGGCGACCGGCTTGTCGAGCACCGCGGCCGCGCCTCGGCGCTTCAGCTCGAGCACGGGCACGTCGTGGTAGCCGCTGAGCACCACGATGGGCAGCGCTCCGTCATCCGCGCGCACCGCGTCGATGAGCTGCAGGCCGCCCATGTGGGGCATGCGCATGTCGGTGAGCAGCACCGCCGGAGACAGGTCCTCGAGCATCTCGAGCGCCTCGAGGCCATCTCGGGCTTCCACCACGGTCCACCCGGCGCGGCGCAGCAGCCGGCTGACCGAGCGCCGCAGGTCAGCGTCATCATCCACCAGCAGGAGCAGCTTGGGGGTGACGGGTGTGGTCATGGGGACACAGGGAAGGTGAGCCGGAAGGTGGTGTGTGGGCAGGTGGGGTCGAGGGCGAGCTGTGCGCCCATCCCGTCGGCCAGAGACAGAGACACGCTGAGGCCGAGCCCGGTGCCGGCGCCGGGGGCCTTGGTGGTGAAGAAGGGCGACATGATCGCGTCGTGCAGCTCGGCGGGGACGCCCGGCCCCGAGTCGGTGACCGAGATCTCCAGGCCCTGGTCGGTGCGGGTCGCCCCCAGCCGAATCCAGCCGTCGGGCTGCCCGGCGACCGCGTCGGCGGCGTTGGTCACCAGGTTGATGAGGATCTGGGCGAGCTGAGAGGCGCGCGCGGGCACGGTCCAGGAGGGGTCCGCCTTCTCGACGGTGACGTGGGTGCCCTTCGCCGCGAGCCGCGCCTCGCTCATGCGGCGCACCTGGCTGAGGGCGCGGGCGACCGGCACGTCTCGCAGCGGGTCGCGGTCGGCGTCGCGGCTCAGGGTGCGCATGCCGTCGACCACCTCGGCCAGGAAGTTCGTGGTCGCCATGATCTGCGCGGTCAGCTCTTTGAGCAGCGTGGGGTCTGGGGTGGCCTCCTCCAGCTCCTCCGCCATCACCGTGGCGTCCATGAGCAGGGTCTGAAGCGGCGTGTTGAGCTCGTGGGCCACCCCGCCGGCCATCTGGCCCAGGGCCGACAGGCGGGCGGTCTGCGCGGCCTGGGCGCGCTGGGAGGTCTCATCGGTGACGTCGTCGAAGCGCACGAAGACGCCCCGCACGAGGTCGTCGCCCAGCCCGAAGCGGCGCATGGACCAGCGCAGCATCCGGCCTTCGCCCGGCTGGCCCTTCGGGATGCGCTCCTCGGTCTGCTCGGGGTCTGCGCCCTCGAGGGCGGACTGGAAGCCCGGGCGCCACGATGGGGGGGCGGGGGGCGCGAAGGGGCGCCGCGATCCGTCGCCCCCCAGCGCCGCGAACCAGGCCTGCCACTGGTCGCTGGCGGCGATGACCGCGCCCGCCGGGTCGAGCAGGGCCACGGCGGTGGGGACCCCCCGGATGAGCCCCGACAGCATCCGCTGCTCGCCTTCGAGCACCCGCCGGGCCGCTTCGGTGGTGGTGCAGTCGAAGAGGGTGCCCGTGAACCGGATGGCGGCGCCGTCGTCGTCCCAGCCCGACACCCGTCCGCGGTCGAGGATGTAGACCCACCGCCCGTCGGCGTGCTTCATGCGGTGGATGTTCTCGTAGAAGGCGGAGTCGCCCCGCAGGTAGGCCTGGATGTCGGCGTAGCACTAGGCGATGTCGTCGGGGTGCACCCGCGACTCCCAGCTCGACAGCTCCATGGGCATCGTCTCGTGGTCGATGCCCAGCATCGCGCACCAGCGGCGGTCGAACTGGACCGCGTTGTCTCTGAGGTCCCAGTCCCAGATGCCCAGGTGGGCCCCTTCGACAGCGAGGTTGAGGCGGTCGGCGAGCTGTTCGGCGGTGAGGTTGTCGAGGAAGGTGCGCAGCGACGACATTCATCAAGCTCCAATCTCTGCTCTGGGTGGAGTATCGGGTGCCGCCATCCCGTGCGCAAGCGCTGCCCTGGTCGCGGCCGCCCGCGGGATGGGTGAGACTGAGGGTGCGCCTGCCCCCGAGCTCTCTGTGACGCCCGCCCTGATCCCGCTCCTGGTCGCCTCCATGGCGCCGGCCTCCGCCCAAGAGGCCTGCCCGTCCGGCTGGGCCGCCGAGGCCATCGGCGTGTCGTGGGCCTGGGCGCGCACCGACCAGCGCGGCATCGACGCGCCCCGGGTCGCGGTGCTCGAAGGCGGCTTTCGGGTCGACCATGTAGATCTGGCAGGGCGGATCGATCGCGGCGTCGACTACGTCCTCGGGGTGGAGGCGGTCACGGTGCCCACCCTGGTGGAGCCCGACCGCGGCACCTGGATGGCCGCCCTGGTGGTGGGCGCCGACGACGGGGTGGTGGCCGGCACCGGCGTGGCGCCCGAGGCGCGCGCGTGGCTGGGGCAGGTGGGCGACGCCACGGGCGCCCTCTCGCTGTCGGCCCTCGCCGCCGCCATGGTCGACCTCGCCGGCGCCGACGCAGATCCAGTGGGGGTGGCGGTGACCTCGGCGGAGACCAGCTCGAGCAGCCGCACCCTGGGCGAGGCGGTGGGCGCCCTCGAGGCGGCCGACGTGGTGCTGGTGCTGGCTGCCGGCGACTGTGATGGCTGCGCCGACCCCGACCTCGATCAGGACCCCCGCTACCCGGCCGCCTACCAGGGGCCTCACCTGCTGAAGGTCGCCGCGGGCGCCTCGGGCGGCGGGCTCACGGCCGACGCGCGCTTCGGGCTGCGGTCGGTCGATCTGGCGGCGCCCGGCGAAGACCTCTGCGCCGCCGGCGTGCTCAGCCCCACGGCGGCGGTCACGCGGTCGAGCGCGGCGGGCGCGGCCGCCCTGGCTGCGGGTGGCGCCACCTTGGTGCGGGCGGTCTACCCCGAGCTGTCGGCGGCCGAGACCGTGGCGCTGCTCAAGGCGTCGGCGGCTCCCGACGCGGCCCTCGACGGGCGCGTCTCCACCGGCGGCACCCTCGACCTCGACCGCGCGTTCCAGGCGGCGGTCCCGCTGATCGGTCCGCCGGAGTCCTCCCCCGAGACCCTCGAGATCCCCATCTCGAACCTGGGCCCCGACGGCGCCGTGATCCTCCGCATCGGCCACCACGACGAGCTCGCCATCTCGGCGGTCCTCGAGCCCGACGGCTGGACCGTGGCGCCCATCGCGGTGGGCGACCCCGTGCCCGACCGTCGGGGACAGCTCGTGGCCGCCACCCAGCCCGGCAGCCTGGTGACCGGCCCGCTGGCCGAGGGCGCCGCGCTGACCGTGCGCCTGGCGGTGGTGGGCACGGCGTCTGGCCAGGGCACGGTGCGCGGGGGCGCCGAGAGCCCGGGGGCGGCGTGGATGCCCGCCCCGGTCCAGGGCGACACGGTCGACGCCGACGACGCGCCCGCCTGGACCGTCTCCCTCGATCCCGCGCCGGCCGACACGGGGCCGCCCCGGCTCGACGGCACCATCGCGGCCCCCGAGGGCTGCGCCTGCAGCGCGTCTGGGGGCCCGCTTCGGGGCGGCCTCGCCATGGGCCTGCTGGGGCTGCTGGCCCTGGCCCGGCGGCGGGCAGGGTAGACTCGACCCATGGCTGCCCCCGAACCCACCACCGAAGGCAAGGTCCGCATCGACAAGTGGCTCTGGGCCGCCCGATGCTTCAAGTCCCGCTCCCAGGCCGGCAAGGCCTGCGAGGGTGGCCAGTGCCGGGTCGACGGCGACGTGGCCAAGTCGTCTCAGAAGGTGGGCGTGGGCGCCCGTGTCGAGGTGAACACCCCCGGCGGTCGCCGCGTGCTCGAGGTGGTGGCGCTGGCCGAGCGGCGCGGGCCGGCCAGCCTGGCCGAGCAGCTCTTCATCGACCACACGCCGCCCGAGCCCAAGGTCGAGAAAGACCTGGGCCTCGAGGTCGAGCGCGGCATGGGGCGGCCGTCGAAGAAGGCCCGCCGAAACCTGAAGAAGATCCGGGGCTGGTGATGCTGCGTTGGGGTGTGGTCGGGGTGGGACGAGCCGGCGCAGCGCGGGTGCGCGCCATGCGCGATGATCCGCGGTGCAGCCCGGTGGTGGGCTTGCGCGGCGATCCCGAAGGCGCGGGGCTCGCGGTCGCCGCCGACCTCGACGACCTGCTCTCCCGCGACCTCGACGCCGTGGCCGTCTGCGCCCCCGACACCGCCCACCCGGGCCTGGTCCGCGCCGCCCTCGAGGCGGGCCACCACGTGCTCTGCGAGTTCCCGCTCGCCGGCTCGGCCGAGGCCGCCCGCGACCTCTTCGACCTCGCCGCGGCGCGGGGCCGGGTGTTGCACGTGGAACACATCGAGCTGCTGGGCCCCCAGGCCGCCTGGATCCGCGCCCAGGCCCGGGGGCGGCAGCTCCTGGGGGGATCCTGCCGCTTCACCACGGGGCCCCGCGCCCAGACCTTCGGCGTCGCCCACGCCAACGTGGCCCGGCTCCACCGGCTGCTCGATCCGTTGGGTCCCCCCGATGAGATCGCGGTGCACGAGCGCAGCGACACCCACCTGTGGGCCACGCTCACCTGGCCGGGCAGCCCCGAGCACTACCGGGGCGACGCCAGCGTCACCGTGCACTTCACCCAGGGCCCCGACCTGCGGCGGCGCACCGAGCTGGTGCTCGAGCTCGACGGGGGCGCGGTGACCCAGCTCGACCGCACGCTGCTCTGGCAGGGGGCCGTGGTCGATCTCGAGGCGGGCCCGGGGCTCTTCCTGTCCGACCAGCTCGAGGCCACCGCAGAGATCCTCGATGGCGCGCCGCCCACGGTGGGCCGCGACGCCGTGCTGGCCGTGCTGGCGCTCGCCGACCAGCTGGCCGCAGCAACCCTGCGTGATCCGCTCCCCCCCGACCGCTTCGATCTGGGCGACATCGACCTCGACGCCATCACCTTCGAGGCGGGGTGAGGGTGGGCGGCCCCCTCGACAACTTCGTGGGCCACGACCTCGCGCGGATGCCGTCGTCCGCCGGGCTCCGCGTGGTGGACGTGCCGTGGGTGGAGGCGACCGCGGCGTCGCTGGCGGGCCTGGGCCGGCTGGTGGACCGCTTCGACCCGGCGGACGTGGCGATCGTGCC
>Ga0055584_100005840_pt1 | contig 12061 bp, 6 predicted proteins | sample OSDHelmetaG_FD_58716 | JGI IMG/M metagenome (GOLD analysis project Ga0055584, IMG submission 58716) | Pelagic marine sediment microbial communities from the LTER site Helgoland, North Sea, for post-phytoplankton bloom and carbon turnover... | ecosystem: Environmental > Aquatic > Marine >... | reverse complement strand
CTTGCGTGCTTCCTCGGCCTTGCGTGCTGCCTCGGCCTTGCGTGCTGCCTCGGCCTTGCGGACATTTTCTACTTTGCGCAGCTCTTCAGCCCGATGTGCGGCCTGTTGCGCAGCAACCTGCTTACGACGCTTTCTTTGATCAAAGACATTTTTGATCAACAGGTAAACCGCCCTGACTGCAAAAAAGATAGTACTGCCAATCGTGAACAGAATAGTCCATGTCTTGAAGGCAAGATCAGAAAAACTAAACCTTTTCTCGCTTCCTGTTTTAGCTGCTTGCCCGCCGCTGCCGTCTCCAGGCAACAATGGATCATCAGGAAGCGCCGCACCATCACAGAAAGCCTGCCGTGCACTAATGCAACCCAGTGGAATCACCAGCAGGGTAAGAAGAGTCGAAATTACCACGCCGAACATTAATGTTATCGCCATGCCATTGAAGATCGGATCGGTGAGAATAAACATCGAACCAAGCACCAGCGCCAGGGCGGTAATAACAATCGGCCTGGTTCTGGCTTTACAGGCGAGTATCATCGACTCACTAACCGGATGGCCTTTAGCCACCATTTCACGAGAAAACTCAACCAGCAGGATGGAGTTTCGCACAATGATGCCGGCCAGGGCGATAAAACCAATCATCGACGTAGCAGTAAATTCCTTACCCATCAGGGCATGGCCGGGAACGATACCAATCAGAGTCAGCGGTATCGGTGACATGATGATCGCCGGCATGATGAAATTGCCAAACTCCCAGACCACCAGGATATAAATCAGCACCAGTGCCGCCATAAATGCGCCACCCATATCGCGGAAGGTTTCCCAGGTAACAGTCCATTCACCCGTCCATTCCCAGGTAGACTTCGAGGTATCTTCAGGGACACCGTACCAAGAGAAGTCAGGCTTCACCCCGTCCGGCGCAGTATAGTCTTCAACCTGTGAGAGAATGTCAAAGATGCCATAAACTGGCGCTGCCAGCTCACCAGTCATTTCACCGGTCACAAACTCAACCGGCTGCAGATCCTTGTGGTAGATGATCGGGTCATGTTTAACCTTTACGAATTCACCGAGCTCTGCGAGGGGGACAGATGTTCCATGAGATGAGGGTATAGGCAGCTGGTTCATCTGGTTTAGCTGTGAACGCTGTGCCAGCGGTGTTTGCAGGACAATGAATCTCGGTTCAAGTATATGTTCCACCTTGATATCACCCAGCTTGTAACCACCCATGGTCATATCCAGGTTTCTATTGATGTCCTTGACACTTACGCCACGGCGAATTGCTTTCTCACGATCGATCTCAAAGCGCCACATATCATATTCATCCGGTATCAGCGTATCGACATCAGTGATGTTTTCTGCCTTCTCGAACATTTTTTCCATATCGCGGGCAAATTCGCGACGGGTATCGGCATCAGGGCCATAAATCTCGGCAACCATGGTTTGCAGCACGGGCGGGCCGGGGGGCATTTCAACTACCTGGATTTTTGCACCGGCTTTCGTGGCAATTGGGGTTAGAATCGCCCTTGCCTCTTCCGCCAGATCATGACTGGTCTTACTACGATTTTCTTTATCCAGCAATTCGACCTGGATATCTGCCTCCCAGGGCCTCTGGCGAAGGTAGGAATGCCGGACAAGGCCATTAAAGTTAAACGGCGATGCGGTACCAACATAACTTTGCAACTGCGTTACTTCAGGGATGCTCTGCAGGGCTTTGGTTAATTTAAATGTAAGGTTGCTGGTGTCAGGGAGGGCACTTCCATCTGGCATGTTAACGACGACATTGAACTCTGCCTTGTTATCCAGTGGCAGTACTTTCACGGTCGTTAAATTAAAATAAAAGAGGGACATACAGGCAAAAAACACAATAAACAAGCCCGCCAGGAACAGCCTGCCATTCCTTTTATTTCCAATTAGAGAAGTCAGTACCCTACGAAAGAAGCGCTCCAGTCTTTCATTGCTTTCATGTTCCTTCTTCTCTGCCTTTTTCAGGTAGGACAAGCTAGGTTTCAGGCGCATCGCCAGGTAAGGCGTAAAGACAAATGCCGCAAACAGAGAAAACAGCATCGCAGCTGATCCCAGTACAGGAATCGGCATCATATAGGGCCCCATCATGCCGCTGACAGCACCCATTGGCAGCAGTGCACCAATCACGGTAAAGGTTGCAAGTATGGTTGGATTACCGACTTCCCTGACCGCATCAACTGCGGTTTCGGTACTCATTTCGCCCTCTTCCAGCCACCTGCGGTAGATGTTTTCCACGACCACAATGGCATCATCCACGAGGATACCGATTGAGAAAATAAGGGCAAACAACGATACTCGATCGATCGTGAAGCCGAGTATCCATGCGATGAAAACAGTCATCATTATGACATTCGGGATAACGATCAGCACAACCAGTGAAGCGCGCAGACCAAGGAACCACCAGATCAGCAGCGTCACGCAGCCGGTAACAAAGAAAAGCTTGAGGATTAGACTATTGACCTTATCATTAGCCGTCTTACCATAATTACGAGTAACCGCCACATGCACATTATCTGGTATCAGCCGGCCTTTTAGCTGTTCGACCTTGGCCAGTACATCGTTAGCAATTTCGACGCCATTCGTGCCTTCTTTCTTGGCTACTGAAATAGTCACTGCGGGGGCACCATCTGGAACCAGCGCAGTCTCACCCTGGTAAGCAGGCCCGGTATAGAAGTTGACCAGGCTTTTCGTTTCTTCGGGCCCCTCGATCACATCTGCGACGTCGCGAACATATACCACCGAACCACCCTGTGTACCGATGACCAGGTTTTCTATGTCGCTGGCTGTTTTTAGAAAACTTCCTGTATAGACATCAAATGATTCAGTGCCTGATTCAATGCTGCCGGCATTTAACTCACCATTTGCACTGCTGATAGTCTGTGCCAGCTGATCCAGCGTTAAATCAAATCCTGCGAGGCGTGCTGGATCGGCTTCTATCCTGATTTGCTCCGAACGCCCGCCTGTTATGAAACTCTGGCTGGTATTTTTAACCTCCTTGAGTCGCTGCATCACGTCCAGGCCAAGCAGGCGCAAAGCGGGATCATCCATTTCTGTCGACCACAGCGTTAAGGTAACCGTCGGCACATCATCGACTGCCTTGGGCTTGACCAGCGGTGGTGTTGCGCCCGGAGGTATCTTGTCTTTATTAGATTCCAGCTTGTCATACATTTTGACAAGCGATTTATTCATGTCCTCGCCAACAATGAACTGCACAGTGACCATGGCACTACCGCGCTGCGAGGCGGAATAAACATGCTCAATACCCTGGATCTCAGACATAATCTTTTCCAGGGGATTGGCGATCATATGCGCTACCTGGGTAGATGATGCGCCAGGGTAGTTAACAAAAATATCCACCATGGGTACAGAAATCTGCGGATCTTCCTGCCTTGGGGTAAACATCATCCCCATAAAGCCAAGTCCGAGCAGGGCAAAGTAGAACAGCGGAGACAGTGGTGAATGAATAAAACTGCGTGCCAGGCGGCCTGCTATACCAGGATCAGTCTCATCATGCTGATTACCGCGGTGATCATCCATAGCACAGCTTAAACCATTGGGGTTTTTTTCTTCCCCATTGTCCCTGGGTGTGGTTTGGTTGTTGTTATCTGTCATTGTTATTTCGCAACGTTATGTTTCTTGACCCTTCCTGACCCTGAGCGAGCCAGCCCTGGTTTCGTTACTTCGGTTTTTTTGGCTGCCAGCCTGATGCAATACCGGGTGGGGGGTTGTCGATTATTTTCTCTTTACCACTCAAACCGGAACTGATGACGACCATGCCTTTGTCAGTTCGAGCACCGGTACGCACTATTCGCATCTCCGCCACACCTTCACTGTTGACAATAAACACTGAGGGCAGGCTTCCCCTTTGCACGATTGCTGTTTCCGGGATGACTGGCATTTCAGCCATCTGATCTGCACCGGCTGTAGGGATTTTAATCCTTGCATACATGCCTGGGCCGGCAACCACATCGGTAGGCAGATCAAGCTTTACTTTTACCGTGTGGCGGCTTGAGTCAGCAACCGGATATATCCGGCTGACGCGAGCCATGATATCTTCATTGCTGCCATCCAGCCGCACCGGAACCATCTGTTTTAGTTTCAGATTGCGAACCAGGCGCACTGGCACATCAACTTTCACCCGCAGGTACTTGATATGGGCAAATTTCAGCAATGGCTGGCCTGGCTGCACCGTGTCACCAACTTCGACCAGCTTGTCAGTTATCACCCCATCAAAAGGAGACAGCGACTTGGTATCACGTATTTTCGCATCAAGCTCTGCAAGTCCCGCCTGGGCCTCCAGGTAGCCGGCATAGGCCTGGCTCATACCCGTGCCCTGGGCAATCAGGTCTGTCTGGCGATTTAGTGCGGGTTCTCCGGCATCAAACATCGTCGCGAAATTGCGGGTAAACATGGAATCGAACATGGCGGGCACACCCATACCCATATTTTGCCGGGTAGCATCCCGACTGGCTGGCGACCAGAGCTCACGATTATACTGGGCACGCGCATTTCTCAATGCGCTATCTGCACCATATATACGTGACAGTACAGCCTGCCGCTTTGCCTGGAGATCATCATCGTCCAGTGAAACCAGCAAAGCGCCCTTACTGAAGCTATCACCTTCGGAGCCGCTGATCAGCGTCACACGCCCGGGCATCTGGGCATTCAAAACAACTTCTTTATAGGGGATAACCGTACCACCCAGCACAGAAGAAGTGCCCACGTGTTGCTGTTCTATGTCAATAATTCTCCATGCATTTGCAACTGGCATAACAACAGCAAGAGACAGTGCTGAAATTAGTTGTACAAATCTGAAGTAATTTTTCTGCAGCGGGAGACCTGCCCTGTTTACTGCCATGGATATTCCTCTTTTCTGGGATTCCCGATATGTTCGCCCAGGCTACTGGAGCCTGGAAAATAAACATTCATGTAACTTAATATACTTTTGTGCTTCAGTGTAACGCCATTAAATGGGAAGGCGACACACTGTGCTTTCACATCAAAACCTCGCGAGCAGGGAAACCCCCTGTCGTCTCCTCTATCAGGAGACAGCGAACATTAACATACCTTACATTCCGACGCATGCCAAGAGTACTATTTTTGCGCCTGTTTTTGCAGCCCTGGGGGCGTAAGCTTACCTTTCCTGCTGAATTGCCGGCCCCTGTTCCAGCAGCCATTATTGCCGAACCAAACTCGCATAGCAGAGCCCATCAAACACGCATCATGCTGTCAGCAGGGCCTTTACAGCTTCGCAGGCCCTGATTTAACTATTCTAGCTCTCTTTCTGCGACAGTTCCTGGTAACGAATCCAGTGGTGGATGTCTCGTGCCAGTCTATCCGGGGTCTCAATTTGAAGAGCATGTTTTGCACCATCAACATACTGTATATCAAGCTGGGGCTGGGAGCCCTTTTCGAGCAAAATTATCAACTTGTCACTGTCCACGAGCGGATCGGGCCTGGCAAGGAACAGCTGCACGGGCTGTACGATGCGCTTTATATATTTTTTGACAAAATCCCCCATGCGCAGGCTTTCCTTAAGGAAATTTTCATCCAGCTTGCTGATTCTGGATTTATCGTCAGCCAGCGCTGACTGTATTTCCTTACTGGTGACATGGAGTTCCGGGTCAAATTCTGCAGCGACATCCCTTTCCGTCACCGCTGACATACCGGCCATGGCCTTAACTTTCTGCGTCAGGCCGGCACCGGGCTTAATCAAACGGGGACTAATCAGCACCAGCCCATCACTCTGGCTCTGGTAAGCAATTCCGTAAGCTAATGCAAGCCTTGAGCCCCAGTCGTAACCAACAATATAGACAGATTTGTAGTAGGATTTTAAGGGTTTGAGAAATGAATGTATGTCACTGACATAATCTTCAAACTGTACCGGCCTGCCATTAACCGTGCGCGAACTTTTACTGCTATAGCCGCTGCCGCGCCGATCAAGGGCAAATACATCATAGCCTCTCTCGACCAGTTTTTCTGACATTGCCCTGCCCCAGCCGGCGTGCCCTTCAAGCCCATGCAGATAAATCAGCGCAACACGCTGTTTTCCGCCCTGGCGGTAGCCGGTAAAGGCCTGCAGAGAGCCATCGCTGCCATGGTACTGGCGCTGTTCTGGAAATTCCCTGGGAAGGGATGAGAGATACTTGCCGAGATCATAATCAACCTGGCGCGGTTGAGGAACCTGTGAGTCTGACTGGCACCCTGCAAAAGCGAAAGTAGTAATCGCCAGCAGAATACCAGCCAGTTGTTTAAGCCAGGTCAACTTCATTAACCGCCCTGGTTAAACCTTGCCATAAGAAGCCAGACCCGGGTTGTCTTTCACACCTACCAGCTTGGGCAGGTTCATTTTCTTGATCTTAACGGTCTTTTTATCCTGCAGGTAGGTCGATACGACATCCCAGATCGGCTTGCCGTCTGGGATAGAGTTGACCGAAGCCCAGCCAGAAACAGTATATTTCTTGCTAGCTTCAATCTTTGTGCCGTCATCAAGACGCAGATCAGAAACACGTTTACCAATGGTCGCACCCGGCTCAAGCGTGTAGTCAATACCGGCAACACGAACCATGTCACCACCCTGCTGGTAGTAGGGATCAGTGTTAAAGAGGTTATCAGCTATATCTTCAAGAATGGTCTTGATTTCATCGCCTGTCATTTCGCGGCGATAGGTATTCGGATAGGTAATACAGGTCTGATCCATGACGTTCTCGAAAGTTATACTCTGCCCGCCGAGAACCGTAGTACCCCAACGGAACCCCGGTGACAACGCGATTTGGGCATCATTAACTTCACGCAGAGCATCGCAGATGACCTGGTCAAAGGTGCCATTAAAGTTGCCACGTCGATAAAGCGTCTGGTCAGCAACTGCCAGTTTCTGACGCAGTTTCTTGCGGTATGGAGCGCGGACCTTTTCTATGTACCTGAACATTTCGGCATCTGCTTCCAGCAGGTTTGAAAATACTGGCATCAACCGGTAGCGGTAACCCTGCACTTTGCCTTTCCTTACGTCAAGATCCATAACACCGAGGAACTTACCATTCGATCCGGCATTGGTTACCAGCGTCTGGCCGCCCGGGTTTTTAACTACTGAAGGCTGCGGTACACCATCATGGGTATGGCCGCCGAAGATAACGTCGATGCCACTGACACGTGATGCCATCTTCAGGTCCACATCCATACCATTATGTGAGATCACCACGACAACAGCAGGCTTTTCCTTCTCGCGGACTTCGTTCACGACATTCTGCATAGATTCGTCATTGATACCGAAGGTCCAGTCCGGAATGAAGCGCTTGGGATTGGCAATCGGGGTGTATGGGAAAGCCTGCCCAATGACAGCCACCTTCACGCCATTTACATTCTTGATAACATAAGGTTTGAATGCATTGGCAGTCTCTTCGTTGAAATCGCTGAAATCAGCAAACTTGTAATCGAACAGGGCATCTTCCTTGACGCGCACATTCTGCGCCACGAAATCACCTTTGAATTCGCGGATATTATCGATCGTCTCCTGGTCTTCATAGGTGAACTCCCAGTGTCCGGTCATAACATCCACACCCAGCAGGTTGGTCGCACCAACCATGTCCTTGCCACGTGTCCAGTAGGCTGTCGCAGAACCCTGCCAGGTGTCTCCGCCATCCAGCAACAGGCAGTTATTCTCGCCACGGTCAGCCCTGACCTTCTTAACCAGCGTTGACAGGTGAGCAAACCCGCCTACCTTGCCGTAGGTTTTCGCTGCCTCATCGAAATCGAGGAAGCTATAGGCATGAGCATCAATAGAGCCCGGTTTCACCTTGAAGTGCTCAAGAAGCTTGTCGCCGACAATATGCGGAGGCTTGCCCTTTGATCCACCGATGCCAAGATTGACGTTGGGCTCACGGAAATAAATTGGATTCAGCTGGGCATGGCTGTCTGTGATATGCATCAGGGTTACATTGCCAAATTTTTCCTGATCATACATTGCTGCCGGGTTACGGGCAGCCAGGGCATTTGCAGGCAACATGCCTGACGCACTGGCGATACCAAGTAACTGGACAAATTCTCTTCGTGAAAGGTTCATCTGTTATCCTCCGGATGATTTTGTAATAGATCTGCTAAATAGCTTTTGCGACTTGTATCGTTCTGTTTTTCATGGGAATTTATTCATTATAGTTTATTTCTCTCAATCTCCACGGACTATATAAAATCAGCAATGCAGATAATTCAAGAATATCCGTAGACGGCCTTTGTGTTTCCAAAGTTCACCATATCGTAAACATAGCAAACAGACTGGCCGCTGAAAAGAGAAAACAGGAAAGAATTATAATTTATCTTTCTCTGATGCCGACTGGCTCAGTGAAGAAAATGAAACATCGGTAAGACTATCACCCAGCTCTCCTGACTCACCGCGACTGCTCTCGAGTTTGATGCGCAGGCGCAGGTCATTGCCTGAATCTGCCGCACGAATTGCATCATCATATTCGATGAGGCCGTCTTCAAAAAGCTGAAACAGCGACTGATCGAAAGTTTGCATCCCGCTATCTGTAGACTTCGCGATCACTGACCTGATTTCCGATACTCGCCCTTTCAGTATCATCTCGGCGATCAGCGGTGAACGAATCATAATCTCAATCGCCGGCACGCGTCCTTCATCACCGCGCCTGCGCAATAATCTCTGCGAGATAATAGCGTGCAAATTCATCGACAGATCAAGGTAGAGCTGATTATGCCGCTCCTCGGGGAAAAAGTTGAGAATTCGCTCCAGCGCCTGGTATGTATTATTCGCATGCAGCGTGGCCAGGCAGAGATGCCCCGTCTCCGCAAAAATGATCGCCTTCTCCATGGTGTCCCGGGTTCGGATCTCACCAATCAGGATGACATCAGGGGCCTGGCGCATTGCATTGACCAGCCCTGATTCAAAGCTATCAGTATCAACACCGACCTCACGCTGGGTAACAACACAGTTCCTGTGTTCGTGGACATATTCAATCGGGTCTTCAATAGTAATAATATGGCCGAAACTATTTTCATTGCGGTAACCGATCAATGCCGCCAGCGAGGTTGATTTACCGGTACCCGTGCCACCGACAAACAATACCAGGCCACGTTGCACCATGGCAATTTCGGCGAGCACCGGCGGTAGATTCAATTCTTCGAATTTGGGTATTCGCGTTTCAATGGTACGCAATACCATTCCCACCATGCCCTGCTGAACAAAAACGTTGACACGAAAGCGGCCAATTTTTTTCGGATGAATGGCGAAGTTGCACTCATTATCCTCTTCAAAACTGCGCCGCTGGTCTTCGTTCATGATGCCGTAGGCAAAGCCACGGCTTTCGTCAGGCGTCAATGCCTGCTTGGTAACCGGAGTAATTTTACCGTCAACCTTGAGACAGGGCGGCACCCCGGCGGTGATGAAAAGATCCGATGCATTTTTCAGCACCATTAATTTTAATAGATCGGTAAATACCATGAATTAAGCTCCACCCGTTGTCGGTTTACCACCTGCTGATGCCTGGAATTTTGTTTTGTCCTGTGCCTTGCCGCGAGCCTCGTCAACATGAACGACGCGGTTCCTGACCAGGTTGAGCAGGCACTGATCAAGTGTCTGCATACCCAGCGCCCCGCCAGTCTGAATTGATGAATACATCTGGGCAATTTTATTTTCTCTGACCAGGTTACGAATTGCCGGGGTAGCGATCATGATTTCATGTGCTGCCACACGACCGCCGCTCAGCTTTTTCATCAATGTCTGTGCTATCACCGCCCGCAGTGACTCTGAGAGCATCGAGCGGACCATCTCCTTTTCTGCAGCCGGAAACACGTCGACGATACGGTCAATGGTTTTTGCAGCCGAGGTAGTATGCAGTGTACCAAAGACAAGATGACCGGTTTCTGCGGCCGTCAATGCCAGGCGAATGGTTTCCAGATCACGCAGCTCACCAACCAGGATGATATCGGGGTCTTCACGCAGCGCCGAGCGCAGAGCTTCAGGAAAGCCGAGTGTATGGGTACTCACCTCGCGCTGATTGACCAGGCAACTTTTACTGGTATGCACAAATTCAATCGGGTCTTCTACAGTCAGGATATGATCGGCACGATTCTCATTAACATAATTGATCATTGCCGCCAGTGTTGTTGACTTACCGGAACCCGTCGGCCCGGTTACCAGCACCAGGCCTCTCGGCTGACTGGATATTTTCTTGAATATTTCCGGGGCATTGAGCTGCTCAAGTGACAGCACTTTTGATGGAATTGTACGAAAAGCCGCTGCCGGGCCCCGCTGTTGATTAAATGCATTCACGCGATAGCGTGCGATACCCGGGAGCTCAAAAGCAAAATCAGTTTCCAGGAATTCTTCATAGTCCTTCTGCTGCTTATCATTCATGATGTCATAGATCATGTCATGCACCACACGATCCTCGAGTGACTCGACATTGATACGTTTGATATCTCCATCTACGCGAATTAGCGGTGGTAATCCTGCGGAGATATGAAGATCAGAGGCGCCCTGTTTATTAGAGAATGCGAGAAGCTCGGCAATATCCATCTACTACTCCATGACCTGGTGAATTTAAATTATATGAAACTATATATAGTTGTTATACGGTAGAATACGTGTTCGTTCAAATAATGCCAATAGCATGGATATAGAAACAAGGAAAGATCGGCTGGATCAGCGAATCAATACCGCCGCTCAGCGGGCAGGTCGCAATCCATCTACAATACGCTTACTCGCGGTCAGCAAGAAACAGCCCGCGCAGTCCATACGCGAACTTGCCGGCTTCGGGCAACTTGCTTTTGGTGAGAATTATCTTCAGGAAGCCGTCGAAAAAATTGACACACTGAGAGACCTGAAGCTTGAATGGCATTTCATCGGTCAGCTGCAACGGAATAAAACCCGGGTTGTCGCAGAACACTTTGACTGGGCGCAGAGCATTGATCGAGCCGTGCTCGCTGAGCGCCTGTCTGCACAACGACCCGCTGACAAAGCAGACCTCAACCTGTGCATCCAGGTGCGCATGAGTGAGGAAACCGGCAAAGGCGGCATTGCAATTGATGAAGTTTTCCCATTGGCAGGCATTATTGATAAATTACCCCGTGTAAACCTGCGTGGCCTGATGACAATCCCTGAAAACACCACTAATGTTGAAAAACAGAGGCAGTCGTTTCGCAGGATGTACGCTATATTTAGCGACCTTAAAACACGATTTCATACTGTGGATACCCTGAGCATGGGCATGTCGGGTGATTTCGAGCTGGCCATCGAGGAAGGGAGCACAATGATCAGGGTAGGCACTGCACTATTTGGTGCAAGGCCGGCCTGATTAAAACATTTGATTCAAGGAAAGGATGCGCCCAGCAGATCAATATAACCATTCAATGACATAAACTTTTCAACTATGAATACAATAGGATTTATCGGCGGCGGTAACATGGCGGAATGCCTGATTGGTGGCCTGCTGGCCAGCGGTCAGCCGGCCTCATCACTTTATGTTTCTGAGCCCGATGTAAAGCGACGGGATTGGTTATCCCGGGAATACAGCATCGCCTGCCTTGCTGACAACATCGAGGTTGCTGAGCGGGCAGACCTTGTGTTATTCGCTGTAAAACCACAGCTATTACAAGAAGTTGCCTCACCACTTCAACAGGCTGTACAGTCCAGGCGGCCACTTATCATCTCGATTGCAGCAGGGATAAGAAGCACTGACCTGGAACGCTGGCTTGGCGGCGAGCTTCCTATTGTGCGGGTCATGCCTAACACCCCCGCACTGGTACGTGCCGGCGCATCCGCTTTATATGCCAACCACATGGTTGACGAGCAGCAAAAAAACCAGGCCGAATCGATACTGCGTTCGGTGGGACTGGCCGTATGGCTGGACAATGAAGCGCAGATGGATGTGGTCACGGCCCTTTCAGGAAGCGGTCCTGCCTATATTTTTCGTGTTATAGAGGCCCTTGAAGAGGCCGCTAGCAGGGCCGGCCTTGCTCGTGAGACCAGTCGACTGCTGGCAATAGAAACGGCCCTCGGCGCAGCCAGGCTGGCGGTTGAGTCCAGCGATTC
>Ga0055584_100005839_pt1 | contig 12061 bp, 10 predicted proteins | sample OSDHelmetaG_FD_58716 | JGI IMG/M metagenome (GOLD analysis project Ga0055584, IMG submission 58716) | Pelagic marine sediment microbial communities from the LTER site Helgoland, North Sea, for post-phytoplankton bloom and carbon turnover... | ecosystem: Environmental > Aquatic > Marine >... | reverse complement strand
CGTCGCTAATGCAGGCGGTGGTGGTGGTATGGGTCCCTATCACGTACAAAACACCGAAGAGTTTACCCGCGTCTTGCACCTTAACGTATTGGGCACCATGCTTTGTGTTAAACACAGCATTCCACCAATGGTAGAAGCAGGGGGTGGCTCTTTTGTTGGTATGTCTTCTATTGCGGGGCATGTTACACACCCCTATTTTGGCGCCTATTGTGTGGGCAAAGCAGGCATCGAAGAAATGATGAGAAACTGCGCCGATGAAATGGGGCCTCAAAACATTCGCTTTAATGCTATTCGCCCGGGCTTTATCGCTACTGAAATTATGGGTTTTATTCCCCGCGACAGCGATATCTATAAATCCTATACTGACAATACGCCCATGGGCGATGTCGGTCAGCCTGAAGACATTGGCCACCTGGCGCGCTTTTTAATTGGTAATGAATCACGCTGGATTACCGGTCAGTGTATTAACTGCGACGGTGGCCATGCGCTTCGCCGCGGCCCTGACTTCACCCAGTCCGTCGAAGCCACCTTTGGTGCCGATGTGCTAGCTGGTAAGCTGCCCGCTTGAGAAGTTAGTTGATCTGGCTCTATATTCAACGAACAAGGTTCGGCGTATTTTAAACCCTGTGTAAAATGCGCCGAGCCCATCCTAGACATTCAAAAAACCCTCAACCACAAACACTCTTTTTCGGGTAATTTGACCCGCCATCCGTTAAGCTTGCGCGCTTTAAATTTGAGCAACTCTCGAAAGACGCAGGAAAAAAACAGCACATGGCTAGTTTTGCAGAAAAATATGGTCCCTGGGCACTGATCACTGGAGCCTCGGCAGGCATTGGCAAAGAAGTAGCGAAACAACTGGCTGAGCGCGGCTTAAACCTCGCTTTGGTTGCCCGTCGCAAAGAAAAGTTAGAAGAACTTGCCGCAAACCTGGAAAAAAATTATGGCGTCAAAATCAAAGTTATTCCCTGTGATTTAAGCTCTAAAGACTTTCTTGGCACCATTGACCAGGCTTGTGGCGGACTCGAAATCGGCATGCTAATCAACAACGCCGGCTCTCCTTCATATCGAGGTAGTATTCTCGATCGCAGCGCCGAGGAAATTTCCAATACCATTCATTTCAATGTCCACGTACAGGCCATGCTTGCCTACCACTTCGGCAAAAAAATGGCGCAGCGCGGTCGAGGTGGCATTATTCAGGTAGCCTCAATTACCGGGCACTTCTCCATGCCCCATATGACCGAGTACTCCGCCAGCAAGGGCTATCAAATTCAGTTTGGTGAGTGCCTACACTATGAACTTAAAAAATTTGGCGTCGATGTGCTGGTACTTTCACCTGGTGCTACCAAAACCGAGCGACTCGACTTCGGTATGAAAGTTGAACCGGTGGTACGCGCGGGCCTTGATAACCTCGGCAAACGACCCTCACTAATTACCGGCATGATCAACTGGTTAATTGTATTCCGCACTCGCTATCTGCTGACCCGAAAAGGAGTCATTAGAGTAAAAGGTGATATGCAGGCAAAAAGCCTGGGCCTAATGCGCTCCCAGGACAATGAAAAATACCAATCCGACGAGGCATTGGAAACTTAATCGAGCCGGGCATAGAACAGAGCTTCTAGAGCATATTGGTAGCCACAAACAAACACTGTGTTTTCTCACACTTTTTTTGTATTTCCGCTAAGCTTGCCGCGCGGTTTTTATTCATTATTAAAACTAACAGGTGGAGAAACTCAGATGGCCAGCTTTGCTGAAAAATACGGCCCGTGGGCACTGGTAACCGGAGCATCTGCCGGTATCGGCAGGGAACTGGCAAAACAGATAGCCGAACGTGGACTAAACGTTGCTCTGGTGGCTCGTCGCGCAGAGTTGCTCGATGAATTGGCAAAGGATATTTCTGATACCTATGGCGTCGAAACGCGTGCCATTACCTGTGATATGACTCGCAGTGACTATCTGGACGTGATTGATGCTGGCAGTCAGGATTTAGAAATTGGCTTGCTGATTAACAACGCCGGCGCACCCTCCTATCACGGCTGGTTTCTCGATCGAAAACCCCAAGATATAGAAAAAACCCTACATTTTAGCGTACATGTACAAATTCATCTGATTCACCATTTTGGCAATAAGATGTTACCCCGGGGTCGGGGCGGAATCATGCAAGTCTCGTCAGTCACCGGTCATATCTCAATGCCCTTCATGGCGGAATACTCTGCGGCAAAGGGCTATCAAATTCAGTTTACCGAAGCGCTCAACTATGAGCTCAAACTGAAAGGTATCGATGTTGTGGTGTTGTCTCCAGGGGCAACCAAAACTGAACGTCTGAATATGGGCATGGAGGCCGATGACGTCGCCAAAGAGGGCCTCGACACTTTAGGCAAACGCCCCATAGTGGTGGCCGGCTTTAGAAACAAATGGTCAGCTTTTAAAAAGCGACATCTAATGAGCCGCAAATTGTCCCTCAAAACATCGGGTGATTACCAATACAGTCAACTCAACCCTGACAAAAGCTGGGGTGGTGGCGGTGGCGATTAAGTCAACTAGCCGCTACCAATTTTGGCTTGCCAACGCACAGGCAAATAATCGAGGTAAAAATTAAAGCGCCTGCCAACGTAATAAATACACTGCTATAACTACCGTTGGTATCAATAACCCAGCCAGCTAAGGGTGCTGCGAACAATCCCGCGGGCAGTAACATCGGCGAATGAAAGCCAGTTACCCTGCCCACTGCTGTGGGCCCAAAATAGTGACTGTTCACAAAAGCGTGCATTGGTATCATCCCCCCTCCTGCAAAGCCAAGTAAGGCTGAACAAAAAAAAGTAAACCCTCCAAAACTTTGCTGCTGGCTAAGACTCAGCCACGCGAACAGAGGTATCAACTGTAAGCATAAAATCAGCCAAAGAATGTGACTGCGGAACATATCCGCCAGGGTGCCGCTAATAATCTTGCCCACCATGCCCGAAACACCCAGGGCAGCAATCACCCAGGAAGCCTGTTGAGTTGACAGATCAATCGAAATTAAAAAAGGAATAAAGTGAACTGCTTGGGTAATCGCCGTGGTGTAAAAAGCACCAAATAAAATACCTATCAGCCAAAAATTTTTATCATTAAAAAGCGCTTTATTTCCAGGTACCGGTACATCAGTACTGAGTTTAGCACCGACCTGTATACTTTCATCCTGATGGGCGTCATGGCCCGGCTTATCACCATCGACATATTGACCAATAAGGGACGGCCGCTCTATTACTAACAGGGCAATAACAGGTAACAAGATCCCCGCCATTAGCAGGCTCAATAATTCCAGAGCCGTGCGCCAACCATACTCGGTAATCCACCAGGCAGTCAGCGGGGGTAAAGAGAAACTGGCAACACTGACGCCAATGGCAGCAATAGCCATGGCTCGGCCACGCAACCGATCAAACCAGTTGGCCAGCAAAATATTATTGGGCAACACTCCAAAACCCGCGGCTGTGAAAGCATAGGCTGCTATGCAGGCTGCTATGAAACTGAGGCTGCCTGCCTGGCCAATCATCGCCAGACTGATACATGCCAAAACAACACCGGCTAACATCAACATCTTAATCCGGCCGGGCTTCATCACCATGCCAACCAGCGGCGCTGTACCTCCCATGCAGAGTAAATAGATGGACATGCCCAATGACAGGGTACCCATATTAGATTCAAACTCCGTGGCCAACGGCACTAAAAACAAACCGTAGACCCCCACCAGCCCCATGCCAAAGCCTTGGCATATAAGACACGACACTACGATCCACCAACCATAGAATTTTCTTGGTTCTGCAGCACTAGCAATTTTTGACAAAGGTACAACCTTGTTTGTGTTTATTGTTAACTCAACATACTACAGCGCCTATTGCTTACCAAGGACAATGATAAGGGTCACAGTAACCCAGGCTTGGCTTGGCCCCGCCCCGCATAAGCGAGAGCTGATTTGTATGATATTATCGCTCGCTTATGCCTGAAAACACCCCAATACATGCCCACGGCCCCTGGATGATTTTTCTGCTCGCCGCCACTGTTGCTGTGAGCCCTCTTGCTATTGATCTATATTTGCCCGCACTGCCAAGTATGGTCGATGCGTTCGACGCCTCGCTGACCCAAGTTCAAATAACCATGAGCAGCTACCTGGCGGGATTTGCACTTTTTCATCTGGCCTGTGGGCCACTGGCAGACCGCTTTGGGCGTCGTCCAATTATGATGGCGGGTCTAAGCTTGTTCACAATTACCTGTTTCGCCTCTACTCAAGCACAAACCATAGAAGAGTTAATTAGCTTGCGATTTATTCAGGGCATTGGTGCATGCTGCGGACCAACGCTTGGTCGAGCGATAATACGGGATATATACGGACCCGAACATGCTGCGAAGGCTCTTGCCTATATGGCGATTATTATGGGGATGGCACCCGCTGTGGCACCTACCATCGGCGGATTTATTCTATTACTCTGGCCCTGGACGTCTATGTTCTACGCCCTGGGAATTTATGGCGTGCTCATCATTATTCTTGTTTATTTTGCACTGCCCGAAACCGTCCCTGTTCGGCAATCACTGCACCCGGTAGGTATTGCCCGTAACTACTGGGCACTATTGAGTAATTCCCATTACATGGCCATGGTTTTGGTCTGCGCACTTTTATACTCTGGTACCATTTCATTTATCGCCGGTGCCAGTTTTGTACTCATCGATATGATGGGTGTAAACCCAGAGCACTTTGGGTTTCTATTCGGCTTTATCGTTATCGGTTATATGGCCGGAAATTTCTTTTGCACCAGACTCAGCATTAAACGCAGCTCTCGCCAAATAATGAAGCTCGGCGTCACAGTCACTCTGACTTCGGGACTGATTTTACTGATTAGTGGCTCTCTAATCTGGCACCCTCTAGCCATAATGATACCGATGGCAATGTATAACACCGGGGTTGGTATTGTTCTGCCCCACGCCACCGCATCGGCCCTTAAACCTTTTGCCCATATGGCAGGAACGGCATCGTCGCTACAGGGTTTTACACAAATGGGTACAGCCTCGCTATTGGCCGGTTTAATCGGCTTGCTGCTGGTCGATAACCCCATTCCTTTGGTCGCTACTGTCGCGGCAGTCGCTGCACTGGCTTTTTTGATTGTATTTCTTTCACCTTCCGAAAAAGTTCAAGCCGACGTGTCAACATAGTATTTGACGCCACCAAGTGCGGCAGATATGTCATACTTATAAGTGAAATATGTGATTGGAGATACCCCATTGAAACCGGCCAGTGATGTCACTCAATTAATAGGCAATACGCCACTACTCTATTTGCGTCAGGCCTCAGAAAAAACCGGTTGTAATATTTATGGCAAAGCCGAGTTTCTCAATCCCGGTGGCTCGGTAAAAGATCGCACCGCCCTGGGGATTATCCGTGATGCCGAAAAGCGCGGAAACTTGCAGCCCGGCGGTGTCATCGTTGAGGGAACCGCAGGTAATACTGGCATTGGTCTGACCTTACTGGCCAATGCCCTGGGCTATCGTAGTGTTGTTGTTATGCCGATGTCCCAAAGTAAAGAAAAAATCGACACACTGGAGCTTCTGGGTGCCGATTTGCGACTGGTTCCCGCCACCTCCTACAGCGATGAGAAACACTACATTCACACCGCTGAAAAACTATCGAAAAAATTTGCAGAAAAAGCACAACATGGCGCTATCTGGGCACGCCAGTTCGACAATAAAGCCAACTTGGAAATTCACAATCGCACCACGGGTGTAGAGATCTGGGATCAAACTGACGGCAAAGTTGATGGCTTTGTCTGCGCTGTCGGCACCGGTGGCACTCTCGCGGGAGTATCCACCGCTCTCAAAGCACGCAATGCCGATATTAAAATTGGCATTGCCGACCCCATGGGGGCGTCCCTTTATAACTACTACACCAGCGGGCAATTGCATGCCGAAGGTACTTCTATTATGGAGGGTATCGGTATTAACCATATTACCGACAACCTTCGAGAAGCCATCGTAGATAGTGCGTTTCAAATTAGTGATGAAGAAGCTCTACCCTATGTCTTTGATTTGTTGCGCAACGAGGGTCTGTGTCTGGGCGGCTCAAGCGGGATCAATATTGCCGGTGCTGTTAGGCTGGCGGAGGAACTGGGACCGGGTCACAACATTGTGACAATTCTATGCGATTACGGTAATCGTTATCAGAGCAAACTGTTTAATCCGTCATTTTTGAAAAACAAAGGACTGCCTAGCCCGGATTGGTTGTTGGTTTAGTTTCTGGATGGCTGGGAAGACTTCGATATCTCCCGGCTAATTTGCCCACACCAACGACACCCTTGGCGCTGCTGAAGCCAGCCTAGCTTCTGGCATTAATAAGGTTGTGGCAACTACTTTTAATAGCCTGCTTGGATTATTGTGACGCTATTAACTGGCGCTCTTTTTCAACAAGAAAGTCCACCACATCAAGCATTTCAGCCTGGCTTTTAAGGCCGCGGCTACTGACTCGATATTTGCCGTTGACAACCAATTCTGGTGTGCCCTGCAATCGATAGCTTCTTGCCCGGGAGTCTGCCTGCTTGACTTGTCTGCTAACACCAAAAGAATTGAACTCCTTAAGGAATGTTTCGCGATCAACTCCATGCTTTACAAACAATGACGCCAATTGATCTTCATTGGCAAGTTTTTTGCCTTCGATATTGAGAGCCGCAAACATTGCCGGACTTAATCTATCTAGCACACCCAAATTACTGGCTACAAAATAGGCCTTGGCGTGGGTTGCCATAATGGGTGCCCATATCGCCGGACTCTGCCAAAAGTCGACATCAGCAGGCAGTCCTGATTTCCATTGCTTGAGCACTGGCTCAAAGCTGTAACAGTGACTACAACCATACCAAAACAGTTCAACTACTTCGATTTTGGAGGCGTCTCTGGTGCGAACCGCCTGGGGCAGTTGGTTGTAGTGAGTGCCCTCTATATAAAGACCATTTTCGGCCACAGAAATCTGAGGAATCATCAGGCCCAAAGTCACAGCCAGTAATAGACGTTTTATCATTTCCTACTCCATCAACTTATCGTCTTTAATCTTCGACTCATTTTATTACAACTTGTTCCGCAATAAAAAAGGTGGCCATAGCCACCTTTTTCGTTAATTGCGCTATTTCATGGTCAGCCGTTGGATTCTAAGCCAACTCAGCGTAAACCCTCTATATAGCTGGCAACTGCATCGATCTCTTTTTCGGTCATACGCAGAGCAGTATCGCGCATTACGCGTGTATCTCCATCGTTTTTGCGGCCATCGTCATACTCCGCTCCGCGACGGAAAGCTCTCAGCTGAGCGGCTATATAATCTGCATGTTGCCCTGCCAAAGAAGGGTAACCGGCAAGACTGTTGCCAGCGCCGGTGGGTGAGTGACAAGCGATACAGGCGGCAACACCGCGCTCGCCGTTACCCGCGCGATAGACCTTGGCACCAAGATCTACCAACTCCGCCTTAGCTTGACCCGCCGAGCTAGTCTGGCTGGCGTAATAAGCGGCGATATTCGCGATATCTTCCTCAGTCATGGCATTTAGTTGGCCTGCCATTGTTGGTACCGAACGCGCACCACTTTTAATTTCATTCATTTGCTTAACGAGATAGCGCTCATTTTGCCCCGCCAATTTAGGAAAAGCGGGGGCAGCACTATTACCGTCTGCACCGTGACAGGCAGCACAAACCGCGGTTTGTGCTTTACCGGCCGCTGCATCAGCCGCTAGGGCCTGCATAGTTGCCATAGACGCGGTTATTACTAGCGCAATTGCTAATTTTTTCATTACAAATCCAACATTTCAGTTAATTGGGAAGTGACTTGAGCCTCTAGCGAGGAGCAGCCATAAATTCAATTAAAGCTTTATATTCATCATCACTACAGTCAAAGCACATGCCTGTGGGTGGCATTGCGTTCATGCCACTTTTAACGCTAGCAACTAACACATCCATACCCTTTGCCAAACGCGGCTCCCAAGCAGCGACGTCACCAGTTTTCGGTGCACCACCAGCTCCGGCCAAATGGCAAATGTTACACGTTTGATTATAACGCTCTTCCAGCGAAGGTGCTGCCACCGCCATTTGGGCGACGACAAGAGCCAACCCAACAAATAGTGCTTTTTTCATAAAATAAACCCTCAATTACGCACTGACAATGCACAACTCCTCTACCCCAAGGGTAACAAGCTGATGCATGTGAAAAAACTGTGGCATTATATACAAGAACCCCGCCACAAAGAAGCCGACTAAATCAATGGAATCCGAGAAGCCTGTCACGCCCCGCTACAGCGAGGCCACATTTTTAACCAGCGCCAGCAAACTCGAGCAATGTCCCGAAGACAGCGGCTGGGAAGTGGCCTTCGCTGGTCGTTCAAATGCGGGTAAATCCAGCGCTATTAACTGCCTTACTAGCAACAAAAAGCTGGCACGAACCAGTAAAACGCCCGGAAGAACACAATTGATCAACTTTTTTTCACTAAGTGATCAACAACGACTGGTAGATTTGCCCGGTTATGGCTATGCCAAAGTGCCACAGGCAATTAAACATGAATGGCAAAAGCAAATGGAAATTTATTTGCGTGAACGTCAATCTCTACGCGGGCTGATTCAATTGATGGATGTGCGCCACCCGCTGCAGGAATTCGACAAATTGATGCTCAATTGGGCTCATCAGGCAGAAATGCCCGTTCATATACTGCTCACCAAGGCCGATAAACTAAAAAAGGGGCCCGCCAAAAGCTCCCTGCTCAAAGTTCAAAAAGAAACTGCTCACTACGGTGACACTATCAGTATTCAGCTCTTTTCTTCTCTCAAGAACACAGGGTTAGGAGAACTGAAGATTGTTTTAAACCAATGGTTAACTGATATATCTGTTTTTGAAACCGATGGAGAACAACCAGAAAACCTTTAATTTAAATACTATAGCCGGGCTTTGGCTGTCATCAGTCTAATCATCACCCAGCAACGCAAAAAAAAAGCCCGAGAGCTTCAAGGCGAAGTCTCGGGCAATAGGTCTCTCTTGAGGAAGATGAGACATTAGGGAAAACCAACTCTGGAGAAATTACTAGCAGCCCTAACTGCTGGTAATTATGACTGAGCCTTCCCAAAAAAGTTCAAAATTACCAAAACATTCTCTCAAAAAACAGCATTTACCCAAATCGACTTCGGGTAAAACACCGTTGTGCAGCCGTTTGACATAGCTGTTGCAACCGCTTTAATGAGCCTCATCCCAGTTATCGCCAGCCCCAGCCTCGACCAATAGCGGCACGGCTAATTCAGCCGCACCCGACATCAACTCACAAACCGTTGTCCTAACTTCATCGAGTTGCTGTTCGGCCACTTCCAGCACTAATTCATCGTGAACCTGCATAATTACGCAGGCATCAACACCTGATTTTTGTAGCCAGCTATCTACCGTTACCATCGCCCTTTTTATAATATCTGCAGCAGTGCCTTGCATCGGGGCATTAATTGCCGTGCGCTCCGCTGCCTGAACCCGCATTTTGTTGCGCGCGTTAATTTCGGGTAAATATAAACGGCGACCGAACAGCGTTTCTACATAACCCTGTTTAGCGGCTAATGCCCGGGTATTATCCATATAGGATTGCACCCCGGGATAGCGTTCAAAATAGCGGTCGATATATTCTTGGGCCTCATTTCGGCCCACGTGGAGCTGTTTACCCAGGCCAAAGGCAGACATCCCGTAAATCAAACCGAAGTTTATGGCTTTTGCTTTGCGACGCTGCTCACTGGAGACCTGCTCCAGCTCAACCCCGAAAACTTCAGCAGCCGTTGCACTATGAACGTCTAAATTCTTTGAAAAAGCGTCTAAAAGTCCGCTATCTTCGGATAAGTGCGCCATTATTCTTAATTCAATCTGTGAGTAGTCTGCCGCGAGTATAAGGCGCCCGGTAGGAGCAATAAATGCCTGACGAATTCGACGACCTTCGGAGCTTCTAATGGGAATATTCTGCAAGTTCGGGTCCGATGACGACAATCTACCCGTTGCGGTCACCGCCTGATGATAGGATGTGTGGATTCTGCCACTATCGGGGTCAATCATCTCAGGTAATTTATCAGTATAGGTCGACTTTAGCTTTCGTAGACTACGGTGTTCCAACAATAATTTCGGCAAGGGGTAATCTAATGCCAGCTCTACCAACACCTCTTCTGCGGTCGAGGGTGCACCTTTTGGCGTTTTTTTAATAACGGGCAGTTCCAGCTTTTCAAATAACACCTCACCGAGTTGCTTTGGTGAGCCTAGATTAAAGGATTGTCCTGCCAATTCGTGAGCTTGCTTCTCCAGCTCATCGATTCTCAGGCCCAACTCATGGCTTTGCTGATTGAGCAATTCGCGACTCACCAAAGCCCCCTGTCGCTCTATTCTTGACAACACCGGCACCAGTGGCATTTCGATATCGCGATAAACGTCGAGCAATGACTGCGCTGCAGTCAATTTGGGGAACAACGCCCGATGTAACTGCAGCGTAATATCTGCATCTTCTGCGGCGTAGGGACCAGCCTCTTCCAGCTTAATTTGATTGAAGCTCAGCTGCTTGGTTCCCTTACCAGCAATATCTTCAAAATGGATAGTCTTGATACCCAGATACTTCAAGGCCAGGCTGTTCATATCATGTCGAGTGACTGTGGAATCAACCACATAAGATTCAAGCATGGTATCGTGGGCAATTCCACGCAATTCAATACCGTGATTGGCCAGCACGCTACGGTCGTATTTTAGGTTCTGGCCAACCTTTGCCTTGTTCGAGTCTTCCAGTAAAGGTTTAAGCGCTGCCCACACTACCTCTTCACTGAGCTGACTTGGCGCCCCCAAATAATCATGACCAAACGGTACATAGGCTGCACTGTGGGGCTCCACTGCAAAAGACACGCCCACTACCCTCGCCTGCATATAATTGAGGCCTGTAGTCTCAGTATCAAAGGCAAATAAATCCGCTTCAGCTAACTTTACAAGCCAGCTATCAAAAGCATCCTGATCCAGCACTAACTGGTAGTCTGTTTCCGCATCCGGCGCTGCAGGCACAGCCTCGACCTCACTATCAAGCAACTCCTCTACCCAGGACTTAAACTCCAAACCTTCAAAGTAAGTAAGTAACAACTCTTTTTGTTCTGCATTATTGGCAAGGTCTTCAATAGCAACATCTAAATCAAGATCGGTTTTTATTGTTGCTAAGGTGTAGGATAGATAAGCTTTGTCCCGCTCTGCCGCTAGTTTCTCCGGCATTTTCTTGGCACCGCGAAACTCCAGCTCTGGGACTTTTTCGAGCTGTCGATATATATCGTCTAGGCCGCCCAAACCCTGCAATAATGCCAGGGCTGTTTTTTCACCAACGCCGGCTACCCCGGGTATGTTGTCTACCTTGTCTCCCATCAGGGCAAGAAAGTCGATAATCAACTCAGGAGGAATTCCAAACTTTTCCTTAACGCCCTCTACATCCAGAACGGTGTCGTTCATGGTGTTGATTAAAGTAACGTGTTGATTAACCAGCTGGGCCATATCCTTGTCGCCGGTGGACACAACGACCTGTCGACCCTGCTTACTTGCCTGAGCGGCATAGGTGCCAATCACATCATCTGCTTCAACACCATCAACCACAATGAGAGGTAAGCCCATAGCCTCAATAATCTGATGAATAGGCTGAATTTGTTCTCGTAAATCATCAGGCATAGGAGGGCGGTTAGCTTTGTATTCAGGATAAATATCATCCCGGAATGTTTTGCCCTTGGCATCAAAGATAACCGCTACCGGGCTGTCTGGATAATCCTTAATCAGTCGTCTGATCATATTAATTACGCCTTTCACAGCCCCCGTGGCCTGACCTTTGGAATTTGTCAGCGGCGGCAGGGCGTGGTAGGCGCGGTAGAGGTAGGAGGATCCATCGACAAGAATAACGGGGGGACTCATAGGCATCACAGGTGTCAGGGCCCAATGGGCGAATTTTTATAGAAAGTCAGCAAATTAAACCGTATCCGCCTGAGAATTACTATCTATACTATTCTCGAGAACAATCTTAATGATAGTTAGCACTAACTATT
>Ga0055584_100005838_pt1 | contig 12063 bp, 6 predicted proteins | sample OSDHelmetaG_FD_58716 | JGI IMG/M metagenome (GOLD analysis project Ga0055584, IMG submission 58716) | Pelagic marine sediment microbial communities from the LTER site Helgoland, North Sea, for post-phytoplankton bloom and carbon turnover... | ecosystem: Environmental > Aquatic > Marine >... | reverse complement strand
CCAAAAGTATTGGTTCTAAATCGCAAGTGTGCCTGTTCTCTTAGTGTTTCTAAAGAATGTCTTTTTGGTTGTAGTATTGTTTTAGATACTGCCTCAGTTTCCGCATGTCCAATAACTTGAATGTCGTCAGCATGAATTTCTATGGTTTGGCCACGCCCTTGTGATTCGACTACCTGACCAGATACGGTTACTGCAGAACCAACGGTAATCTGTGTAAGTACGTTCGGAGATAGTTTTTCTGATTCGATTACAATTTGCATTGTTTTAATGCAAGATCCATCATTGATTGCAATAAATCGATCGTTTCTAAAGCTTCTAACCCATCCGCTGACTTTTACCTGGCTTCCAATTGCCCCCGACTCAATAAGTGATTTTATTTTCTTTCGTTTCATAACCATAGGCTTAGGATACAAAAGAACAAACTTTCATGAAAACAAGATTAATATTTTCATATTTCTATCTCGAAATATTTAGGTTAGCCATGTAAAACAAGCAAAAATGGATTTCGCCCTTTGGTTTTACACTCAGGAAACAATAAATGAATAAAAACGTTTCCGTAGTGTTTATTTCTTTACATTTGCGGCCGTGGATGATAAATTAATTGAATTATTAGCAAGGGTGGAGACTGTTTTCTGGCGTTATGGAGTAAAATCGGTAACCATGGATGACATAGCTAAGGAGCTAAAGATTTCTAAAAAAACCCTCTATAAGTTTGTTAAAGATAAGTCAGACTTGGTAGTAAAAGTCTTGGAAGGACATTGCGAATTAGATAAGGTAGTGGTTCATGATGCCATAGAAAATGCTGAAAATGCGATAGATGAATTGATGCGGGTCAGTGAAATGCTGGGTCAAAAATTACAGCAAATAAACCCCTCTTTTCATTATGATTTGGAAAAGTATTATCCAGAAGCATGGACGGTATTCTCTGAGCATAAAGAAAACTTTATTCTGAATTGTGTAAAGCAAAACTTAGTGCGAGGAGTTGAGGAAGGCATTTATCGAGACAACCTTAATGCAGAAGTAATTTCTCAGCTCTACATTCATAAAATTGATTGCATTTTTGATTCGTCTATTTTCCCAGTCGGAAAATTTACTTTTTTCGAAGTTTTTTTAGAATTAATGAGGTACCACATAAGAGGGGTGTCCAATGAAAAAGGCAATATATATTTGGCTCAGAAAATGAAAAAAGACCATTCGAATTTTTAACTATTTGATTATGATAAAAACACTTTGTTTAGGCATTTTTTTAATTTCAATCAACACGGTCGTCTCGCAAGAGTCGTTTTCCTTGTCAGAAGCAAAGAAAGCAGCCGTTGAAAACAGCTCTTCTGTTAAGAGTGCGCAGATTGACGTGGACATTGCAAGTCGAAAAGTCTGGGAAACGAAAGCTATTGGGTTACCTCAAATTAATGCAGAAGCGGGATTTCAGCAGTTCATCGACATTCCTACTCAGGTTATTCCCGCGAAAGCATTCAACCCGTTTGCCCCTGAGAATGAAATGATGGAGGTTCAATTTGGTACGGAATATACTGCTTCAGCTAACTTAACGGTTTCTCAATTACTTTTCGATGGTCGGTACTTAATTGGTCTAAAAGCGGTGCAGATGTTTACTCAGGTCTCACAACAAAGTCTCGTAAAATCAGAGAAAATAGCCAAGGAAGAGGTAGAAGACGCCTATTACATGGTTGTTGTATCTAGAGAACAAGTTGAAATTCTAGTAAAGACAAAAGACAAGCTGCAGAAATTAATGACTGATATTCAAATATTAGCAGATGAAAAAGTTTTGGAGCAAACTGAGGCGGACCAAATGGCTTTAAATTTCAAAAGATTAGAAAACAGTCTTGTTTTGGCACGGAAACAAAATGAATTAGCTACTGATTTACTGAAATTAAAAATGGGCTTCAACCTTGAAAAACAAATTGCGGCTTCTGATTCTTTGAGTACTTTTTTAAATGGCTTTGATCCGGGCAAATATTTGGAAACCCAATTTGATGCAGCTAAAAATATTGATGTGCAACTTTTAGAAACGCAATTAGCATTGGATGAATTAAATATTAAGAACGAGCAAGCAGCCGGAATTCCTAGTTTGGCTGCATTTTTTCAAACACAACAACAAGCCTATCGAAATGAGTTTAATTTTTTCAGTAACAGACCATGGTACCCTGCAAATATTTGGGGAGTTAATCTGAATTTGCCGATTTTCAGCTCTGGTCAACGAAACTCAAAAGTCAAACAAGCGGAGCTAACCAGAGACAAAACGGAGCTCTTAATTGGATCAGTAGAGGAAGGCTTGCGGTTACAAGTAAAAAATGTAAAAGTGAATTTAAAAGCTTCCTGGGATTTGATGCAGAGTAATAAGCAAGGAATGAATATAGCAGAAAGAATATTGAATAGTGGTCAGATTAAATTCAAAGAGGGAATCATCTCAAGTACTGATTTCACACAAATTGAAAATCAATTTATACAAGCTCAATCGGACTATATTAATACAGCATATCAGATGCTTAAATCAAAACTCGAACTAGATAAATTAACCATAAATGAATAAGTCTACTCTGAATCTTGGAAACATGAAATACATTAAGTTTAGTGCACTAATTATTCTTTCTTTAGTCTTGAATGAAGCTTGTACGAATGGCTCGAGTGAAAATGCTTCACTTGTTCAATTAAAAGCAGATAAGTCGAGGTTTCAAGATTCTATCAAAAAAATCGACCTTAGAATAAAAAAACTAGACACTATAAAGAAGGTCATTTATCCTAAAGTGACTTTGTTTGAAACAACAAGATCTGAATTTGAGCACTATTTTGCTGCCCAAGGGTACGTTGAATCGGATCAAAATGTCCTCTTAATTCCCGAGGTTGGAGGCGTTATCAAGACATTAAATGTAGAGGAGGGGCAGATGATCAAAAAAGGGCAAGTTATTGCTTCATTTGATGCTGCGCTTATAGCTTCAAACATCAATGAACTTGAAGAGCAACTGACACTAGCAGAATATAACTTCAACAAACAGAAGACGCTTTATGATCAAGGAGTTGCATCAGAGTTCAATGTCAAGCAGGCTGAAGGGCAATACAAGACACTCCTAAAAACAATAGAAACCCTGAATACTCAAGCGGGGAAGTCGACTTTAGTTGCTCCTTTTACTGGATATATTGAGGACTTGATTCCTGTTGTGGGAGAGTTATCGCCACCCGGTGTCCCCGTGGCAAGATTAATTAGTCTTGAAAAAGTACATGTTGCTGCGGATATTTCAGAATTTTATTTAAGTAGGTTAAATACCGAAAATAGTGCCTCAGTTTCCTTTAGTGCATTAGACGTAGTGGTAGATGATTTGAAAATTTCAAGTATTGGAAAGTTTGTTAATCCAACAAATAGAACACTAAAAATTCGCGTCAACTTGCCAAAAAACGATCAGTTTATCCCAAATCTGGTTGCTACAATCAGAATTCGAGATTACGTCAAGGATTCTGCAATTGTAGTGCCCTCAAGTGCAATAACGCAAGATTCTAAAGGTAGAGACATTGTATTTGTTGGACAAAAAGAGGACAAGCATTTTTTGGTTAAATCAATGGCTGTTGAACCAGGCATGACCTATGGTGGATTTACTGAAATTATGAGTGGACTGGCAGAGGGGATGAATGTAATTGATCAAGGGAGTCAATCGGTTTATGATGGACTTGAGGTTGAGGAATTGATAAATCAGTAATCATGATGGAAAACCACGAAAAATCGACCATTAACCAGATAGATAAAGAGAATTTAAAAAAAGAATTCGGTCTTTCTACAATTTCGGTTAATAATAGAAAAACTGTATTTCTGATTATTGCTATTGTGGTAATTGGCGGGTTAATCTCCTACCTCTCGATGCCAAGAGAAAGTTTTCCAGAAATTCAAATTCCAGAAATTTATGTCGGAGTTCCTTATCCTGGAAATTCGCCAGAAATTATTCAAGATAAAATTATCAGGCCAATTGAAAATGAAATCAACACCATTAAAAACATCGATGAAATCACTTCTACATCCATTCAAGGCTATGGATCTATACAAGTCAAGTTTAATTTTGTAGTAACTCCGGATGAAGCGAAAGAGCTGGTAGACAATGCAGTAAAGGAAGCCCGATCAGACAAAGAGTTCCCAAAAGATTTGCCCTCGGAGCCAACCATCCAAAAAATGGACGTGACTCAATTTCCTGTGGTAAACATTAATCTATCAGGAGATTACCCAGTGGATAAGTTGAATTCAAAAGCAGAAATTTTAGAAGAAGAAATTGAAGCCATAGAGTCTATTTCTGAGGTGAATATTCGCGGTGTTCAACAGCAGAAGTTAAATATTGAAATAAGACGGGATGATGCGGAAGCTAAACGGGTAAGTTTTAGTGATATAGAAAATGCTATTCGAGCGGGCCACATGAACATGGGAGCAGGAAACCTATCTATCGACGGTGTAGACCAAGCTGTAATTGTAGGTGAAAAGTTTAAAAAAGCGCATCAGTTTGACAGTTTGGTAGTAAAAAGCGAAGAAGGAAACAGTGTCCACTTATATGAAGTTGCAGACATTTATTTTGGAGATGCTGACACGACCAGCTATGCGCGTCAGAATGGATTTCCTGTTGTTATGTTAGATGTGCAGAAAAGAGGAGGCGAAAACTTATTGGAAGCCATTGATAAGGTCAAAGCTACAGTGGCAAAATTAGTTGAAGAAAAAGTAATTTCTGAAGACATTGAAATATCGTATACCAATGATCAAAGTATTCAGATTAGAGATCAGGTTAGCAATCTTGAAAACTCCATCATATTTGGGGTCATTTTAGTTGTCTTGGTACTTCTGTTTTTTCTTGGTTCAAGGAACGCACTTTTTGTTGGCGTTGCAATACCACTATCTATGTTCATGTCTTTTGCATTGTTAAATATGTTTGGTGTAACCTTAAATATCATGGTGCTTTTTTCCTCGGTTTTGGCATTGGGAATGCTTGTAGACAATGGTATTGTGGTTGTGGAAAACGTGTACAGATGGATGGATGAAGGGCATTCCCGAATTGAAGCTGCAAAAAAAGGCGTAGGAGAAGTCGCCTGGCCGATAATCGCATCTACAGCTACTACGTTAGCCGCATTTGTTCCACTAGCACTTTGGCCCGGCATTATGGGCGAGTTCATGCAGTACTTGCCAATTACCCTGATGATTGTCTTAGGATCTTCGCTGTTTGTCGCGCTTGTAATCAATCCTGTTTTAACAGCGGTTGCGATGAAAGTAGAGCAAAAAAAACCAAGGGCAAAAATAGTGATGTTTGTAGGTGCAATAGGAATTGGAATGGGTATTCTATTTCAAATGACAGGATCTATTGGCTGGGGTAATTTATTTTTAATTATCGGAGGTATTTCGGTATTAAATTTATTGATTTTATCCCCAGGGACTCGGTTTTTTCAGCAAAGAATTTTGCCATCATTCGAAAGAAGGTATTCTAATTTTTTAACAAAGAGTCTAAAAAATTGGAGGCCTATCTGGGTTTTGGTTGGGACATTTACCTTGTTGATTATTTCTTTTGTCTTGGTAGGTGTGCTTCCACCTAAAATCCTCTTTTTTCCGGAAAATCAGCCACAGTATGTAAACGTGTTTATTGAACACCCTGTTGGCACTGATATTGTTAAAACCAATGAAACTACACTAAGGGCAAAGAAAATAGTAGACGATGTAGCTGATGCTTTTTTCGCAAAAGAAGTAAGGGAAGGGAGGGATACTACAGGGCAATCTATTTTCATCGAATCCGTCATCGAGCAAGTAGGGGAAGGCACCAGTGATCCAATGGCAGGGCCGCAATTCGGATCGACCCCGCACAAGGGGAGAATTACCATTTCATTTACAGAATTCAAAGATAGAAACGGTCGTGAAACGAGTGATTTTAAAAAGATGCTTGATACAGCGGTTTTAAATGCTCCTTTTAGTTTGGACGTAAAAATAGTAGCAGATAAAAACCAAGAAGGCCCACCTCAAGAACCTCCTGTTAATATTGAGATTACCGGAAGGCCTGATTTACCTTATTTAGAGCTTTTAAGAAAGGCTGAATCTGTCAAAAAGCATTTGGAGTTGAATCCTGTAGATGGTGTTGCAAAACTTAAATTAAATGTAGAGACGGGCAAGATGGAATTGCCCATTATCGTAGATAAAGAGAAGGCCAATGCAGCAGGAGTGTCAACCAGTGGTGTTGCTCAAGCGTTGCGAACCTCGTTGTTTGGGAAAGACATCGCAACATTTAAAAAAGGGGATAAAAATTATGATGTAGCGCTTCGATTCGGAAAAGAATTTCGTGGTGATATTGATGCTCTATTGGATCAAAAAATCATTTTCATGAACAATAGAGGCAAGAAATTGAGTGTGCCAATTCGTTCAGTAGTCAACCCGCCGAAAAAGAAAGTTACTTATGGATCGGTAAAAAGAAAAAACTTGAAGAATATGATTACGGTTTCATCAGGCGTTGTTGAGGGCGCAAACCCTACTGAAGTCGTTGCCAAAATGAAGGTTGAATTAGAGCGATTTCTGCAATCAGATGCTGGTGAAGAGTTTTCGGCTAATGGTTTTAATGCAAAATTTACGGGCCAAATGGAACAGCAAGAGAAGGAGATGGGATTTTTAAGCACAGCACTTGTCATTGCCATTTTCCTTATTTTGCTGATCATTGTAACTCAGTTTAATTCGTTTTCAGCACCTGCTATTATTTTACTTGCTGTCGTTTTGAGCTTAACAGGCGTATTTTTAGGATTGGTCGTGTTCAGACAAGATTTTGTTATTATTATGACGATGATTGGCATTATTTCTTTGGCAGGTATTGTCGTTAACAACGCCATTGTACTGATTGACTATACCAATTTAATTCGCAAACAACGAAAAGAAGATCTGGGCCTTTCTGAAATCGAACAGCTGCCAGTTTTGGAAGTTAAAAATGCCATAATAAAAGGTGGACAAACCAGGTTGCGACCGGTTTTGCTTACCGCAATCACGACAATTCTAGGCTTGCTACCTCTTGCTACAGGATTAAACATAGATTTTGTAGCCTGGTTTTCAACAAATGACCCCGGGATTTTCATCGGTGGAGATAATGTTATGTTTTTTGGCCCCATGAGCTGGACAATTATTTATGGGTTGACATTCGCCACCTTTTTAACATTGGTGGTTATTCCGGTAACGTATTATTTGCTTTTCAGATTAAAGCGATGGGTATTCAAAAAAGGAGGCTGGACCATGAGAAGTGGCATCTGATGAGGCATTTTATAATCAAATTTATTTAGTTCTTACCTTTGCAACCTTGTGGCGTTATTGACAGAACATATCGTGAACCATCCAAGTCAGCTTAAGGAGCTTAGCTTAGATGAACTTTTTGTGTTAGCAAGAGAAATCAGGACATTGATTATTTCGGTAATGGCTAATAATGCTGGGCATTTTGGAGCCAGTATGGGTGCCGTAGAACTTTCCATTGCGCTTCACAAAGTCTTTAATACCCCAGAAGATCAAATTGTTTGGGATGTAGGTCATCAATCTTATGCACATAAAATTTTATCAGGGAGGAGAGATGAGTTCGTCAGTATTCGGCAAAAGGGTGGAATATCAGGATTCCCAAAAATTGAAGAAAGTGAGTTTGATGCTTTTGGGACAGGACATTCTTCCACATCTATTTCCGCGGCATTAGGTCTGGCAGAAGCAAATTCATTGAAGGGTAAAAAAGCACTTCACATTGCTGTAATCGGTGATGGAGCATTGACTGGAGGGTTGGCATTTGAAGGGTTAAATAATGCGGCATTATCGGAAGCTAATTTACTAATTATCGTCAATGATAATGGTATGTCTATTGACCCAAATGTTGGTGCAATCGACACCCACTTAAAGACGATACATCCAGATAACAATCTATTTACTAGCCTGGGATTTAAATACAGTGGACCTATCGATGGAAATGATTTAGGCATATTGATTAACGAACTTTCTAAGGAAAAGTACAGAAGAGGAGTACATGTACTTCATATTAAAACCAAGAAAGGAAATGGGTTTTTACCTGCAGAAGAAGGTAACGCAACCACCTGGCATGCACCTGGAAAATTCGATTCTAAAACGGGCTGTAGGCAAAATAATTCGGACATCTTGCCCCCCAAATATCAAGATGTTTTTGGGGAAACGTTAATTGAATTAGCGTCAGAAAACCAAAATGTAATCGGAATAACACCAGCCATGGCTGCGGGTTCAGGGATGAGTAAGTTTGCTCACATTTTTCCTGATCGGTTTTTTGATGTGGGAATTGCAGAACAGCACGCAATTACTTTTTCAGCGGGATTGGCCAAAAATGGCATGATTCCGTTTTGCAGTATATACTCTACCTTCCTCCAGCGGGGTTATGATCAGCTGATACATGATGTTGCTTTACAAAATTTGCACGTCATATTTTGCGTTGATCGAGCGGGAATTGCGGGAAGTGATGGCGCGACACATCAAGGAGCTTTTGACCTGGCATTTTTAAGAGCCATTCCAAATATAACGATACTCGCCCCTATGAATGAGCTTCAGTTACGAGATATGATGAAGGCTGCATTGATCATGAAAGGCCCCGTAGTAATCAGGTATCCTAGAGGAAGAGGAGTCTACTTGGATTGGAATCAACCTTTTAGGGATATAGAAGCGGGGAAAGGAAGATTACTTTCTAAATCAGGTAACATGGCAATTCTATCTTTGGGTCACCCTGGGAATTCTGTTCAAGAAGTTCTTTTAAAAGGACATCAAATTTCACATTATGATATGTGTTCGTTGAAACCTCTTGATGATGAAATGTTGGTAGATGTTTTTGAAAATCACGAGACCATTATTACGGTTGAAGACGGCACATTGATAGGTGGGCTATCTTCTGCGATTTTAGAGTGGAAGAATACCAATGGGTACAGTCAAAAAGTATATTCATTGGGGATTCCAGATCGATTTATTGAACACGGGGAACAGGAAGATTTACAAAAAGAATGTGGGTTTGACGCGAGGAGAATAGAACAGTTTATTTTATCACTTGCTGACCCTGAAGTTTAGCGACGTATTTTCCAATAATATCAAATTCTATATTGGCATCAGATCCAACGACTATTGAATTAAAAGTAGTGTTATCGAATGAATAAGGTATAATACAGACGGAAAACTGATTAGCTACGCTATCGACGACAGTTAAGCTAACTCCATTAACGGTTATGGAGCCCTTTTCTACGGTAATGAATTCCGTATTCGGCAAGTATGTAAAAGTAAATTTCCAGCTTCCGCTAAGTTCTTCAATTTTTGTACAACGTGCAGTTGTGTCAATGTGGCCTTGAACAATATGGCCATCCAGTCTTGCACCTAACCTCGTGCACCTCTCCAAATTTACTCTGTCTTTGATTGACAAGGCACCCAAATTTGTTTTCTGGAGAGTTTCTTGAATTGCCGTTACCGTATATTCGTCATTAGAAATAGCAACAACAGTCAGGCAAACACCATTATGAGCAAGACTTTGATCAATTTGTAATTCATGGGTTATGCTAGATGAAAACGTTAAATGAATGTTAGTGTCTTCTTTTTCAATTTTGCGCAGTATCGCTAGCTCTTCAATGATTCCTGTGAACATATTAATTTCCGTTTCCTGTACTGTTTGTTCTAAAAAGATGAAATACGCCAGACAATTCGATGGGCACAATTCCAGCCAATCGAATTGAATTAACAATGCATACGTAGTAATAAACACCATCTGGAGCGGGCCCACCACTTTCCTGAACTGTGCCATCCCACCTAATCATAGGATCAGTAGTTGCATATACAACCTGTCCCCATCGATTGTATATCTGAATATCAATATCCTTGATATACTTGTACGGCAATATTGGAATGAAAAAATCATTTTGCCCATCTGAATTGGGTGTGAAAACATTGGGTAGAAAATAAATAGGACAATTATCAACGCAAACTACATTTCCGCTATCACTTTCATTACTATATTGAATAGAGTCTGTAGCAGTAACATAATAACAACCAGCAATTGAACCATTATTAGAAAACTCAAAAGTAGTGTCTAATGCTGAGGTAGTTGTCCCAATAGCACTGAAGGTTCCACCAACGGTATCTGTGTAGTAAATCGTATAGGAGGTTACATCATCAGCACATGAATTATTGGGATTATTCCATACCAAAGTGCTGAGCTCGTTTGCACAGTCGGGTATAATCGTAACCGTGGGCGAACAAGGAGGAGTCAAGTCAACAGGTATGTCGCATGTCTTTTGAGACAAGTTTAACAATGGAGAGACGATGCCAGGAACAGAATAACTACCTGTACTTTCTACGTAGTAGCAATATTCCTTCCCATTATATAAATTACTGTCTGTATAGAAATCGTTTGTTGTTGAACCTAAAAATACAAAAGGACCACTAAAGGTATCTGATCGGAAAACATCATAACTTGAGTTTATCCACGGTACTTGTTTTGCCCAGCTTAATGTAATACGGTTATCATTTGGCGTGGACGACAAGAACACAGAGGAAGCAAAATTAGTTCCGCCAACCAACGAATCGGGGACACCATTAACGGTTGCAAATAAATCAACTCTATAGTTATTGGCGTCGCTAACAGTATTGATGCTATTATGAACAAAAAAGGTGTCTAACAGGGATAAAGAAGGAACAGAGCTGGTCGTATGTACTAAAGTGGTTGCACCTGTAAATCCAGTTCCGTGGAAGACTTTGTAGTAATAGGGGCCTGGAACTAATAGCGTATCAAGTTCTGTTGGGTTTACCCACCTAATAGAGTCGATTCCTGCAACAACATCCGTTTCTAAGACTGATACATGCGTAATGATTGGAACATCTTGGAGCAAAGAAGTGCATACTGAATCACTCGGGCAGCTTTCTAATTGATTATTTTCAAAAATGCTTGTAACCACATAGCAATACTGATTCCCTATAGTCAGTCCTGTATTATCGATGAACGAAGTCGTTCCTGACCCTGAAACAGAACCAACAAGCTGATAGTTATAGAGGCTTAAATCTAAATTATAACAACAGGGATCATTCGGGATAGTGCCCCCTCCAACACTTCTGTAAATGTTGTATCCCTCGCATACCGCAGCACAATCACTTGGCTCCCAAGATAGTGTAACAGTGTTACCTAATGGCAACGCGGTCAGTCCCGTTATTCGGGGAGGTATTACAGTAATATTCATGGTTTGTGTCGAGGACAGCTCTGGAAGTCCATTATCTTCTGCTGTAAAAAACAATTGGTAGTCAGAAAAGCGGATGTGGCTACAATTCGTATTCCAAGAAAAAATACTTGTTTGTGGCGCAGGACCAGTAACAGAATTGAAAATGGCAGGACTTGAACTGACAGAAAGAGGCAGACCAGAAGCTTCAATGGTAATGTTATCACCTGCATCGGCATCTGTTGCCAAAACATTAAATGAAATATTTTCTCCGGCAACAACACATACATCTGGGATTGGTGTTATCTCAGGAGGAACGTTATCACAACCACTAATTACCGTAATTTGAATATCTCTGATGACATAACCGATTGCATTGCCATTGCGATATTCGGTTATTTTTATGGCAATATTGAACTCGCCAACAAGACCAGGATTGTTCCAACAAAAATCACCAGTGGCGGGATTCAAAGAAATTCCTCCACCTCCAAGAGTATTCGGGTAGGTGTAATTAACGCCTAGAAATAAAGGCGCACAATTGTCATCTAAAGGAACAACTAACTCATAGCCAAGACTGTCTCCATCTGAATCAATTGCTTCAGGATTATAACAATATGCAAAATTAACGCAAGCATACTCTGGACAAGGACAATCTCCAAAAGTCACTGAATTATTAGGAGCACCTAAAAAGGGACTAATCACTAATTGAGACTGAATAGAAAAAGCAACATTGTCAGAGTCTAGTGAACCACCAATATTAATTATTCCGCCATTCCGATTGGGGTCACTTACACATATCTGAAAAGTGCCTGACCCAACATACGTGTGGGTAATTACATAGATGTTTTTTTGGGCATCATATCCTGGGATTAAGCTAATAGA
>Ga0055584_100005837_pt1 | contig 12064 bp, 26 predicted proteins | sample OSDHelmetaG_FD_58716 | JGI IMG/M metagenome (GOLD analysis project Ga0055584, IMG submission 58716) | Pelagic marine sediment microbial communities from the LTER site Helgoland, North Sea, for post-phytoplankton bloom and carbon turnover... | ecosystem: Environmental > Aquatic > Marine >... | reverse complement strand
TGTGCTACCTCCACTGCCCTTTCCCAAGGGGGGTTAGGCAAAGAGATACGGAGACAGGCAGAGGCACACCCCTTACATGCTGTCGTCTCACAGCGTTCACAGTCGTACCGATACCTCACCGGATCGCGCCCTCCCTCCACCTTTTGAGTCTCCTTCATGTATTCACACATTCCACCAACTCGGTTGGTTTCCAATTTTATCCCACTTTGCAAAGGCCTTGCTGTGATAATAAGCGCGGTATGCGATAACCGCATTGTCATTTCTAAATTCGTCAGGCATTGCCTGTGCAAATGGAGTTAGACATCCAGAGGGCAACAAATGACTTAATTTTCTACCTATGTGTTCTATTCCTGCCTTGCAAAAGTGATGCTTGCCATATCGCATTTCATACTGCCTACAAAGCTCAATACCATGGTCATAAGCCCATTTAAAGTTGCGGCAGGTTTCGCCCACCCAAATAGTACATGGGTGATTGTGATAACCACCTTTTAATGGTGTTCCCTTTTTAGTCAATGGCATTTGGTCAGGTGATGCGCCATGTCGAATAACTGCGCTGCCTAGTTGCTGTAGTAGCTCTACACACATCTTTGGGATGTGCTTATCACAATACATACTCGCAGCATCTTTTGGATCTGTATCTAGTACAAAAATATTCATAGGTTTACTCTGTTTGTTCCTTCATCATTTTACATGGGCGTTGTGGTGGCGCCTAGCTGACACTGATTGTTGTTTCCGTAGCGACATCGGGCCATTCAGACCTTGGGAGATCCTTCACATGCATGAGGATGAACTCATCTGTCAGGTCCTGCAAAACTTTCTCGCTGTGGTACCATACATCATAATCATCCTCCATGCCAGCCGCTTTATAAAAAACAATTAGCCGGTCATTGTACATCCCGCGTTCATCGAGTTTCGTCTTCATTAGTTTCACTCCCTTTCCTTTCAGGAAGGAGCGGAACTCTTCGATTGCACCAGTGGGTATTTTAGTTATCACTTTTACGTTTCCTTGAATGTTGTGGTCCCTCTATAATGTCGAGGGCTTTGAGTAACACGGAGCCTGCTACCCATGTTTCGGGGATGCTCTTCATTGCCGCCGCAAGCTCACGTACCTCCTGTTTGTCTTGCATAGATACGTCTTGTAGGAGGGAGTCAACACGTGTGTCCTTCTTGTACACCGGGCCACCGGCCCCGTCCCTTGTTATTGTTTCCTTGAGTAACCGGATGATTTCAAACGAGGCATCAGTGTGGATTCCCAACTGTCGCTTCGTATCTACTTGATCCTGTATCAGTGCATGTACCCACTCGTCTTTGCGTTTGAATGTTACCTTGAAGTGTTTCACCGGATCACCTTCTCATTGTCGGGGTTCTCTGCAAACGTTTGCAAACCAAGCTCGATCATATCAAGGATGAACTTACTACGGCTATACGGTGTTGCCATCTCCCGCTCCAAATTAAACACGTAGTTATCTATGGTATCCACCATCCACATCCTCTCGGATGGGATGTAGGTGGACAGCTTACGGCCAGCATCAGCAGTCTTGCGTCCCTTCTGCCGGTAGTACCTACTCATTTGGTTAGCCCGAGTAATTCTGTACTCATCATATTACCTTTCCTTTTAAGGTTCTCTTTGCGGTTAGCTCCTCCCGGAGTTGTTGTGCTACGTAGATGTTACTGATATAAGCCACGCAGAAGTCATCAAAGAATAGATTGAGGGTGCCTTCACACCCTTGTGTGGTCACATCCACATAAGTGAATCGGGAAGGGGGGATGTCCTCTACAAACGGGAACTCTAACTGAGAGGCAGAAAAATCTCTATGGTTTTCTGCGGTTACATGTGCAGGGTTCATATCTTTTGTCTCCCGATTTCGATTGTGTCATCCTCCAGCTTCCAAGCATACTTGCGGTACCTCTCGCCCTTAGTTATCCCGTCTGCCTTGTAGGTATAACGTGCTTTCTGCACGGTATCACCTATCCACTCAGCTTCGATCACATCAGTGTGGCAGCATTTACTCCCCACCCCTCCCTCCAAGTGAGTATACTTACACGGACAGTAGCACAGGCTACACACCTCCATAGTCACAGCGTCACCCCGTCTAGTTCTTTTAGCTGTTGCTCAAGTTTCTCCCGATACTTCTGTGTGCCTCGCCTGACTTGGCGAAAATGTTTTTCAATTAACTTGGTGAAGATTTCCCATATCTCACAGTCGGTAAGAGAGAGTAGCTTTTCGCTAGTCAGGTAACCACCTTTGTTATCCAGTATGAAGTCGCAACTCAGGTACTGTCCCGCCTTTGAACCATAAGTGTCAATGGTGCGGCGTATTCTAGTGACAACTATCTCTTGTATTTCCCCCTTGAATTTCTCATAGCAAGCTCGGGTCATGTAGGTAAAGCCACGCTCTTTTCCTGTGGCTGGTCGGTTACCTTTGAGTTTAATGAGGTAGTCATCTGGTATGGTGACTGTGTCACCTACGAACTCAGGTTTCCCCGGCTCCCCAATGTATATCTTACACTGGGGAACCTGAAGGCTCATGCTGGAAACGTTTGCAAATAGTGTGTCTTTTTCGATTTCCATCTTACTGCACCTTAGACTTTTTCATCTGCTTCATCAGGAACTTAGCTAGGGGTGAAGTCAGGTCACCTGACGACTCATGCCCCCGGAGATCCAAGTAGTGTGTGAACATAAGGTCGGGGTCAGCAAATCCAATCTGTACCATCGACATGTTTACGCCCTTCTTCTCTAACCGCTTGACCTCAGCGCCGGTCAACCTCTTTGCACCTTCACCGCCGTAGTCCTCACCTTCAGGTGCCCCGTCCGAGAGAACAAGGAACATCTTACGCTCACAGGTAGCTCGCTGTAGGAACTCCTCGCCTATCCGTTTGATGGCAATGTGGTCGTAGTTTTGTACAGACCCGGTGTAGTTGAAGATCCCTTTGATGTCGGGATTCTCGGGGGAGTACAACTCCTTGTACATGCAGTCATAATCGGAACCCGGTGCTGAACCATGTGAGTATACGAAGATCTCCATGTTCGGAGCTTTCTGCAAGGCAGCTACGATTGTGTATGCCATATCCAATACCTTTGATGCACGGGTATCCAAGTCAACAAAGGAGCCTTTGTGACCGTAATCGAAATGCATAGACCCCGATTCGTCTAAGAGCAAGCACAAGCTAAGTCCCTCAGTTTTGCAAACGTTTGCAAGTTTGAAAACCCTACGGGAGATGCGGGCAGAGGCTAACTTATCAAAGTCAATCTCGCCCTCCTGCCGTTCCTTCAGGAAGGAACTCTTATCAGCATGGCGTACAATAGAAACCTTCCGTTGGAGTAACTTGACCTTACTGCGGCAACGCTTAGTGACTGTGTCAATGTACTTCTTCTCCATGTAGAACTTACCCCCAATCTTTGGGGTAGACCGGGACACTTTGCGGGATACTACCGAGCCGTAATTGTTGTTCTCTTCGTCTCCAAGCTCCTCGACTTTGTCTGCGAGATCTTCCTCCGCTGCCTGTATCATTTCTTTAACAACCCTAGCGGCATGTTCCCCTAGCCTCTCATGCTGCTCGCAGATGTCCCCACTAGCACGACGTTGTGACATATAGGCTGTAGGTTCGGAACTACTTTCTGCCTCCCCCCTCCCGGTGCTAGCACATGAGCGTCTTGCCTGCTGTTCCTCCTCGCGACTCCACTCTGTGCCTGCACCGTCACCACCTTCTTCGCCTGCCTCACCGCCGTCACTGCCCCCACCTTCACCTTCACCCTCGCCTTCACCTTCACTGGGAGTACCTTCGCCAGCTTCACCTTTCTCGCCGGTCTCACCTTTCTCGCCAGCCTCACCTTCGCTTGCCCCACCTTCCCCTGCTTCGTCGTCAGCGTCACCCTCACCGAATTCTTCCACGAATTTTTTGAGATCAAAATCCGCGCCGTCACGTCTAGCAAAGTACTTAAACATCTTCGCTAATTCCTCAGCCGCTTTCTTCACCCCCGTCACATCCTTACATAGGGGCCGGAGGGCAGACGCGATCTTAAACGGGTGGATACCTTCTCGCTCCCAATCCCGCATGAAGTCGAGCACCGCTCGATCATACTTCAGGGTGAGTAGGCTAATGGTGGTAGCTTTAGTGAAAGGGTCAATATCCTCCCACTCCTTACGGAGTACATCAAACCCCTTGGTCATGGTGATGGCAGACCGTTGGTCCAGATACTTAGCGAACCCCGGGCTGCGTTCCCGCGCCGACCACTCTACCCGAGCATCCTCGCAGTAGTTCAAAGCCCGGCTGAGGAACTGGTCAGCGCGACCCATCTCCGTCACTATCTCTTTAGAGATAAGGTTATGCTCCGCTTCATGTAGGGCTACCCCTAGTACCAACCCCTCATGCTCCTCTATCGGGTGGTTGTGTATGAGTAGTGGGTTCAGGCTTATCTTGCCCTTACAGTTAGTTTCCCCGTTGCTTTCCAGCGAGTTGTGATCAAACTTGATCTCGGGGCTATCCATGCCGTGAATACGACAGGTCATATACGCCTTCCGAGTTAGCTCGACCATTGAGCGGCGCTTCTTATACTGTTCAAAGTTTGCCCGCTTAATACCACGGAAAGAGAAGAGGTCCTCTTCTCCCCGCTCCCACCACTTAGTTATACCTGTTGCCCAAGATGCCATAATAAATCCTCAAAAATTTCAGTTAAAAACCAGCGTCCTTTACACGTTATCCTACAGCATGTTGCTCCTCGAGAACAGGAGCCTCACGTTTGCCTGCTCTGAGTCCTCGCCTCCGTCTGATGCAAAGGCAGACAGGATACTCGCCCCGACAGCCTCACGTGCCGGGATACCATCCGCAACCATCTGGACTGTGTCGAAGAGCATACGGGTAGAGATCTCAATGGAGAATTCATCTTCCCTAGCCAGCTTCCGCTGTGACCATGCACAGTTGACGAGGTCGGTAACCCACTGCTTTGGCACCTCGTACCGGTCACGCAATACACGTACCTCCTCCTCAGGTTGGGGGTAGTCGAGGTTGATTTTCAGGAAGCGATCAGACAAGGCACGGTCAATCTGTGTGGTACCTGTGTACTCAGACCCGATGTTCGCAGTGGCAACAATCGCAACAGTCGGGGCAACGAACACCTGTTCAGTCTCCTCGCTCTCGTCTATGCTGATGTACCCCTGTCGATCAAGCACAGGCAGGAGGATGTTGAACACATCCACAGAACTGCGGGAGATTTCATCTGCAAGGATAACCATGTTATCCTCAGTCACCGCTTCCACAAAGCGAGCCTTCTTAAAGAAGGTGCCCTTGTCATTCAGGTGAGTCCGACCAATCAGACTAGTCCGCGGGTTTTGCATAGCCCCACAGTTGAACGATTCCAGATCACGATCAAGTGCGTCAACAGCATGGGCCACAAGTTCGGTCTTGCCACAGCCTGTACCACCGATCAACATCACAGGTTTCGCCTTAGTCAGGCAGTACAGAAGAACACGCCAATCCTCATCAGACACAGAGAACCCGGCAGGTTTGGGCACGCCCTCCCAAGGCTTGCCCTTGCCGGTAGCTGCCGTGAAGGTAGAGATAGCAGAGGGAAACTCCATTTCACGGTTAACGTAGATGATAGTCTCAGGGGCCTTGTAGGCCAAGGATGGTTCCCGGTGTTTCAGGAACATGTGTTCGAGGTCATGTACCAGCCGCTGGTAGGTGTGGGTATGGGATACCCCCGAGCTACGGAACGTGGTGATAAACTCATCTAAAGGTGTATCGGGGGAAGGTGGGGGAAAAGCAGTCAGGTACTTGCTGTCCTTAGGGATGACACAGAGGTCACCTGTTTCCGCATGGATGGGGGTCGGGAAGGCAAGGGGTGTTACCATGTCCTCGTCAAGGTAGTGGGAGTGAACGCTTTCACTCTTAGGCACCCGCTTGCTGCTCTCCGCAGGGTAGTTGTACTTGAGGACACGGGTGTGTTTACATTGATCCGCGGAGTGAAAGGCCGAGCAAGTACAAGACGCCTTCCCTCGTATCCGTTTGACTGTGTGCTTTGCGTCCACTGTAGGATTGCCCCCGAGGTCAGTGCTCAGGTGGTAGAACTTCCACTCGCGTTTATTGGAGCGAAGGACGAAGGCAGAGGGGAGGTGTGCGATTGGCGTTGTAGTACTCATTAGGTAAAGATCCAGTATAGGGGGATATGATTCTCGATGGCGACAACCATCGGGTAAGGTTCGTCTCCGCGGGGTTTCCGGGAGATCACGTTAGCACAACCGGGACGCACGGTGTGTGTCACTTGTGTGCCGAACGTGAGCGTTTCGTATTTCCTTAGCACCTCGCTTAGTTTAACTGCGTTCACTACTTTCTTTGATGCAAACGTTTGCATTCTCATTTCGATGTGGCGACATCGTACACCGTGTGTGCCTGCTGGGCACTCACATGTTGTTGTGTCGCACCGGTAGAAAACTTCTGAAAAATTTCCATATTTATCTCGCGCTACTTTGCACACGCCCACCTCGGTGAAGAGGTAGACGTGTGCATAGTTAGCACGGATAACGTCGGTGAACGTCTCAGGCATCTCCGCTACCGTAGGTTGCGACATACTCCTCAGCCATGGCTACCAAGGCCCGCCCCTGTTCGTCTGAGTCAAGCACCTTACAGGCAGAGGCAAGCGCCAGCTTGACCATGTCTGCTTGATCCTCACTCAGGGAGAAGGACAACCGGGTAAAACCTACCTTGTCAGCTTTGCCCTTCTTAGCTCGGGCATATGACTGCACTTCCTTGAAGGTGGACTCTTCGAGTACCCCGAGAACTTCGTCGCTGTTCTCTTTGTCGATGATCGTCAGCACCTCTTTTGCCTTCGACCATTCGAGTGCCTTCAGTCGCTCCATTGGCAGGCCCAACTCAAGCACAAACTTGGCGTAGATGTCGATCATGTACTTGGCCTTGCGGGCTTTGTATCCAAGCTCAGACTCGACGTATGCCTCGAAGCTGTCGAACTCCCACTCTTGCCAGTACTCACCTGCCTTGATCTCATACAGGAGTTCACCTTGTACAAGACCAAGCCGGTCGTTCATCGTCTTTGCAACCTGTGCCGCTTCCCGAATGGATTCCTTACGGACGGTGATGTCGGTTTCGGTGATGCCACTCAGGGACAACCCCTCAGATTCCCACATGACACGGGCCACCATCGGGTATTCGACTGCCTCCGCTGAGTACACGATCTCGGGTTCGTCTTCATCGACAAACGGGAAGCTCCCTTCAGGTGGGAGGTCAACGTCGTCTTCGACAATTTCAGCTTCAACAGTCACCACCTCTTCAGGTTCGCTGCCGTCGTCGCCGAACTCACTGGTGATCTCAGGCTCAGGGGCAGTGGTCTCTTCGACCGGGGTGCCTTCCAGCACCATCTCCACTCCTGCATCTGAGAGCGAGTAGCTTCCGTCAGTGTGATCAAGCAGACCTGCCTTGACCATCTCGTTCACCTTGCGGCGCAGTGTGACTGAGACACGCTTGCGGCCCAATCCCTCGCTGATCTGTTCGAGGGTAAGGGTGGGGGATTCATCTCCGACTTGATCGACAAAGGCGTTAAGGATGTCGTTGCTCATGGTGTGTTCCTTGGTGTGTATTAGGTGTGTGTATTAGTTGTGTGAAAAATTCTAAAGAGTTCCGCGCTGTCTCACGAAGCGATCAAGAGCGTACTCGTTACCTTGCTTATCCTCTTTGGCGACGACCAAGCCGCGGCGAATCCCACCATCCCACCACAGGTATACATTGCACGGGAGTCCGTATGCCTCCGCATCGTGTATGCCTTCGGAAGGGTATGACGGGCCAGACACAAGGTCCGGGGCGTATACATCTGGTTGCGCCTCAACCCATCGTTCAGCCTGACCGTGGAAGTAGATGCCCTCCCATGCATAGTTCTCTTCAGCTTCGACGGTTTCGTCAAGCCCGTTGAATAGCTTTAACATGTGGCGTAATCCTCCAGATTGTACCAATCACCATCGGACATCGCCTTTGCGTTATCCCAATCGCCCATGGCACACACATGTGTGAGCCATTCCCTGCGGAAGACACAGATGGGGAGGATACCACCGAGCCTCTCATGTGTGAGCCGGGTGGGCCATCCGGCATTGGTGAACTGCACCGTGCCGTCATCGTTGCGGCGGATGATCTCGTTACTGTGTAGGTACACGGACTTGCCGTCAGTGTAGGTGTTACCTATGGTGCGCTCCTCACCTGCTTCCCAAGCGTCTTTGATTTGCTGCGTGACCTTTCGCATAATGTATTCCTTGATTTTGTTTCGGTAGCCGGGGTGGCTGCCATCTAAATTAGCACGCTTTCCAGAATTTTCAAATCATTCTGCAAACGTTTGCAAATTTTACAGTCCCCAAAATTTCTTTAGAAATTCGCGGGGAGACACGGGTGAGGGGGATACGTTAGGTGGGATCTCACACCCCTTACGACGCAGGGATGTGTCTACCTCACGCTTCCCGTATCGTCTGTAGAGATGCTCAAGTACGTCGAGTATGCCGGGGTTGGGGTAGGGGGAGTTGTACTCAAAAATGAACAGGTCCGTGGCAACATCTAGCCTCTCGGCTTCCCGCTCATCCTGTTTGGGTGTGGGTGCATAGTGTTTGGCGAGGGCAGCTTCGATCTCGGCTCGCATCTCCTCTTGTAGTTGTGCTTGCTTGTGCTTGTATCGTGTCTGTATCGCTTCGATTTTCTGGTTGATATTCATTAGAAGGGGTTGTCCCATGTGTCGTATTGGTGTTCGGTTATGTGCCCACTCTTACACAGGTAGTCTGTGTAGTTGTTCCACTCCTCCCGCTTGGCAATGCTATCGCCTCGCAGTTTAGGGTTATGGTCAAGAGCGACGGTCCACATATCGCGGAACTGTTTAAGTGCGTGTTGCTTGGTCATGCTTATATCTCGTAGACAGGAGCAACGTCAGGCACTGCGATGATACGCGAGGGCTGGCTGAGATCGTCACTCCAAATTAACATCATGTGTTTGCCTTGCCATGTACCTAAGTACATGAAGAAGACTGCGAAAAATTGAATAAGAATTTTGCGGTTCCTCACAGCCGAGCCTTCAACTCTTGAAGCTCGCGGATCATAGGTGTTAGTGCTTGTACATCGTACCTGCCTTGCTGCGTTGCGGCCTTGCATGTCTTTATCTGCTTACGGAGATGAGCTATCCGAGTATGCAAACGTTTGCGTGCTGCCTTGTTGTCACGTTTAGAGCGTCGATTGAGAGCGCGGTGTGGGTCACTCACTGTGTGCCTCCATGATGTCACCCCATGTAGTGGCTGAGAATTTGTAGTCACCCCACGGACCTCGCTCGGCAACCACAGTCAGGGCGTAGGTATCACCAGCGTTTAGATACAGGAAGTCAGGGTCAGTAGACCCCTCCACTCCGTGGTATTCCAGCCCACCGTTCACACGTCTGGCGCATCTGTCTGCATAGTGCAGGGCAAGCGAAGCTCGGCTAGAGCAACTGCTCTCACCATACATGCGCCGGTAGTAGCGGCAAGCAATCTCAGCTAGGTGTTCAGGGGTCAAAAGGTTTGGCATTGCTTTCATTGTGTCCTCTCGTTTATTTGAAAAATTTCTATACTAAATTCGCGGTCTTATCACGCTATAATTTTCACCACCTTCATCGACTTCATACAGTCGAGGTACGCCTCACGAGCATGTGCTTCTGCACCCTCCTCGTGTAGGTTTGCGACTGCGGGGTGTAGGTTTGCGATGGCAGTCTCAGCCACCTCCTTGGCATACATATCCAATGCCTCCTTCAGGGTTTCTATTGGGCCGGACGTTTCCGTGCGGCCTAGCCCATCACACTTGAAGGTTACCATGTACATGTTACTTGTCTCCGGTTACTTGTTCCAATTGGTTGAAGGGGTGTAGCTTGAACAGGTCGAAGTCACTCCCCGACATGTGTAGACCCAGTTGCATAGACGCAAGTGCCTCGTTCTCATATTCGAGAATCAGTTCAGGTGATGAGAAAATGTCGGCATATTCCAAACACTTCTCAGCACTACGGGCGAGTCCTTGCAGGATAAGGTAGTCCTCTGAGGGAGCGGCCATTTATACACTCTGTAGGGCGTGTCGTACACACCCGTTGTAGTCGGCAAGAGCGTCGGCCAATGTCTTGTGGGTGGCACGGTCCATACCATACACAGTTACATACCCGTACCGGGACTGGATCAAGCGCAGTTCCACCCCGTCTATCTCTGTTTTGATTAGGTACCTAATCACTTGCCACCTCCATTGATTGCGTCTTGTATACAGGCAAGTAGGAACATACCTACTACCGGGAGCAGCACCAGAAAGGTGCCGATGTTGTATGCGGTTTCCGAGATCATGCTTCCCCCTTTGCCTTATCAGCGCGGTTGGCTACCAGCCATTCGGCGTGTGACTGCATCTCAGTAAGCACATAGTGGCGTACCCCCTGAGGTGCTTGGCGAAGGATGGAGATCAGTACCCCAGTTGTGTATGAATAGGGGTGGATGTGCCCATCCGCCCTGCTCTCCTTTAGGAGAGACCCGAAAACTTCTTTTGTATTGTTTTGCAGTTGCAAACGTTTGCCTCTTGTTTTTGGAAAAATTTTGGATAAAGCGCGCGGTCTAACACACGTCTGTCGGGGGTGCTCGTATCATGTGCATATGTAAGGCGGGTTGGAGGCGAGCCCCGTAGCCTTACGCTACGTTGGGGCGGCTACATCCTAGCACTACGGTCGTATCCACACGTCCGGTACACCTGTTTACACAGGGCCATCATTCATGTGGTCAACCGCAACTAGGTACGGGTTTGGAAATCTAGTAGTTGTATGAGGTGACCGCTACTATGCCAGTAGTGTCGTCACCAAAGTTGGCGAACTTCATCGAGGCACCACACACACAGCCACAGCAGTCATGTTCATGTCCGCAGCTTGGGACGTGGACGTTCAGTCGCCATACCTTGTCATCGCCTTGCCAAAGATCACCTTCGTAGGTACGTGTGTCTTCGTTCACATACTCCTCAATGAGTACGGCTTTCAGCCATTCCCACTTGACCGGCAAGAGGGCAGTGTCTACCCGATCATCTATGTCTACAGACACAGTGTTCCACTCGATGTTGCACCATGCCTTCCGTGCCGCGGCGATATCAGTCTCAGGGTTGGCGCCCTCCATGAGTGTGTGTAGTAGGTCAATCGCTTTCTTGTTGCCGGTCCATTTGATTTGCTTAGGCATCGTGTATGCTCCTGTATTGTGTGTAGTTGTAAAAAATTCTGGTAAAGTTGCCGCGATTCTCAGCCATGCACTACGGCATATGCCCCTATGTTCCCGTCTCTCCATGAGTGTGTATCGTCTGCCCATGTGTCTTTGCGCATCCCTGTGATGCCCAGTTTACGTTTGACTAGACGGGAGATTGCAAGGTCCGACATCGTTGCCGGAACGTGGATGTCAATCAGGGCGTACAGGTCGTTCATGTATGGGCCATATTCATCGAAGAGAACTTCGACCCGCTTTGCTGTTACTCGTACCCATTCCTGTGTCTGCATCATGGTGCCTCATGTATGGTTATGCATGTTTTCTGTACAAAGAATTCCGGGTCGGGAGACTCCGGGTTAAAGTAGCCGAAAAATTCTGTAGAACTTTCCGCATAATCACATGCGGCCTGTTCCGATAGGAACACTCTGTTCACTTGTGTCACCCCGTCTACATGTGAACACACAGCCCATGCATCGTATGGGTAGCTCCGTATCATGTGTATGGTATCACTCATACATATGCTCCTTGTGTGAGAATTTCGGCAGCTTTTTCGGCAGCGTCAAACCGGACACGGTAGCCACGCACCATACCCTGCCACGGGTATAGTATGTACACACAATGCACCCTGTATGTAGTGGCGTCGGTCACGGCAACGTGTGCAATACCTGCCATGACAAGGTCCGGTTCGTGGAAACCGTAGAATCTGCCGCGGTATTTGGCGTCGTATGTAGGTACACCAATAGCTGCACACACGGTGTTCAGTTCCGCGTTGTCCACTTCGATTGTATTAGGCCAGCAGTTCATGTGTATACCTCAGTGTCCGTAGTTAAACCCAAACATGACA
>Ga0055584_100005836_pt1 | contig 12068 bp, 12 predicted proteins | sample OSDHelmetaG_FD_58716 | JGI IMG/M metagenome (GOLD analysis project Ga0055584, IMG submission 58716) | Pelagic marine sediment microbial communities from the LTER site Helgoland, North Sea, for post-phytoplankton bloom and carbon turnover... | ecosystem: Environmental > Aquatic > Marine >... | reverse complement strand
CTGACGCTGAAGGTTGCCGCAACGCCCACATGCTTGGTTGCTGCCGCCATGTAGGAGAGCAGCGGCACCGGATCATGCTCCGGCGCTTGCACCGCGTTGCGGAGTGACGGGCCCATGTCGCCAGCATAGGTATCGGCGATGTAGTTGAGGTCGGCGAAGAACACCATGTCGAACCCGCCGCGCTCACACACCTGCGCGATGTGCTGATACAGCTCCGGCTTGCGCCAGTCGAAGTTTTTATGGTCGGTCTTTGGGTGCCGCCACATGCCCAGCGAATGATAGGTCGGGCCATGCACCAAGAACTGGGCGAGGTGGAAGGGTTTCAGTGCAGATTTAGCCATGTTTTCGGTTCTTCCGCCGCTCCAGTTGCATCATGGCGAGGCCCGACCCTACCACCAGCACGGTGCCGGCGATGATGAAGGCATCGGGAATATCGCCCCAGATGCCGAAGCCTAGCACGACGCCCCATAACAGCGAAAAGTAGCGAAACGGCGCTACCGTCGCACCCTCTGCCAGATGGAAGGCGCTGATGGTCAGATAGTGCGCCATGCCGGCCATGCTGCCGGCGGCAAAGAAGGCTGCGACCTGCCACCATTCCGGGATGGGTGTGCTGCCGGATAGAAAGAACGCGCCGCCGATGGTGCCGGCAATCTGGGTGTAGAGCAGCAGCGTCGTCGAACTGTCATGCCCGGCCAGCTTGCGCGTGACCGTATCGCGGATCGAGGACAGCATCGCGGCAGCCAGCGGCCAGAGCATCAGCCAGTCGATACCACCGGGGTTGGGGCGCACCATAATCAGCACGCCGATAAAGCCGACCCAGACAATCACCCAGCGGGCGCGACCTACCCGCTCGCCTAGAAATGGGCCTTGCAGCACGGCCACGAACAGCGGAGCGGCGAACAGCACGGCCATGGCATCAGCCAGCGGTAGCTTGGAGAATGCGGTGACAATCACCAGGCTGGTGAAAAAGCCCAGCACGGCCCGAATCCATACGAGCCCACGCTTCTTGGCCTTCACCTTGCGCCAACCGCCCTCGCGATGGACCAGCACAGCCAGCAGCGCGAACGAGCACGCGCCGCGGATCGCCATGACCTCGCCCGGTGAATAGTCGACCGTCAGCAGCTTAGTGATGGCGTCCTGCGTCGCCAACAGCATGGTGCCGATGATCATGTAGAGGATGCCGCGACTGACCGGTGTCATGAACTAGGCGCCTCGCCTTCCGGCCATGCGGGGGCGTCGGCTTGGTAGTCGAGCCAACCCACATCATTCGAGGTCCAGATGTGTAGGCTGGGCCGTGCACCAGGGTCGGTATCCAACACGCCGAGCCGCAGGATGACGTGCGCCTGTCCCTGACGCTCCGCCATCAAATGCGCGCCGCAATTGCCGCAGAAATGCCGGGTCTTGCCGGGCGATGACTCGTAATGGCGCAGCGTGTCTTCACCCTTGGTCCAGGCGAAATCCGCGCGGTCCACGCGGGCGGTGGTGGCGAAAGGCGCGCTGTGAGTTTTGCGACAAGTCGCGCAGTGGCAATGCACGATCGGCCCGGAGAGCTGACGCACGGAGAATGCGACGGCGCCACAATGGCAACTGCCTTTGATCATCGACGGTCCTTCAGAGATAAGGCAGACTGGCGGCACAGCCTGAGGGCTAATTTCAGTTCAGAGCATAAGAGAGGTATCACGATGAGCGAAACGCTAAATGGCTTCGGCCCGCTGGTTTCCACAGAATGGCTGGCGGCAAACCTCAATAATCCCAACGTGCGTGTGCTGGATTGTACTGTCACCCTGCATCCTCTGCCAGGTGGCGACATGCGGGCGGAGACCGGACTGCCAGCATTTGAGGAAGCGCACATTCCTGGCGCAGGCTTTGCCGACTTGATCCAGGCGTTGAGCGATACCTCCAGTCCGCTGCGCTTTACACTGCCCAGCGCCGAGGCGTTTGCGGCGGCGTTGGGCGGTTTGGGGATTGGCCAGGAGACGCATGTAGTCCTCTACGCCGATGTGGCGCATTGGGCGACGCGGCTGTGGTGGATGCTGCGCCATTACGGTTTTGACAATGCCGCAATCCTGGATGGCGGCCTGCATGCCTGGAAAGCCGAGGGACGAGCGTTGGAGACCGGCACGGCCAAGCCCGTTGTCGCGCAGTCTCTGACCCTAACCCATGACCGTGGCCTGTTCTGTGATATGGCAGAGGTGAAAGATGCGATGGGCAGGCCGGATACCGTCACCATCAACGCCCTTTTGCCAGAGCAGCACGCTGGCAGCGGCGGCAGCCATTATGGCCGACCTGGGCGTATCCCAGGCAGCGTCTGCGTGCCTGCGCGAAACCTGATCGATCCAGCAACTCGGCGCTTTCGCCCACGGGCAGAATTGTGGAACCAGTTCGAGGCCGTCGGCAGCCTCTCGAAAGACAGGGTTATCGCCTATTGTGGTGGGGGTATCGCGGCCAGTGGCGACGCGTTCGTCCTGCACCTGCTGGGACAAGACAACGTGCAGGTCTACGACGCCAGCCTGCAGGAGTGGGCAAGGAGCGACCTGCCAATGGATTTGGGATAGCTCTTCGCACCCGATAGGTTCGAGAGGCCAAGCATTTCGGTGCATTGGATCACAAGAGGAACGAAACAGGCAGACGGCAGCGTTATTCCGCCGGGTGTTTGGCCAGGAACTCCAGCACGATGCGGTTGAAGGCTTCCGGCTGCTCCAGGTTCACCAGATGGCCGGCATCGGGCAGGACGTGGTATTCGCTGCCGGCAATCGCCGCATGCATGCGCTCACCGATGTCAGTGGTCGTCAGCTTGTCGGCACTGCCGAACACCAGGCAGGTGGGCACGCGCACCGCTGGCAGGTCCACCTGCTGGTCGTAGAGCACGGTGGCCTCGACGGTCTTGATGTAGCTGTCCACGTGCAGCATCGCCATGCTGGCAACGAGGCGGTCATAGGCAGAGCGCGGAGCTTTCGGGCCGATCAGGGTATCGGCGACGGCGGGGGCCATCTCGACCGGCGGCTTGCCGGCCTTGAGCGGCGCGGTGCGCAGGCGGACGAACTCGGCGCGTTTTTCCGGCGACAGCGACTTGTCGAAGCCCGGCACGGTGGCGACCAGGGTCAGGCTGGCGACGCGGTTCTCATAGCGGGGGTAGAAATCTTGCAGGATACGCCCGCCCATGGAGAGTCCGACCAGATGCGCTTTCTCCGCGCCCAGATGGTCGAGTGCGCGGGCGAGGTCGTGGCTGAAATCCTCGAAATTCAGCGGGCCGTCGTAGTCATCCGACAGGCCATAGCCGCGCGCATCCCAACTGACGGCACGGTAGCCCGCAGCGGCGAAGCCCGGCAGCTGGTCGTGCCAGTTGGTGCGGTTGCCGCCGATGCCGTGGAGGAAGATGACCAGCGGCCCCTCGCCCAGGGAGTCGTAGGCCAGGCGGGGGGAGCCGGGGATGTGGGCGGTTGTGGGGGTGGGCATGGTGATTGGGCCTTCCCGGCCGATCCGGAGGTGAGAGCCGGGATCTCCGAATGAGCCAGGCTCGGCAGGAGATCCCGGGTCTGCGCTGCGTTTCGCCCGGGAAGGTGGAGAGTGGCCTAAGCCGCTTTCTCGATCGCCATGGCAGTGGCTTCACCGCCGCCAATGCAGATGGCGGCGACGCCTTTTTGCACGTCGTACTTGTGCATGGCGTTCACCAAGGTCGCGATGATGCGAGCGCCGGAGGCTCCAACTGGGTGGCCGAGGGCGCAGGCGCCGCCGTGGACGTTGACCTTGTCTGCTGGCAGGTCGAACTCACGCATGGCGGCCATGGGAACGACGGCGAAGGCCTCGTTGATCTCGTAGAGGCCGACCTCATCCTTGCTCCAGCCGGTCTTGGCGAACAGCTTCTGTATCGCACCCACGGGCGCGGTGGTGAACCATTCCGGCTCCTGCGCGTGGCTGGTGTGGGCGACGATGGTGGCCAGGATGTTCAGGCCACGACGCTCCGCCTCCGACCGGCGCATGAGCACCAGGGCTGCCGCGCCATCGCTGATCGAAGACGAGTTCGCCGGGGTTACGGTGCCGTCTTTGGCGAAAGCCGGACGCAGGGTCGGGATTTTCTCGATGTTGGCGGAGAATGGCTGCTCGTCGGCCTTGATCTCCACGTCGCCCTTACGGGTTTTCATGGTGTGGGAGACCATCTCGCCTTCGAACGTCCCGTCCTCGTTCGCTTTCTTGGCGCGCTGCAGCGAGCGGATGGCGTAGTCGTCCTGCGCCTCGCGGGTGAACTGGAAGTGCTGGGCGGTTGCCTCAGCGAAATGGCCCATTAGTGTGCCGGGCTGGTAGGCGTCCTCCAGGCCATCAAGGAACATGGCGTCCTGGAACTGGCCATGGCCCATGCGCATGCCCTCACGCGCCTTTGGCACCATGTAGGGGATGTTGGTCATGCTCTCAAAACCACCCGCGACCATCACATCCTGGCTGCCGCCGGCAATCAGGTCGTGCGCCAGCATGGTGGCCTTCATGCCAGAGCCACAGAGCTTGTTGATGGTGGTCGCACCAGCGTCGCGCGGAATGCCAGCGAGGTGCGCGGCGATACGGGCCGGGCCTTGCTTTTGGCCGTGCGGCAGCACGCAGCCCATGATGATCTCCTGCACGTCAGCAGGCGCGACACCGGCCCTCACGAGCGCGGCAGACATGGCGGTGGCGCCCAATTCCGGGCCGGTCGCGTCCTTCAGGTCGCCCTGAAACGAGCCCATGGGGGTGCGGGCCATGCCGACGATGACGATGGGATCTGCGAGCATTGAGGAGGTCTCCTGGAATTGGTTGCGTTGGCCGGCACTATAGACGCCTGGGCGCGTCGCTTAAAGTCGCTTGATGAAGTGGTATTCAGTGGATTGGGACAGGTCGTGCAGATCACGGGTCTCGCCGGTCTGGGTATAGCCGAGGGCCTGGTAGAAGGCGTGCGCCTCGACAAAGCGGGTGTCGGACCAGAGGTCGATGGTGTGGGCGTGCCACTCTTGGGCCTGCGCTTCGGCGAGGGTCGCGAGGCGGCGGGCGAGGCCCTGGCGGCGCAGGCGAGGATGGACGTAGAGGCGGACGAGTTCGGCCTGGGCTTGAGGGTTGCCGGGCGTGGGGATGATGCCGATGCAGCCGGTGATCCATTCGCTTGCGGGGAAGGTTTGGGTGGCGACCCAGAAGCGGCCTTGCATGGCGGCATAATGCGAGGCGACGGCGCGAAGGCCCGGCTCCTCTCCGGCGATGTCGAGAATGTTACCGGGATACTGCACCCAACAGGCAGCGATGAGGGCGATGACCTGACCTGAGTCGGCGTTAACGGCGGGGCGGGGCCAAGGCAATCTACCGGCCCGTTCGGGGTACAGCGAACGGTTCGGTCCGCCCTTGGCTAGCACGAGCAATGGTGCCCGACGGTGAATGCGCGGTACAGTTAATGCAGAACATGGCACGAACATTCATACTTGAAACAGCCATTGTCAAGCACGGGCGTCAGTGCGAGGCTAGCGATGAACCTCCATTCAGAAGGAAATATCCACCATGAAAATCAAACGCCTGGAACACGTGGCAATTACGGTCAAGGACATGGATAAGGCCCGGGATACCTGGGTTAATGTCCTGGGCATTCAGCAGGAATACGAGGAGCAGATCGGCCAGACCAAGCTGGCCATGCTGCCCGTCGGTCAGACCTATATCGAGTTGCTAGAGGCGACCGGACCCGATTCGCCCGTCAACGAATGGATGGATAAAGCCGGTGAAAGTCTCTGGCACCTGTGCTTTGAGGTCGAGGATATTGACGCGGCCGTGATCGAGTTGAAAGGCAAGGGCGTCAAGCTGCTGAACGAAGAGCCAAAGCCAGGCCACGGCGGCAGCCGCATCGTGTTCCTGAATCCGGAATCAACCGGCAATGTGCTGATTGAACTGGCGGAAATCCCAGAAGGGCATTGATGCCAACAAAGCATTGATGCCAACGAAAAAGGCCGGCGCATTTGCACCGGCCTTTTGCATAGTCTCATCACGAAGCCGAGGCTATTTGCGTCGTCGTCCGTTTCGGTCGTCGTCAAACAGGCCGGTGAGTTGCGCCATCATCGCGCCGCCCAACTGGTCCGCATCGAAGATTGTCACGGCCTTGCGGTAATAGCGGGTGACGTCGTGGCCGATGCCGATGGCGATCAGCTCCACCGGCGAACGCTTCTCGATATATTCGATGGCATCGCGCAGGTGTTTCTCCAGATAATTGCCAGCGTTGACCGACAGGGTCGAGTCGTCCACCGGTGCGCCGTCGGAAATCACCATCAAAATCCGCCGGTCTTCCGGGCGGTTGACGATGCGGCTGTGCGCCCACAGCAGCGCCTCGCCGTCGATGTTTTCCTTGAGAATACCCTCGCGCAGCATAAGCCCCAGGTTCTTGCGAGCCCGGCGCCAAGGCGCATCAGCTTCCTTGTAAACGATGTGGCGCAGGTCGTTCAGACGTCCCGGATTGGCTGGTTTTCCATCCGCCAGCCACTTTTCCCGTGACTGGCCGCCCTTCCAGGCGCGGGTGGTAAAGCCAAGGATCTCTACCCGAACACCGCAACGCTCTAGCGTGCGCGCCATGATATCGGCACACATTGCCGCCACCGTGATCGGACGTCCGCGCATAGAGCCGGAATTATCGATTAACAGGGTCACGACCGTGTCGCGGAACTCGGTCTCCCGCTCCATTTTGTAGGTCAGGCCGTGGGTTGGGTTGGCGATGATACGGGCCAGACGGGCCGTATCCAGCGTGCCTTCCTCAAGATCGAAATCCCAAGTCCGGGTTTGTTGGGCCATCAGCTTGCGCTGCAACCGATTGGCCAGCCGGGTCACGACACCCTGCATCGCCGCCAATTGCTGATCCAGGTGATGGCGCAGTCGGCCCAGCTCATCCTCGTCGCATAGCGCCTCTGCCATGACGATTTCGTCATACTGGATGGTGAAGGGGCGATAGAACGCAGCGTTGCTGTTGGATCGGTCCGTCGGCCGCTGCTGCGGCGTGGTGGAGCCGTCCATTTCGTCTTCGCCGAGGGCGGCGTCGGCATCCATGTCCATCTCGCCCTCTTCCATGGACGAGTCGTCGCTGTCAGAGGAATCCATCTCCCCCTCAGCTGACATGGAGGAGGTCTCATCGCTCTCGCCGGACTCATCCGACTCCGATTCCTGCTGGTCCTCGGATTGTTCGCCTTCTTCCTGGTCGTCGCTGTCGTCGGAAAACTCTGCCTCTAGTTCCAACTCCTGCAGCAACTCGTGCACCATGTTGGCGAATTCGCTCTGGTCGTGCGCCGTGTCGTTCAGGTGGCGCATCGACTCCATTGCAGTTTCGGAGACCTTCTCACGCAGCTGATCAACCAAGGCTGCTGCCTCGGCAGGCACAGCCTGGCCGGTCATGGCCTCACGGGCCAGCATACCCAGCAGGTCCGGCAATTGGCCGGCCTCGACCTCCGTCATCCGGGCAAAGCCCTTGCGCCGGCATTGTTCTTCCAATGCCGCTTGCAAGTTGTCAGCGACACCGGCGCGATACCGCGAGCCCAACGCCTCGCACCGCACTTGTTCTACCGAATCAAATACCGCACGGGCGGTCTTGGATTTCGGGCTGAAGCGGCGATGAATCTTGGGATCGTGATGGCGCTTTTTCAGCGCCATCGCGTCCGACTCGCCGCGAACCTGCGCGACCTCACTGGCTGGCAGATTGCGTGCTGGCATTTGCAGGCGAGCCGTGTTGCCATCCATACGGGCCGCATCGGGGCCGAAAACGACCTCGATTTCATCGTCCGCCATTGCGAGAACCCGCATAGTGGAGGATGTGGCCCGCTTAAAGTCTTCGATCGCTGTGCGCTTTTCGGGCGTCGCCATCAACCGTGCTCCCTCAATGCGGCCTATTCAGCGGCGCGTGCAACCACGGATTCTGGCAGTTCCTCGTTGAAGCAGCGCTGGTAGTATTCTGCCACCAACGACCGCTCCGACTCGTCACACTTGTTCAGGAAGGTGAAGCGGAAGGCCATGCCAATATCTTGGAAAATCTCGGTGTTTTCCGCCCAGGTAATCACCGTCCGCGGCGACATAACTGTCGAGATATCGCCTTTGATGAAGCCGTGACGGGTCATTTCCGCCAACGCCACCATCTGACCGATGCGCTTCTGGCCTGCCTCGTTTTGCAGAGACGGCAGCTTGGAGGCGACAATCTTGATCTCCTCCTCTGCTTCCAGATAGTTCAAGGTCACAACGATGTTCCAGCGGTCCATCTGACCTTGGTTGATCTGCTGGGTACCGTGATAGAGCCCGGTGGTATCGCCCAGGCCGACGGTGTTTGCCGTCGAGAACAGGCGGAAGCCCGGGTGCGGGCGGATCACCCGGCTCTGGTCCAGCAGGGTCAGCTTGCCGTCAACTTCCAGCACGCGCTGAATGACGAACATCACGTCCGGACGGCCAGCGTCATACTCGTCAAACACCAGCGCAGTCGGGTGCTGCAGCGCCCATGGCAGCAGGCCTTCGCGGAATTCCGTCACCTGTTGGCCATCGCGCAAGACGATAGCGTCCTTGCCGACCAAATCGATGCGGCTGACATGGCTATCCAGGTTCACCCGGATGCACGGCCAGTTTAGGCGCGCTGCCACCTGCTCAATATGGGTGGACTTACCCGTGCCGTGATAGCCCTGGATCATGACGCGGCGATTGTGGGCAAAGCCCGCCAGGATCGCCAAGGTCGTCTGCGGGTCGAAATGATAGGTCGGATCGAAATCCGGCACATGCTCGCTGCCTTCAGTGAAGGACGGCGCCATCATATCGATGTCGATTCCGAACACATCACGGACAGAAATAGTCGTATCAGGCATTCCGGTCGGCATGCCGGTAGAGTCTTGCTCAACGCTCATCAGGGATTTTCCAACGCACTAAGGCTCAAGTCGATAACGGTCTTAACAGAGTCATATACGCTTCGCGCAATTCTTTGAAGCGCTCTTCTGCATTCGGATCGTCAGGGTTCAAATCTGGGTGCGCCGCCTTTGCCCTGCTGCGATAGCAAGCCTTGAGCGACGACACAGTGTAGGGGATTGAGAGGCCAAGAGTCGATGCGGCATGGCATTCCGCCGCACTAATTGGCTCCCGGCCCGGCTTTTTCTGCGAGCGTGCCGCGCGAGAGTGCGCATTCGCCGCTGCTCCACCCGAGATATCACCTTGGGCAAAGGGCCAGGTCGGCCGTTGCCAGATGGTATCGCGCTTACGCTCTTGCTCTATCTGGTCGGTAGACATGCCGGCGTAATAGTTCCAGGCGCGATTGTATTCGCGGGCGTGCAGCTTGCAGAACCAGTAACGATCCCGCAGCCGTTCCCGACTTTTTGGTGCCGGGTGTGCGCCTTCATCTGCACAACCGACCCAATCACACTCGCGGGTGTCCGTGTCGAATGCGGTATCTCCGGCCAAGTCCTCCGCACCAACGGCGTCGAAGGCAAAACGTTTCAGGGGATCGTCCAAGGTCGCATTCCGTCGCTAAAATTCCGTATCGCCCGTCTCGAACCGACATCTCAACCAGGCGCGTCGGCCTTCCGCCGCCAACGGAAGTCACAATGAGCAGCACCCTGCATGCGAGTCTGCGTGCGCGCGAACTCCCAACCAGGCCGCATGTGTGCCTCTGCCGCGAAATCGACACCGCAGGTCATGAGCGCGCCGATCTCTGGCTCGCCTATGCTGCGGAAATAATCGGCAAAGGCGCAGCCGGTGATGTTGTGCCCATAGGCATCGTCATTGTTTTCAATGACGGTTTTTTCCACCGGAAAACCCATGCCGTCATCTGTCCCCGGATGCGTGTCCGACTCAAAACCGCGTCGGTCGCGCCAGGTGACATAGTTGTCGGCAATGGCCCGGCCAACGATAGCGTGCGCCCGTTCCTTGCCCAATTCCGCTTCCAATGCCTTGACGATGGGAATGACGGCCCTCGCCTGGATCTTGGTCGCTTCCAGCACCGGATTCTTTTGCGGTCGATCCGCCATCGGACCTATTCCTTCACCAACTGGTCGATAGCATCGGCGAAGGCATCCAGCGTCTGCTTCACATCCGCCTCTGTATGCGCCCAGCTGATATAGTGTTTGCCCTCGCTTTTCAGGATACCACGCGCGCGCATGAGTTGGTTCCAGCGGGTTGTCAGCACGGGGTCGCTTTTTGAGGTGCGGTAGTCAACCACGTCCTGATCCGTGAACAGCAGGTCGAACATCGGCGCATCGCCCACAACCCGGGCTTTCAGATCGGTCTTTGCCACGATCTCCGTATAGCCATCCATCAGCGCATGACCCATGGCGAAGATGTGCTCATAAGCGCCGGGGCGTTTCAGGATTTCCAGCGTCTTGACCCCAGCCGCCGCGGCCACTGGATTGCCGGAGAGCGTGCCCACCTGGGTCATGAACTTGTCTTCTGACACCGCGTTCTTGTCAAAATGCGCCATGATCTCCGCACTAGCCGCAATCGCCGCCAGGGGGAAGCCACCGCCGATGGCTTTGCCCAGCGTGCAGATATCAGGGACAACACCGTAATAGGCTTGTGCGCCGCCATAGGCGAAGCGGAAGCCGGTTACGACCTCATCAAAGATCAGCAGCACGCCGTGTTCCTTGGTGATTCGGCGCAGGCCTTCGAGGAAGCCCGGCTTTGGCGGAATCAGGCGTTGGAACGGCTCGGCCATGATCGCGGCCAGCTCGTGCTTGTGTTCCTTCACCAACGCCTCGACCGTTTCCAGGTTGTTGTAGGGTGCCACCAGCATCTCTGCCTGGACGCTGGCCGGAATGCCGGCGCTGTCCGGCACGCCGGTCGGGAAATTGCTGAGGCGTTTCGGCGCCAGGCTGATCAGGCCATAGTCGCTCATGCCGTGATAGCCGCCCTCGAACTTCAGGATCTTGTCTTTGCCGGTGTGAGCGCGCGCCAACCGCATGGCGTAGGCATCCGCCTCCGACCCTGACGAGACAAAACGCACCTGCTCCGCACACGCGACCGCATCGACAATCTCGGCAGCCAAGAGGATCCCGTCAGCGTTATTGGTGAAATAGGTTGAGCCTTTGGCGACCCGGTCCATCACCACCGCGGTCACTTCCGGGTTGGCGTGGCCGACGATCATCGGGCCGGAGCCAATCAGGTAGTCAACATACTCATTGCCCTCCACATCCCAGACATGTCCGGCCAACCCACGGTCGATGATGATGTCATAGCCAACATTGCCAAAGCCACCGCCGGGCATGGTTTTGTGGGCAATCGCCACCAACTCCGCTTGAGTATGGCTGGAGGGGTTGGGGATTTGAGTGTCAGGCATGATGACGTCCTTGGCTGAAAGGTTAGGCCGCCGACGCCTTATCCGCTTCATGTTTGCGGCGGGCATCGGCCTGGCGTTTGGCTTTGTCGACGGCGGCTACCGAGGAGTCGTTCAGGCGGAACATCTCCAGATCCTCCGTCTCCTCGTCGATCACCGGTGTAATGGCGAGGTCCGTATAGTTCTTCACAGAGGGGTCTTTCTGCAAGCGTTTCCGCATGCGGTGCATACGCCAGGCATAGAGGCCAAGCCTGCCATAGACCGAGATCGTCTCGACGACGCGCCGCGGATAGAAGATCAGGGCCGGCTCCCTAGGCATGCCAGACCGGCGCTGGCTGCGCACTTTACGGCGCAGGTAACCGCACTGTTGCGGGTGAACGCCTTCGTATTCCATGGCGCAGAATATTTGCAGGATGCCGTGCCAAATACGCACCGGCTTGATGCCATAGGTGATGTTGCGCTTCATCATCCGCGCCACGTGCTCGTCCGTGTAGTACCAGCCCCAGATATCGCGGTAGGTCTGCTGCCAGACTTCGGGGCTCATCAGTGGATGGGCGGTAGTGACGTGCTCCAGGTCGTATTTGTTCATGTCCGGGTCCATCGTGACCTGTTTCAGATACAGGTTCTTGTGGTCCTCCGATCCCGGCAGCGGGGTCAGCATGGTGAACTCCAGCAGGTCCACCGGCAGTTCACGCTGCACGATCTCAATATCGCGCTTTAAGGTTTCTGGCGTGTCGGTGGGCAGACCCAGAATATAACCGGCGTACGTGATGACGCCCATTTCCTTCCACAT
>Ga0055584_100005835_pt1 | contig 12070 bp, 7 predicted proteins | sample OSDHelmetaG_FD_58716 | JGI IMG/M metagenome (GOLD analysis project Ga0055584, IMG submission 58716) | Pelagic marine sediment microbial communities from the LTER site Helgoland, North Sea, for post-phytoplankton bloom and carbon turnover... | ecosystem: Environmental > Aquatic > Marine >... | reverse complement strand
TTGCTGCGCAGGCGGTCGAGGAATTTGGGTGGAGGCCAAGGGGCCATGCTGGCTGCGCTGAGCCCGGCATAAAGATCGATAGCCGAGGCTAGAACAATACGTTCGCTATCACCTTCTTCAAGGCGCACATAGCCACTGGTGTCTTCCCATCCAGCGTCGTTGATGCCACGCGGCCGGTTGAACTTCAAGGAGCGCCCAATAATCTGGATGTCGTTGGCCAATAAGGCCGAGGCCAGCGTATCGCCGACAAACCCCAGGCACGGTTGTCCGTTGAAGCTGAAGCTAAGGGGGCGAGACCTGTCGATGTGCCCTCGTGTTTCATGTCGGTAGGTCAGCGCTGCCATAAATTTGCTTTTCCACTACTCATGATTTCAGGCGCAGTCTCGACAACGGCGTGGGGGTGTTCTATCAAATGGTCCAACGAATTGTACCGTATCATTTGCAGAATAGGCGTTCATATTCTGCACGCAAACCTTTTGAGAGAAAAAGAGGAAACTATGTCAGACGTTGTATCATGGGGAACCGAAGGAAACATCGGTGTTATTACAGTAAACAGCCCGCCCGTTAACGCCCTTTCCGCCGGCGTGCGCCAGGGCCTTTATGACGGCATTGCTGCACTTGGCGCAGACGATGCCGCAAAAGCCATCGTGGTTATTTGCGAAGGCCGCACATTCATCGCGGGTGCCGACATTACTGAATTTGGCAAGCCACCCAGTGGCGCACCACTGCGTGATGTGCAAACCGCCATGGAAGAAGCACCCAAGCCCGTGATCGCAGCCATTCACGGCACTGCCCTTGGTGGCGGCCTGGAAACGGCATTGGCGTGCCATTATCGTTGTGCCATTCCTTCCGCCAAAGTTGGCCTGCCAGAAGTGAAGCTTGGCCTGTTGCCAGGTGCTGGTGGCACACAACGCCTGCCGCGCATCATTGGCCCTAAGCGGGCGCTTGACATGATTATTGATGGCAACCCTATTTCAGCCGCTGAAGCACTGGAACTGGGAGTGGTTGACCACGTCATTGAAGGCGACCTGAAAGAAGGCGCGCTGGCTTATGCCCAGAAACTGGTCGACGAAAACGCGCCAACCATTTGTGTTAGTGCGAATGCTGTTGATGCCTCTGAGCTAACCGACACATTCTTCGATGACTATCGTAAGTCCATCGCCCGTAAAACACGCGGCTTTCCGGCACCGGAAAAAATTATTCAGTGTATTGAAGCAGCCGTGAACCTGCCCTTCGAAGAAGGCATGGTTGTTGAAGGCAAGGGTATTGGCGAATTGATGCAGGGGGATGAATCCCAAGCGCTTCGCTACATGTTCTTCTCAGAACGTGAAGTTGCGAAATTGCCCGACGTACCTAAAGATACGCCTCTGCGCGATATTAACGCTGCAGCCGTTCTGGGTGCTGGCACCATGGGTGGCGGCATTGCCATGAACTTCGCCAATGCCGGCATTCCAGTCACCATCGTTGAGATGAGCCAGGAAGCGCTGGACCGTGGCCTTGGCATTATCGAAACCAACTACCGCAACACCCAAAAGAAGGGTCGCATTACGGAAGAAGACGTCAATACGCGCATGGGCTTGATCACCGGTACGCTGGATTATGCTGACATTGCGGATAAAGACATCGTCATTGAAGCCATCTTTGAGAACATGGATATCAAAAAGGAAGTGTTCACCAAGCTCGATGCGACCATGAAACCAGGCGCTATTTTGGCCAGTAATACGTCTTACTTGAACCTCGATGAGATTGCCCAGTGCACGTCTCGCCCGGGTGATGTCATCGGCCTGCACTTCTTCAGCCCGGCCAATGTTATGCGTTTGCTGGAAGTTGTACGGGGTGCAGAAACATCCAAGGATGTGCTGGCAACGTGCATGAAGATGGCCAAAACAATTGGTAAGCTGGGTGTTGTCGCGGGCGTCTGCCACGGCTTCATTGGTAACCGTATGCTGTCACGTTATTCCACAGCAGCCCAGCGCCTGATGTTTGAAGGTGCGACACCAAAACAGGTTGATGATGCGATCTTCAACTTCGGTATGCCCATGGGTCCGTTCACGATGGGTGACCTTGCCGGGCTTGATGTTGGCTGGCGCGCACGCCAAGACAACCCAGACCTATTCCCTATTGATGACAGCCTGCCAAAGGTCGTCGACAAATTGGTGGAAATGGAACGTTTTGGCCAGAAAACTGGACGCGGCTATTACATCTATGACGCAGAAACACGCGCCAAGACGGCCGACCCCGAAGTTGAAGCCCTGATCAAGGAAGAGTCCATTGCGGCGGGCATTGAACAGCGTGACATCACCGACGAGGAAATCGTTGAAATGGCCATTTTTGCTGCCATCAATGAAGGCGCACGGGTGCTTGAAGAGGGCATCGCCTATCGCCCATGCGATATCGATATGATCTGGATTAACGGCTACGGCTTCCCATCTTACCGAGGCGGCCCAATGCACTATGCCGATTTGATCGGTGTCGACAAAGTACACGCGGCTGTCGAGAAATATCGCCAGAAATATGGTGACACGAACTGGAAGTATTCTCGGCTTCTGGAAAACATCGCCAAAGCAGGTGGCAAATTCGCCGACTGGAAAGACTACATGTAGTCCTTTTCTGTTAGATACAGTGTTGAAAGTGAAGAGTGCGAAAGTGCTCTTCACTTTTTTTTTGTCGTCTTCGGGCGACGCGCACGCCATATTGCAAACTATGGATAAAATTAAAGCAGATATATGCGTTATTGGTGCTGGGTCGGGCGGGTTATCAGTTGCGGCCGGGGCGGCCCAGATGGGGGCCAATGTTGTTCTGATTGAACGTGGTGAAATGGGGGGCGATTGCCTGAACTATGGCTGTGTTCCCTCCAAGGCTCTGTTGGCAGCGGCAGAGGTGGCGCAGGCAGCCAGAGATAGCGGCAAGTTTGGCGTTGCGGCTCGTGAACCAGAGATAGATTTTGCCGCCGTGCAGGCGCATATCAAAGACGTTATTGGCCAGATTGCCCCGCATGATTCTCAAGAGCGGTTTGAAGGCCTCGGTGTGACCGTGTTGCGGGCTGCTGCGGCGTTTACGGGGCCTCGCACCGTGCAGGCTGGTGATCAGGAGATTACGGCCAAACGCTATGTCGTGGCGACCGGCTCATCGCCTGCCATTCCACCCATTGAGGGGCTGGCTGAGGTGCCATACCTGACTAATGAGACGATTTTTGACGTACCGGAAAAGCCTGATCACCTGATTATCGTCGGGGGCGGCCCCATCGGCTGTGAAATGGCGCAGGCCCATCGGCGTTTGGGTTGCAAAGTGACGGTGCTGGAAATGTTCACCATCATGCCCAAAGACGACCCAGACCTTGTCGACGTTGTACGCCAAAGATTGGTGGCTGAAGGGGTTGATCTTCGTGAAGGCATGGCCGTTGAAAAGGTCTCTACGGAAGACGGTTCACTTCGTGTCAGCACCTTTGAGGACGATGTTGTGGGTAGTCACATTCTGGTGGCGGCGGGTCGCAAGCCGAACATAGATGGGTTGGGGTTAGAGACTGCCGGAGTGCACACGTCACGGGCAGGCATTACAGTGGATGCAAGATTGCGCTCTTCCAACAAAAAGATATTTGCCATTGGCGATGTTGCCGGGGGCTATCAGTTCACGCATCAGGCCGGCTATCAGGCAGGGGTTGTTATCCAGAACCTGCTGTTCCGGCTGCCCACCAAAAGCAGCGATGCCAGCATTCCCTGGGTTACTTATACCGAGCCAGAATTGGCGCAGGTTGGGCTCAGTGCCGTGGAATTGATGGCGCAGGATCCAAAAGGCACGGTGCTGACATCATCTTTTGAGGATAATGATCGGGCTCGAGCCAGCCGCCAGAATACGGGGTTGATCAAGGTCATGGTCGACCGGAAAGGCAAAATAAAAGGGGCCAGCATTGTAGGCCCCCATGCAGGGGAGCTTTTGCAGCCGTGGATATTGGCCATTTCCCAGGGTCTGTCGATCCGCGCCATGACAGGTTTTCGCGCGCCATACCCTACCTTGGGTGAAATTAACAAAACGGTGGCTGGTTCCTATTACACACCGACACTTTATTCGTCGCGTACACGCAAATTGGTGCGTATGCTGCTGAAACTACCCTAGGCAACTTTACCAATATAACAGGACACTCCATGGACCAGGCGTCACCGCAAATCATCCGCTTGCAAGACTATCAATCGTTTCCTTTCAGCATCGACCAAGTGCATCTGACCTTTGAGTTAGGGGAAGAGGCAACACTGGTGACATCTGAATTGTCGATCACCCGATTGAGGGAAGATGAGCCATTGTCCTTGTATGGGGAAGACCTGGACCTTATTTCGGTTCGCTGTGATGGCGAGGTAATTGCCGAAGGTCATTTGACGCATACAGATGACGGGCTGGACATTGATGGACTAGGCGCAGCATGCACTTTGGAAATTGTGACCCGGATCAAGCCGCAGGAAAATACCCAGCTTTCGGGGCTGTATAAGTCTAGCGGTAACTTCTGCACGCAATGTGAGGCCGAAGGCTATCGGCGCATCACGTATTATCCAGATCGGCCGGATGTTCTATCAAAATTCACGACCAGAATTATTGGAGATAAATCGCTTTACCCGGTGCTGTTGTCGAATGGTAATTTGGTGGAGTCAGGGGATGCTGGTGATGGCAAGCACTTTGCCGTTTGGGAAGACCCGTTCCCCAAACCGGCTTATTTGTTTGCCCTTGTTGCCGGGCAGTTGGCCAATATTGAAGACCACTTCACAACCTGTTCTGGCCGTGATGTAACCTTACGCATTTATACAATTGCTGAAGACAGCGACAAATGTGACCACGCAATGGATTCTCTAAAACGATCCATGAAGTGGGATGAAGATGTCTTTGGTCTGGAATATGACCTCGATATCTACAACATCGTGGCCGTTAGCGATTTCAACATGGGGGCCATGGAAAACAAAAGTCTCAATGTCTTCAACACCTCTTGCGTGTTGGCCACGCCAGAAACGGCGACAGATGCCAACTTCGGGGCGGTTGAAGGCGTTATTGCCCATGAATATTTCCACAATTGGACCGGGAACCGCGTCACCTGCCGTGACTGGTTCCAACTTAGCCTCAAAGAAGGCCTAACAGTTTTCCGGGATCAGCAATTTTCGGCAGATATGGGCTCCGCAGCCGTGCAGCGTATTGAAGATGTGCGCATGCTGCGGGCGCGCCAGTTCCCTGAAGATGCAGGGCCGCAAGCACACCCCATTCGCCCTGACAGCTATATGGAGATTAACAATTTCTATACGGCCACCATCTATGACAAGGGCGCCGAAGTCATTCGCATGATGCATACCTTGTTGGGGGTAGGTGGCTTTCGCAAGGGGATGGATCTGTATATGGCGCGCCACGATGGTACGGCTGCAACCTGTGATGACTTTATCGCTGCCATGGCAGATGCCTCGGGCGTCGACCTGGAACAATTTCAGGATTGGTATCACCAAGCTGGGACGCCAAAGTTGACCGTACGCGGCTCTTATGATGCAGATGCCCAAACCTACGAAATGACCGTGACGCAGGAAACCGCGCCAACACCCGGGCAGCCTATCAAAACACCGCTACACATTCCCCTATCCATGGGCCTCATCGCGGCAGACGGTAGCGACATGCCGTTGACCTTTGAGGGGGAAAATAACGGGTCGAAGAGCCGCGTGCTTGATGTTGTGCAGGGACGCCAGACTTTCAGGTTCACTAATGTGGCCGAGGCACCTGTGCCATCATTACTGCGTGGATTTTCTGCGCCCGTTATCTTGGATGCAGGCTATTCTCGCGAAGAATTGGCGTTTCTTTTGGCCAATGATTCTGATTCCTTCTCTCGTTGGGAAGCAGGCCAGATGCTGGCCACCCAAATTATGCTGGGTCTGGTTGAAGATCACCGCGAGGGACGTGACTTGGTTCTGGATAGCCTGTTCGTTGATGCTGTACGCAATGTGCTGGCTCATAGTGACGAAGATAAAGCCTTTGCGGCCTTGGCGGTTTCGTTGCCGGGGCAAGCCTACCTGGCTCAACAAATGAAGCAGGTGGATGTCGATGGCATTTTCCGGGTACACCAATTTGTGCGCACTGCGTTGGGCGAGCAATTGCAGGATTTGCTTTGGGACATATTCAACCGCAACAATCCTGAGACGGCCTACCAATTTGATGCAGAGTCAGTAGGGCAGCGCAGCCTCAAGAACTTTGCGCTATCATTGTTGGTGCACAGTGGGGCCGAAGGAGCACTGGCCGCGTGCCTCTCGCAAGCTTCATCGGCTGATAACATGACCGATGAATTTTCGGCCCTGGCCATGTTGAGCCACCAGACTGGCACCGACAGAGACAGTGCCTTGGCGGCCTTCTTTGAGAAGTGGCAAGACAACCCCTTGGTGGTTGATAAGTGGTTCACGGTACAGGCAATTTCAGACAGGGCTGATACAGCTCAGCTGGTTGTCGCTCTTCAGGAACACTCTGCGTTTTCGTGGAAAAACCCTAATAAAGTACGCGCTCTTATTGGTGCCTTCAGTCAAGCCAACGCTGCGCATTTCCATGCGGCAGACGGGGCTGGGTATCGAATCCTGTCAGATGCTGTGATTACCTTGGATGCTATGAATCCACAGATTGCGGCTCGTCTGATGGGGGGCTTCAATCAATGGCGGCGTTATGATGACGCACGCCAGCAATTGATGTCTGCCGAAATCCAGCGAGTGCTGGATACAGAAGGCCTGTCCAAGGATGTTTATGAAATTGCCTCCAAGAGCCTGATCTAGAAAGGTGAAGCTGCCTAGTCGGTAGAGGGCATCTGATAGTCGTCGGCATCAAAAGCATTGAGAACAGCTGTAAAGGCAGCGATACCTTCGTGCACGGCCTTGGCGCTTATGCGGTTGTCGTAAACCGTATGCCGTAAGCCACCATGAGCATTCTTCTTCAGGCCATCAGGCATGAAGAACATTTCCATGTCCTGATCGAACTGCGCCTGAAGCAGGCTGCGAAGCCCCAAAATGATTGCTATTCGATATTGGTCTGCTCGGATTATATCGCCTCGAGTGCGTGCGAGAGCAAAAGCCTGAGTTAGTAGGGATATATGCTGTGCCGTCGCAGCGCTGCGAGGTGTTTCGCTTGGACCTGTGGGTTCGGTGAACGTACCAATAGATCCCTGTGTTCTGCCGAGGCATCTAATTGCTGGCTGGTCGCTAATATATCAGCTGCGGCGAGTACTTGATCATCTGTCACGTTGGTCGTTTGGCCCGATAGCCGTGCGTTCAAACTAGTTTCTAGTGCTGTGAATGAGGAGCGGTTATGAAATGCCGCTAGCGCTGCCAATGCGGTCTCAATGTCTGCAACCTCGGTAGGCAAGGGGTGGCCTGTGGTGGGCTGTAGAAGCGCCATCGTTCTCTCTGACAGGTACCAGATATCTTGTCGGTCGGAATATAATGTCGCCTCATTCAGGGTTCTGGCGGCGGCCCAATCATGTCCAATGTCATCGTCGCGGTTAAACCGGCGGTAGGCTGGGTCGTATGATTGTGATGGGTGTCCATCAATGGCGAGGGAGTTGATTACCCAGTTCAGCGCCAACGATCGAGCCTTGCGCAGGGTACGGGCGTTTATGGTGTCGACCGAAACATAGTCATTCCCACGCTGCAGTAATTCGGCCTTGGGGCGCCTGGCAATATCAACAATGATCTGTTCGCCATCGAAAGCCCGGAAAGCTGCATGTTCCAGAACGGTTTCCAGCGTTGCGTGTTGGTTCAGCGCAAACTCCCGTACTAATTGCCCGTTACTCGCATTGAAGCGGATGAAGTGCAGTGGATCATATATCTTGGTCGCCGCACCCATCTTTATTTCCAGGCCCCTGACCCCGCGATGGCGGTCTGTCTTAAGGTCTATGGAATATTGGTCAGGCTCTATTGCCCTGAAGGAGTGTCCCAGAAACAATTCAATGCTATCAACGGAATTTGCTTGCTCAACCGTGAGCGACTTTCGGGCGGCTTGGATAGATTTTTCCAGGCTCCGCAAAACAGTTCCTTCAAAAGCCCAGTCGTCAGCGAGGATGTGACCATTGGATATCAGACTAATGTGTACGGCTTGTGCCGGGGTTGAAAACCTTTCCGGCAGGACATGTGGGCGCGAACGTCCTTCCTTCCAGATGTCATTGACGACAATTGCCACAAGCGATTCATGGTGCTTCGCCAACACTTGATTGGGGTCGCAGCAGGGAGAAATAGCCTCTCCTCGGAGGGTCGCAAAAAACGTGCCCAAGCGTTCCTTGATGAGGTTTATACCGTCATTACCCGAGAACAATGTTCCGGCTGCTATAGCCAGCAACAGAACGGTGAATATGATATATCGGGCTTTCAATGGGGCATCCCAAACGTTACCTACGGCTCAGCAGATTGAAGCATCAGCAGGGTGCTAATTAAATTGAGTTAATGGCACCTAGCTGGTGCTATTATGTCTTGGACCGTCGGCGCCTGAGCCAAGCAAGCACACCAAGACCACTCGCCAGCAACATTGCGCTGGATGGTTCGGGGACAGTTGGTGTTCCACCACCACCGCCACCGTCTCCACCGTCTCCACCATCACCACCGTCGCCGCCAGCGGAGACAATTTCGATTATAACGGTATCAACGGAGGTTAGGTCGCCTAGTGTGATGCGCAGGATACCTTCGTATACACCAGGCCCAGCAAACAGGTCGGAATCAATTGTAGCGACGAGATCAGATGAGACTAGATCCAGTTCGCCATCGCCGTCGGTATCGAACAGCCATTCGACGACCAAGTCTGCAGGGTTCTCGACTGCTGACAACACAAGCGTGCCATCAAGCGTTGATTGCGTACCATCCAGGGTGAAGTTGTCGCCGAAGGTCACAGTATGCGGTCCGCCGCCTTCTGCGGCAAGAATGCTTGTAGTCAGGCTGCCGCCACTGCCGCCAGAACCGGCGGCACCGCCCGCAAATCCACCACCGTCGGGCGTGCTGCTCGATGTCGTCGTGGTTGTGCTGGCAAAATTTGTGGGCTCGCCGCCATCACCGCCGGCGAAAGGCCGCACGAGATCAAGCATCGTCGTGACAATTTCCGAGAGCCGCACTTCTAGGATCGGTGCGACAGGTTCCAAAATAATGCCGACAATATAGCTGGGGACATCGCCTTCAGTAAATTCTATATGGAGCTGATTGCTGTTGGTGACAACGCGCATAGCCAAAACGTGACCCAAAGTACCGTTATTAGCAGTGATAGGGGTAGCCAATGGGTTTTCGATTTCAGCGGAGACGCCAAAGGACGACATATAAACTTCACCAATATCGACTTGTTCTTCAAGCAAGCTGACTCGCCGGATGGGGTCTTCGTCACCCGTGCGGGTTTCAAAACCAAAAGCATCCAGGACGTTGTGCCCGCCTTCTTCGGAGGTCAGGACATAGACCATATATTCGCCCTCGGGCATTTCATCCGTGAGGGAGAGGATGGACGAGACGCCGTCGCCGAACAAAACCGTAGGGCTTGTAACGACATCATCTGTGTTGCCACGTAAAATTTGGCTTGCGGCCGGAATGCGCATGAAGCCGTCAGAAGGGGGGTTGTCGGTGCCATCTGGGTTGGTCACTGGCCCAAAGTCATAGCCGCGGGAGCCCATAAGCAGGACGAAATCTTGCGCCTCATAGGCCGTTGTAATGTAACCGGTCCACAGGGCTGTTAAGGCAGTTTCCGAAATGTTGGCCACAGCCAAAGACATTGCGGTGTAGGATGTTGCAATTGAGCTTTGCCCAAGGGCCTCCAGCAAGGTTTCAGCGCGATACAACAGTTCTCGCTCATTACCACTGACAACATCAAAATATTTCTGCAGATCAGCCAAGCCTCGGGGTGAGCCGGTAATAGCGCCTTCCATCGCAGCGCTTAAGTGTTCAGGAGATATGGTGGCATTGGCGCTTTCAGTAGCAACCCACAGGGTTTCCACCGCATGGCCCGTACCTTCGAACCGGGTCTGAGCGGCTGGCTTTATCGCCCGCCAAAGCTGGTCACCCAAAGCAGGCGAGGAGTCGTATTTGCGGCCCGGTAACGCTTCAGGTTCGGGCGGCAAGACCGCCTCCGTCTCGTTTTCGGCCAACCATGCATAGATGCTAAATTCATCCTCAGCCTCAGGAGATGTATCAAAAAGCCCCACGGCTAACTAGGCAGCAGCGCCTAACAACAACAGACTTGGTAGCAGCTTTTTAAGTTTCATAGCTCAACCTCACACTATTTGTGGTCGATCTGGACGCCCTGTACGAATGACGGCACAGCAACAATATTCTACGGGCGTAAGGTGTCTCTAAGGCACTGTTATTGCGATATTTTTCTTCCCAATAACAAGAGCTCTAAGCCGAGCACATAGCAAAAGAGCACATCTAATTGACCGCGTATTAGGAATATTAGAACTTTTTGGCCATAAAACGAACAGTAATTAGTTGAATTTTGTAATGGATAATGGCTGGGGCTAACTATCTGCCGTAGTCGTCATCAAACCTGACGATGTCATCTTCCTCCAGATAGTCGCCGGTCTGGACCTCAATCATTTGCAGAAGTGAATCTGTTGTGTTTTCAAGTCTGTGTCTTTGGCCAATAGCAATATAGGTGGATTGATTGGGCTCTAACTCGAAGGTTTCGTTTTCTCGTGTTACGCGCGCCGTTCCCTCCACAACAATCCAGTGCTCTGCCCGTTGATGGTGCATTTGCAGTGACAATTTACTGCCTGGCGTTACGGCGATGCGTTTTACTTTAAATTTACTGCCTAGATCGACGTTTTCGAACCAGCCCCAGGGCCGGTACTGGCGGGGGGCATTGGCAGATTCGTCACGGCCATCGGCTACGAGTTTTTTGACAACGTCAGAGATTCTCTGTGCATCCTTTCGGCTGGAAACGACAACGGCATCACGCGTAGCCGCTACAATCACGTCTTCAAGCCCATTCACGGCGACAAGCGGTCCGTCACTTCGGACTAAGCTGTTTTTCGTATTATGGGCAAGAACATTGCCAGTTAAGGCATTGTCATCATCATCATGGGGAAGCAAAGACCAGAGGCTTTCCCAAGAACCGACATCGCTCCACCCCATGGAAACCGGTACAACCGCCAGGTTTGTTGATTTTTCCATGATGGCGTAATCTATTGATATTGCAGGGCACTGCGCAAAGGTTGCTGCATCGATCCGGGTAAAGTCCAAATCTGCGTGCAGGGTTGAAACAGAGCGCGTGCACGCCTCCAAAATATCTGGCGCATGATCGCGAACTTCTTGGGTCAGTGTTTTGGGCAAACACACAAACATGCCGCTGTTCCAATAATAATCGCCAGAATCCAAATAGGTTTGAGCTGTTACCTTGTTGGGTTTCTCAACAAAAGCCGAGACATGCAGCGCGGTTTGGTCACACTGCAAGGGTTTACCCGCATGAATGTACCCATAACCTGTGTGGGGTTCGTTTGGAATAATACCCAGCGTGACGATACGGCCTTCCTGTCGCGCCGCCAGTTCTGCCAGGTCAAGCGAATGCGCGAAGGCAGACAGGTCTGTGATCATATGATCAGATGGCATGATCAGCATCGTGCTGTCATCCTTGGCCTGTTCCAGCATCAGTGCTGCGATGGTGGCAGGTGGCGCGGTGTTTCGGCCTTCTGGTTCCAGAATGATGGCCCTGGGTTTAATGCCGATTTGCCGTAATTGTTCTGCAACGATGAAACGGTATTCGTCATTGCAGATAACAATTGGTGCAGTGAACTGGCGGTTGCTTGCAACTCTTTTGGCTGTTTCCTGTAGTAAGCTGAGGTCGCTAAAAAGGGATATTAGCTGTTTGGGGTGTTGGCTCCTGGACAAAGGCCACAGCCGCGTTCCTGAACCACCACAAAGAATTACGGGACAGATCACCATATACCTCGGTCTAAAATTACAAGAGATTACATTGGCAGGCAAAAAAACTTAAACGTCAAGTCTGCATATGATTGATAGTGTTGAGCTTATATCCATATCACTGTATTGCTGGGGTGTCTGACGTCAGCGCCTATGGGACATAATTGAGGGTATAGATAACAGAGGATTTCTGG
>Ga0055584_100005834_pt1 | contig 12070 bp, 11 predicted proteins | sample OSDHelmetaG_FD_58716 | JGI IMG/M metagenome (GOLD analysis project Ga0055584, IMG submission 58716) | Pelagic marine sediment microbial communities from the LTER site Helgoland, North Sea, for post-phytoplankton bloom and carbon turnover... | ecosystem: Environmental > Aquatic > Marine >... | reverse complement strand
CTATGACAGCGACTGGTTCCGAGAGGCCCTGGCCGAGCGTGGCATCACACCCTGCATCCCACCGCGATAAAACCGCAGGGTTCAACACACCTACGACAAGACCCTCTACCGTCAGCGCCACAAGATCGAGAACGTTTTTGGCAGGCTCAAGAGCCTGCCCCCGCGAAAGCGGGGGACTGGCGACGCATCGCAACCAGATACGACCGTTGCGCCTACACCTTCATGAGCGCGATCTGATCTAGGAATCGTCCCGTGTTGCCCAACTTCTTACGGTACAGCCTTCACTCTGCCTGGTTTCCATACGCAGGCGAGCGCGGTGGGTGTCGGCCTGTGCTGCGCTGTAGTTCAGAACCCTGGGCAAGAACTTCATCTGACTTTGGCACAGGTCGGCTGCACCCGACGCGATCAGTTCCTCACCCAAGTCGCCCACCAGGGTCGTGCAAATTGCAACGGTGCGCGTTGGATAAACGAAGCCCTGGCGGATTTGGCACGGCAAGGCCGATCCGGGCACCAGCAACTCCGAGGCAGTGATGTCGAAGAGGACTTCCCGCACCGGACTGTCGGACGCATAGATATCAAGGCCAAAAATCCAGACACGTAGCTCCGCACCGTCCGTCGCTTCCAGGAGAACGGTGCGGTCTTCCTGCAGTGCGACGACCTTGAGCTCCACTGGATCAGGCCAGTCGCGGCGCTCTTCGGTGGATAGCCAGACTCCCCCCTGGATCGAGAGCAGGGCGAGAACAGGGATAGCAAACAGCGTAACCATCACAAGGAACGGCGCCAGGCGTCGCATGGGAATTCGCGTGATCATGAGAGCTTCATCTCAGGCGGTTGGGGGCGGCATCGTGCCACGCTTGCGCTCACGAAGGGAGATGTAGATGCCGCTGGCAACGATGACCGCGATACCAATCCAGCTCCAGGAGTCCGGAAAATCGCCAAACACGGTCAAACCGATAATCGTTGCAGCGACAATCTCGAAGTAACCGAACGGTGCCAGGATGGAGGCCGAAACATGGCTGAAGGCCCGGATCATCATGTAGTGACCGATTGCCGAGACAGCGCCGATTGCCACCAATAGCGCCCAGGCGCTCAGATCAGGCGTACGCCAGCTCCACGCAACCACAAACGAGAGCAGGATGGCGGCGATAAGTCCCTGAATGAAGATTGCCATCGCAGGCTCTGCACGCAACGCGACCCGACGTGTGAGGACAATATAGAAGGCAAAGGCCACACTGCCCGCCAACGCCATCAGCGCACCAGCATCAAACGCGCCAAAATCAGGCTTGATGATAAAGAGTGTGCCACCAAACCCGATAATGCAGGCCAACCAGCGCCGCCAGCCGGTCGTCTCGCCCAGCAGCCACGGCGCCATGGCCGTCACCAGAAATGGATAGGCAAAGAAGATGGCGATGGCATCAGCCAGCGGCATGCGGGCAAACGCCAGGAAGATCAGAAAGGTCGATGTTGCATGAAGCAGACTGCGCCCGACTTGTGCCCAGACATCAGGCGGCCGCAGCAGGCCCGTGCCATGGCGCGACCAGGCAAGCGGAAATGTCAGGATGGTCTGAAAGAGGTAACGCGCCCAGACGATCTGCAGAACGGAATATCCAACTTCGGTCAGGTACTTCGCCATACCGTCGACGCCCGATAGAATCGTAACGGCAGGCAGCAGAAACAGCAGCCCTGCGCCCAGCCCACTGCGTGGCATCTTCATTGTGCGAGCGGGGCTGTTTTCACAGGCGCATCAGCGTCTTGCGAACCAGATCGAGCAGACTGATCACGGCATAGTCACGCGACCGCCTCTGGTCGCCGGGCAGGGCAACGGTTGCTCCGACCTGTTGGTCTTCAAGCACAAGGCCCAGATAGACCGTTCCAGGCGGTGTGTTTTCATCAGCCTCTGCGGCGATTGCAGCAACACCAGCTGGTGTGCCAAAGGCTTCACAGGTTGAGGCCGCCAGGGAAATTGCGCCCTCCTCTCCCACGTGCTCCCCGTTGACCGGACTGATGGCAGCGCCCCTGAAGATCACCATGTCGGGATCTGCCGCCGTCATGCGGGAAGCCAGGACGCCGCCGGTCAGTGACTCATGGGTGGCAAGTGTCAGGCCACGCTGGCCGAGCGCGTTGAGAACCACAGCCTCCATGGTTTGACCATCGACCCCAAAGACATGATCGCCGATCAGGGAGCGCACCAGCGCTTCTTCGGCATCCAACATCGCAAATGCTGTTGCCTCATCATCGGTCTTGGCCGTCACACGCACCTTGATGCCTTCGATACCGCTGGCCTGAAACGCCAGGGTCGGATTGCCCAACTGATCGAGTTCCTGCAATCGCGCATCGAGAGTTTCGGCAAGTCCGGACTCACTTAAGCCCCAGGTGCGCAACACACGACTGCGAATAACCGCTGCAGCCCCCCGCCTGCGCTGCAGGTCGGGCAGAATCGTGCCCAGCATCATTTCCTTCATCTCATAGGGCACGCCCGGAACGGCATAGATAACCTTCTCACCCACCGGACAAAGAAGCCCGGGCGCGGTGCCGGGCATTTCCTTGATCATCGCGGCACCAACGGGAATGTCGGCCTGACGTTTGTTGTTGTCGCTCATCTCCCGGCCACGGCTTTCGAACATGGCACGAATGGTATCAACGATGGCTTCGTCACGAACCAGTTCGACACCCATGATGTCAGCGATGACTTCACGGGTGATGTCATCCTGAGTCGGCCCCAGGCCACCGCAGCAGATCACGGCATCGCTGCGCTCGAGCGCCTGTGTGATGGCAGACTTCATGCGTTGGGCATTGTCACCGACCTTGACCTGGTAAAGTGAGTCGATACCGGCCAGCGCCAGCTGTTCACCGATCCAGGAAGAGTTGCTGTCGACAATCTGCCCCAGCAGCAATTCCGTACCTATCGCAACGACCTCACAACGCATAACGATCCGCTCCCTTGACCCGGCATCAGGCTGCCGGCACCTGCTGGGTAATACAGTGAATGCCGCCGCCGCCCTGGGCAATGGTAACGGACTCAACCCCCACGACCTTGCGGTCGGGAAACAGCTCGGCAATGACACCCAGCGAGCGATCATCAGCAACCCTGTCGCCGCAAGTGGGAACCACAACGCCGCCATTGGCAATGTAGAAGTTCATGTGCGCAACCTCCCCGGCCAGGGGCAATTCCACGATCTCGAGCTTGCGACCCCGGGCATCCCTCACCTGCTCCAGATCTGCTTTGGCCTTGGCGCAAATTGCGGCATTGACGTCACTGCTGTCTTCACAGAAGTGAACAACCACGCGGCCAGGCGCGACAAAGGCGCAGATACCATCGACATGACCATTGGTGATCGGGTCGGGCATCAGACCGCTTTCCAGCCAGATAACCTTGGTCACGCCAAGCTGCTCGCACATATGACGCTCAACCTCTTCGCGCGGCATGACACCGTTCCGATTGGGGTTCAGCATGCAGGTTTCGGTCGTGATCAGTGTGCCCTGACCGTCAACCGTAAATGCCCCGCCTTCGGTCACCAGACCAGATTGGAAGATTGGCAAACCCAGATGGCTGGCGATACGCGCCTTCAGCAGAGCATCGTTGGCGGACCGGTTGTTGTCCTCGCCCCAGCAGTTGAAGACGTAACCCGATGCCGCCCGCCTGCCCTTGCCATCAACCAGAAGCGCCGGACCGTTATCACGCGCCCAGGGATCGTTCATCGGCATCTCAACAACATCAACACCCTCGCCGCACCACTTGCGCGCAATCGCGGCTTCGCCTTCATGGGCGATTACCAGAACAGGTTCGAACTCGGCCACAGCCCTGACCACGTTGGACCAGTTGAGGCAGGCATCGCCATACCAGTCATTGCTGCCGCGTCCGCGATAGAGATTGTGGGATCCGGGGAACACCATGACGGTGCGTTCATGAGGTTCCCATTCAGCGGGCATACGAAAGCCCAACTCTGAAGGAATGCCGTCTGCCAGCGCCGCTCCGACGGAACGGTAATCAGGTACATCAAAGGTCACGTTAAACACTCCAGGTCGCGCGGCAGCGCCGCAACAGACACCCAATGCCCTACCGAGTGCAAGCGGCAAGACCGATCAGGGAAAACGAGAACTGCCTAGCTCTTGCCCTTCCAGGGCACGAGAATGCGCTCGGCCCACCGCATCAGCATATCAATTCCAAATCCGATGATACCGATGAGGATGATGCCCATGATCACGATGTCGGTGTTCTGGAACTTCGAGGCGGTCATGATCATCATGCCGGCCCCCTCTTCTGCAGCCACCAGTTCGGCTGCAACCACCGTTCCCCAACAAACACCCATTGCCACACGCGCACCGGTAAAGATCTCCGGCAGGGAGTTGGGAATGATGACATGGCGCATGATCTGCCACTTGCTGGCGCCCAGCGAATAGGCAGCGTGGACCTTGGAGATATTGACCCCGCTCACACCTGACCGGGCGGCAATTGCCATGATCCACAAGGCCGCCAGGAACAGCAGGATGATCTTGCCGGACTCGCCGATACCAGCCCAGATGATGACCAGCGGGATCAACGCAAGCGGCGGCACCGGGCGCATGAATTCAACCACCGGATCGAACCAGCCGCGGAACCAGTCAGACAGGCCCATGGCATAGCCCAGCGGGATTCCAACCAGCGCGCCCAGAATGAAGCCGCCGACAACACGCATGAGCGACCATCCCAAATGGCCTACCAACGAGGTGTTGCGGAAACCCTCTTGTGCAATCTTGACGACCCGAACAGCGACATCTTCGGGCGGCGGCAGATAGAGTGCCTCCATCTGCCAACCCGGGTTCGGCGCAAAGTTGGGCGTACCTTTGTCACTCAACGTCACGGTACCGCCATCGACGCTGACCGTCTCACCCGGTGCAATGCTCTGTCCGTTGATCGCAACAACGACCGCGCCGTCGTTCTTGGAAATCTCGTCGTTGCTGTGGACCTTCACCAGGATCGAGCGCCATTGCGCCACCGACACGATGTCGTCCTTGGCAAAACCCTCGCCGGGTTCGACCTCATAGAGGTCCGGCTCATCCTCGCGCGGATGCACAATGACCGTGACCATCGCGTCGTCACGATGACCCTCTTCAGCCTCAACGGTATAGGAAAAGCTGGTGGTGCCCTCAAACGGGCCTGGCGCATGGAGGAATCCGGGAAGGATGACACTGCCCGTGAACATGCCCCAGAGGACAAAAATGGCTGCGATCGAAATGACACCGGCCCAGCGGTTTGGGCGAACAGCACTTTCGTCCCCGAATGTCACCGTCTTCAGCGACGTGAAGTCACGCTCGCGTGCGCCACGAATTCTGGTCACAACCAGATATGCGCCGACAAAGATGGCGATGTAGATCGCAAGAACGACGAAGCCGGTCATGCGCCTTCCTCCTGCCGGCCCATGATCTCCTCTTCCATATCCCAGATCATGCCCAGGATTTCTTCGCGCTTGACGGCGAAATCAGGATGTTTCTTGACCACGCGCAGATCTTCGACCACGCCCATGTCGGCAAAGGGCAGCCGGTATTCCTTGTGAATACGTCCGGGGCGCGGCGCCATCACGATCAGGCGTTCACCCAGAAGCAGGGCCTCTTCGACCGAATGGGTGATCAGAATGATTGTCTTACCGGTCTCTTTCCAGAGTTTCAGGACCAGGCCCTGCATCTTTTCGCGGGTCAGCGCATCAAGCGCGCCCAGCGGTTCATCCATCAGGATGACGTCAGGGTCGTTGGCAAGACAACGTGCCAGGGCAACACGCTGCTGCATGCCACCCGAAAGCTCGTAAACCGCCTTTTCCTTGAAATCCTGCAAACCGACTACATCAAGCAGCCGGTTCACGATCTGGTCTTTTTCGGGTTTCGGCATGCCCTTCATCGAGGGGCCAAAGCCGACGTTTTCGCGAACGCTCATCCACTCGAACAAGGCGCCCTGCTGAAACACCATGCCGCGTTCGGCATCGGGGCCCTGCACCACATGGCCGTTCAGAGAAACCGTGCCATCGGTCGGAGCAAGAAAGCCAGCCACGATATTGAGAAGGGTCGTCTTGCCGCAACCAGACGGGCCCAGAACGCTCATCAGCTCTCCGGCTTTGAGGTCCAGCGACACGTCCTTGAGTGCCTGCACCGACACACCGTCGGGCAGGTCAAAACGCATGGATAACTTGTCTATGGATAATCCGGTCACGTGCCCACCTTATGGTCGCATGCCTCCCCCAGACAGAATTTGCACTGCCCGGGTCGATAAGAAAATGCCCCGGCCTGCCGCGCAGGCCGGGGCATTGTTCCTACATACCGCTTGCAGCCGTCAGCGGGCCTGCATTGACCGAGCCCTCGTAACTGTCGAGCGCTCCATCAATGCTGCCAGCCGTCACAAACACGTCTGCAACACCCTTCATGAAGACCTGTGCGTTGCCGCCCAGCCACGTTTCGGACAACTGGTCTTCCACGCTTGGGAACTTCATGGTGGCAATCGCGCCGCGAGCGGCATCGACGTCCATGCCGGATTCAGCAGCGATCACTGCCAGCATTTCATCGCTGTGGTTGGCATTCCACTCAACGTTGGCATCAGCCGTCACCTTCAGGAATGTAGCCACAACGTCACCGTTTTCGGCGATGAAGTCGGCCGGTGCCGATGTCACGTCGAACACCAGGATGCCGAGTTCTTCTTTCTCGTCGCCGGTCAGCAGCACGTTGCCGTACTCCTTCATGCGCGTCAGCCCGCCGCCATAGCCGCAAGCGAAATCAACCGCGCCCTGGCCCAGGGCCACTGCGCCCTCAGGCGGTGCCATATCAACGACCTGCAACGTTGAGATATCAACGCCGAAATAGTCCATCTGACGCAGGAAGCCGTAATGGGCTGCGGTACCCAGCGGCACGGCAACTTTCTTGCCAGCAAGCTCGCCTGCACTGTCCCTGTCGATCTCCAGGCTGGAGGCCACGACACAGTTGTCGTTGTCGGAGTAACTCACGGCCACATCGACGACCTGAATATCCTGGCCGCCAGAAGCTGCCACGACGAAAGGCGGAACACCCTGTGACACGGCAATCTGCACGTCACCCGAAGCCATGGCCGCAGACATTGCGGTACCGGTCTCGAAGGACACCCAATTCACCTTCATACCGAGTGCCTCGTCATAAGCACCTGAGGCTTTTGCCGCCATCATCGGCATTGGCCATTCCAGGAAATAGGCCACTGTAATCTCTTCGTGATCATCTGCGATTGCAGCCTGACCGGACAGTGCGAGGACAGAGCCCGCGACCAGTCCGTGTAGTGTTTTCTTGAACATTCTCGTCTCCCGTTGATGTTTGGCCATTTTAAAATTCGACGCTTGGCGTCGATGCCCTTGGCCACGTAGTATTGCATTGCAGAACTCGGGTTCTGCATCTTGACGGTATGAATCCGAGCTCTTCCTTGTCAAGAGCCTACCCCGTCGAAAGACGTGACTGGAACCTTGTGACACTTGCATTTCACACAACTGGTACGTAGTCCTGCAATGCAGGAGTTGGAGAGCGCCGTGGCCAGATCGACAGACAGTTCCATCGTCACGAAATGTGCAATGGTCATGGACGTGCTGTCGCAGGCAAGGCAGCCGCTTGCGTTTTCCGAGATTGTGCAGGCAACGGGGTTTGTAAAAAGCTCATGCCATCGCATTCTTGCAGTTCTGCAAGGCGAGACACTGGTCGCTTACGATCAGAAGTCACGGACCTACATGCCGGGCCCCCGGCTGCACGAATGGGCACGGTCGGCCTGGCGCCGGGTTGATCTTCAGCAGGCCGCGGCTCCCGAAATGGCAGACCTCAGCGACAGGACCGCCATGAACACGGCCCTGTCTGTTCTCGACGGAGACACAATCCTTTATCTCAGAACGGTCGACTATCTCCCATTCCGACTTGCCTCACGTCCCGGCGATCATGCGCCCCTGCACTGCACGGCTGCTGGAAAGGTCTTCCTGGCTCATATGTCGAAGGCGCGGCGCACACACGTTCTGCCGACCGCAGCGCTTGAGAAGTTTACCGAGTTCACTGAGGTGACGATCGAAGCGCTCGAGGAGGCGTATCCTCAAATCCTTGCGCAAGGGTATGGAACCGCAATTCAGGAAGAGTTTCTAAAGGTCATGGGTTTGGCAGCACCAGTTCGCAATTCTGAAGGGGTCGTGACGGCATGCCTCTCTCTTTGGTCCATGGACGACCATCTTTCCCAGGACGAGATCGAGACACGCGCCGCCACGGTCATTTCCAGCGCAAATGCAATCTCCCGAAAGCTGGGCTGGGCTGACCAATAAACAAGCAGCGGCTTGACGCATGGAGCAATTCTCTCACAATACAGGAGTTAAGTTCCTTATTGCGAGACCAACATGTCACCACAAGGCGAAGCCGCCGCAGCCTGGCCAGACTCACTTTGGCGGTCGACCGCGCCTGATCAGACGCAACATCCACCGCTGAACGGTCACATCGACAGTGACGTTCTGGTGATCGGAGCCGGCTTCACAGGTCTGAACGCCGCGCTGAAACTGTCTGAGGCCGGAACGTCCGTCACAGTCCTTGATGCCGGTGATGTCGGTTGGGGCGCATCGGGACGCAACGGTGGGCAGGTCAATCCGATGCTGCCGTTCAATTCGCCCGACATGCTGAGCCAATTGCTGGGAGCGACCTACTTTGAACGACTGACCACGACCTCCCTCAACTCTGCCGATGAACTCTTCGACCTTATCCGATCTCACCAGATCAACTGTCAGGCACGCCAGCACGGATGGCTTCGGGTCAACCACAACGATCGGTCACGGCGCAAGTCGGAAACCAACATCAAGGACTGGAACGCGTTCGGCGCGGGCATGACGTTGATTGAGGGGGATCAGCTCTTCAAATTGAGCGGCACGCAAGCATACAGTTCAGGTGTCATCACACCACGCGGTGGCGCTGTGCAACCCTTGATGCTTGCGCAGGGAATTGGCGCAGCGGCACGGCGTAACGGGGCCGTCATCCACGGCACAAGCCCGGTCCTCTCGTTGGACCAGCAGGCCGGAAAGTGGGAAGCAAAAACGGAAAACGGATCGGTCACCGCCGACTGGGTGGTGGTTGCAACGAACGGGTACACCGACAGCCTGCTGCCGCAGCTATCCAAGAGCATCATTCCGATCACGCCGATCCAGATCGCGACGGGCCCGCTACCCGAAGACGTGATCGGATCTATCCTGCCGGAAGGCCACACCATCTCCGATAGCCGACGCATCATCATGTATGCCCGGCGCGAACCCGACAACAGGATGGTCTACGGCGGCATGGGCAAACCGGGACCCAAGGGTGAGATTACGGGTTTCGACTGGCTTCAACGGGACGTCGAACGAGTCTTTCCTCAACTCAAGGGCGTCACCTGGATGCATCGCTGGGGCGGACGCATTGCCTTTACCGACGATCATCTGCCGCACCTTCATGAACCCAGGAAAGGTCTTCTTGTGGGCCTGGGATACAACGGCCGCGGTGTTGCGATGTCCAATGTCATGGGGCGCGTGATGGCCGAGCGTGTCCTGGGCGCCGATCCGGGTTCTCTGGCGTTTCCGGTTACGCAGATCAAACCGATCCCGATGCGTGGCATCAAGGTGATGGGCATGAATTCAGCCATCTGGGTCATGCGCCTGATGGACTACCTCGAAACACGATAAGGCAATCGGTACAGCTCCCGGTCAGAGTTCCGCCGCCTGTTGGCGCAGGACAAATTTCTGAACCTTTCCCGTCGACGTCTTTGGCAGTTCGGCGAACACCACCGTCTTGGGACACTTGAAGTGCGCCATGTTGTCGCGGCAGAACGCAATGATGGCGTCTTCACTCACATCAGCGCCAGAACGCAGCGTGACGAAGGCACAGGGCGTCTCGCCCCATTTCTCATCAGGTCTGGCGACCACCGCTGCTTCAGCAACATCGGGGTGACGATAAAGAACTCCTTCCACCTCGATGGTCGAAATGTTCTCGCCACCTGAAATGATGATGTCCTTGGACCGGTCCTTGATCTCGGCATAGCCGTTGGGATGCATCACGGCGAGGTCACCGGTGTGAAACCATCCGCCTTCAAACGCCTTGGCGGTGGTTTTGGGGTTCTTCAGGTAACCCTTCATGGTGATGTTTCCGCGCATCATGATCTCACCCATCATTTCACCGTCGGGCCTGACCGGTTCCATCGTCTCCGGGTCGGCAACCATCATGGCCTCCTGTACGGCATAGGTCACACCCTGACGCGCTTTGAGTGTTGCCTGGTCTTCCATGTCCAGAGCATTCCAATCAGGATTCCAGGCGCACACCATGGCGGGGCCATAGACCTCCGTCAGACCATAGACATGCGTGACGTCGACACCGCGAGCGGCCATGCGCTCAAGCACGGCAGCGGGCGGGGCCGATGCTGCCGTCAGCATCTGGACCGAATGCTTGATGCGATCCCAGTGGGCGTCATCACCACCCAACATCATGTTCATCACGATCGGGGCCCCGCATAGATGCGTGACCTCGTTGTCAGCGACAGCATCAAGAATCGCTTCGGACGAAAGCGCGCGCAGACAGACATGGGTTCCAGCCATCGCCGTGATGGTCCAGGGGAAACACCAGCCGTTGCAGTGGAACATCGGCAGCGTCCACAGATAGACCGGGAAGTGGGGCATGGCCCAGGTGACCGTGTTGCCCAACGCGTTCAGATAAGCACCGCGATGATGATAGACGACGCCTTTGGGATCACCGGTCGTGCCCGATGTGTAGTTGAGCGAAATGGCATCCCACTCATCATCCGGGCCGTTGATCGGATATTCCGGATCGCCCTCTGCCAGAAATTCCTCATAGGTCATGGCGCCGATCAGACGTCCACCGCCAGCCTGGGGGTCATCAATATCGACAACCAGCGGCTTGCTCTCGAGCATGCCGATCGCCTCTTCCATGACATCCGCGAATATCCTGTCGCTGATCACAACCCTGGCTTCGCTGTGCTTGAGCATGAAGGCAACAGCATCGGCATCCAGGCGGGTGTTGAGTGAGTTCAACACAGCACCAGCCATGGGCACACCGAAACTCGCTTCGAGAAACTCCGGAACATTGGGTGCCATGATCGCGACCGTCATGCCCTTTGCCACGCCACGTCTGCTCAAGGCAGAAGCCAAACGCCGACATCGCGTCCCGGTCTCACCCCAGGTGCGGCGCAACGGTCCATGCACAACAGCGATCCGGTCGGGATACACCGCAGTCGTGCGTGCCAGAAAGCTGACAGGTGAAAGCGGCACGTGATTGGCCGCATTGCGCCCAAGACCATCGTCGTAGATCGTTGCGTCGGACATGAAGTGCTCTGACTTGTGAATTGTGAAGGCAGGGATCGTAACATTGGCCAGGTCGGTTTGTCTCGCCAGGGCTTCTGGTCGGATCCTCCATCAACACCTCAGTGAAGGTTGACGGTTTCGAACTCGGCACCCCGACTGCTCTGGCCAAAACCAGTCGGAGCATGTGTAATGGTCAGCGGAAACATTAACCTGCTTGGTAATCATCATGCGCATCGGTATTGAAATCTCGCCCGGAGAACTGCTCGACAAGATCTCGATTCTTGAGATCAAGAATGAGCGTATTCAGGACCAGGACAAGCTGGGCCATGTCCGGCGGGAGATGGAAACACTTAACCGATCACGTAGCGGATTCGTGCCTGAAAGCGATGCAATCGCTGCACTCTATGCAGAGCTCAAGGCGATCAATGAGCAGCTTTGGGTGATTGAGGACGATATTCGTCTTCTCGAAAAGGCCGCCGATTTCGGAGAGGCGTTCATCGCCCTCGCCCGCTCCGTTTACGTCACCAACGACCGGCGGGCCGGCGTAAAACGCGCCATCGATGAACTGCTCAACAGCGATATCGGTGAAGTGAAGTCCTACGCCTGAACCAGACATGCACAATTTTGGAATCATCTTCGTAGCGACCAAAGACGGACGTTATGTCGACGAGGTGCAGGCCGCGCTCGCCAGCCTGAAGAAGAAGGCGCCGGGGGTTCCAGCCACCCTGATGACAACCCTGCCCGAGATGGTCAACAAGGTTGACCACGGCTTTGACCTCGTGATC
>Ga0055584_100005833_pt1 | contig 12070 bp, 11 predicted proteins | sample OSDHelmetaG_FD_58716 | JGI IMG/M metagenome (GOLD analysis project Ga0055584, IMG submission 58716) | Pelagic marine sediment microbial communities from the LTER site Helgoland, North Sea, for post-phytoplankton bloom and carbon turnover... | ecosystem: Environmental > Aquatic > Marine >... | reverse complement strand
GACGTCGTTCGCGAGCTTCGCGGTGATGCCGGCCTCAACGTCATTCTCGATATGGTGGTCGGCCCCTACGTGCCGAAGAACCAATCGCTCCTCGCCCCGGAAGGTCGCCTCGTCTTCATCGGCCTGATGAGCGATCAACGCGAATCGCACATCAGCACCACCGCCGTGATGCTCAATCGGCAGGTCATCACCGGCGTCTCGCTGCGTGGTCAAACCATCGCGCAAAAAGCCACGATCCGAAACGAGATGGAAGCGGTCGTCTGGCCGCTCCTCGATCAAGGCCAGATGCGCCCGGTCATCGACTCGGTCTTCCCCATGGCGGACGCGGTCGCCGCACACCAACGTCTCGAAACCAGTCAACACATCGGGCAAATCGTTCTGACTGTCGACGCCTGATACATCATCCGTATCAAAGGTCCGCGCCGACCCGATCTTTTGCCGAACAAAGACCGAGGTATCAGGCTAGTCTCGCCCTGAGAATTTTCAGAACGCGGGACAACCATGAATGATCGGGATGATTTGCGGGCCACGGTGTTGGGGCGGGCCCAAGAACTGCGCCAAGAATTTGCGGCGACGGCAGCCGAGGTAGACCAACACGGCGATTTGCCGGTAGCCAATCTGAAGCGGCTGCAAGAAAGCGGCCTCGGCAATCTGCTGGTGCCGACCAAGTGGGGCGGTGGCGCGTCCGACGACGGCACCGCCTCTGACCTCGATATCCTTTCAGAAATTCTGGTCGAACTGAGCGCGGGTGAAAGCTCGACCGCGCAAATCTGGAGCATTCATTCCGTGGTGTCCCGCCTGGTGCTCAGCGACAAGTTGGAGATTGATCCGGACCTTCAAGCTGAACTCGCCGCCGGTATTCTCGAAGGCCGCCTTCGCTTGTCGAACGCGTCCGCCGAAGGCGGTGCTACGCGGGTTGACGTCGCGACCACAGCAACCCGCAAAGGCGACCACTTCATCCTCGATGGCACGAAGATTTTCGCGACCGGTAGCGAAGGCTCTGATTACGCAATCGTCCCGGCAATCTCCGATGCGGTGCCGGGCGGGGGTCTGGCCTACCTTCTGGTGTCGATGGCAGCCGACGGCGTGCGTCAGCACGACGACTGGAACAATATGGGGCAACGCGCGACCGCCAGTGGTTCGGTTAGTTTTGATCAGGTCGCGGTCCCGGCGCGCTACCACCTCGCCATCAAAGGCGGGGCGGAGTTGATGTATGGCCCCGACAGTGTCTTTGGCTTGGTGTTTCAGACCGGCATCAATTCGGTCATCCTCGGCATGGGCCACGGCGCCTTCGACATCACCTGCGAATTCGTCAGTAAGTACGCGCGGCCCAACCTTCCAAGCATCGACAATGCCGCAGAAGACCCGGTCAACCAATGGCACGTTGGGCGGCTGTCGGCGCAGCTCGCCGGCGCGCGGGCGCTGTTGCGCGAATCCACCCGCGCGATTTGGGATTTCGAGCGGTACGGCGGTGAACGTGGTCCGATCTCGGTGCACATGATGCGCGCGAAATACGCCGTCAACGAGGCTGTTCTCGAGGCGACCGGCCAACTGCATCGCCTCGCCGGCGGACGAGCCACCGGTAACAAATACCGGCTCGATCGTTTCTGGCGCAATGCCCGCACCCTCTCGGTGCACGATTCGATCGATGCCAAACTGCGCCATATCGGCGCCTTCGAGATTTCTGGTACGGCGCCGCCATCTAGCATCATCAGCTAGCGGGACCGGTCGCAGGCCCGGTTTGCCCTGTGTTTTGGCGCTCGCCTGAAAATCTGGTGGGTTGCCACTCGACAACCCGGGTGGTGCGCCTTACCTACAGACCATTGGGAACGTTATTCGCGACCCAGGATTACTAGGGTCTAGCGCGCCGGCGCTGACCGGTCGCGATCGGAAGGACGACAAAGGGTTGACGGAACGGGTCGAACGCCGCCTCGCGGCGGTCTTGAGCGGTCGGGTACACCCGCCTCATCCGCGCCGATGAAGAAGGGACGCTGGCTCGCCTTCAGGCGCACCGCGACGCCTGTGTTGACCCCAAGATCACGGAATACCAGGGCCGCATCGTCAAAGAAATGGGCGACGGCTTGCTCGTCGAATTCTCCAGCGTGGTCGAGGCTGTGCGCTGCGCGATCGATATCCAACGCGGCATGGCTGGGCGGCTTAGCGCCGTGCCGGAATCCGAAAAGATCATTTACCGCATAGGGATCAACTTGGGCGATGTCATCGTCAATGGTGCCGATATCCACGGCGACGGCGTCAACATCGCCACCCGCATGCAAGAGATCGCCCCGCCGGGCGGCGTGTCGGTGTCCGGCATTGTCTTCGACAGCGTGAAGGACAAACTCGCGCCGCACTTTGAAGATCTTGGTCCTCAACAAGTCAAGAACGTTGGCGAGAGCGTGCGGGCTTACCGCGTGGTGATCGATCCCGAACAGGCTCGCAAAGACGGAACGAGGTCGCATACCGCGCGGATCGATCCCGAGGTTCGTTCGCCGGACCAACCAACCGCAAGCCACATCCCCACCGTTGCGCGCGCACCGGCGGCGCGGCGCATCGTCTCTTTCATGGGTGCGGTCCAACGCAAAGGCACCTGGGAGGTCCCTCGCCGATTGGACGTCTTCGCTCTCATGGGGGCGGTCGAACTCGACTTTCGCAATGCGGCATTTCGACAGTCAATATTGCAAGCCTCATGGGCGCCGTTTCCATCAAGGTGCCGCCGACCTTGCGCGTAGAGTGTGGCGGGACGGGAATCCTCGGCGCCTTCGACTCCATTAGCCTCAATGCGATCAACATGGATGCCGATGCCCCCGCCTTGCGCATCACCGGTACGGCGATCATGGCCGCTGTTGAAATCAAGACCTAGCGCCAACCGGCGCAACATTGTTTCCAACCATCCTCTCAAGGCCGACGGTGCCTCAACAAAGGACATGCCCATGCTTTCATCGTTCGACATCACAAAAAAATGGCCCGCGACAAACCCCGAGGCGATCCAGCTGTATTCGTTACCGACACCAAACGGCGTCAAAGTCTCGGCTATGCTCGAAGAAACCGGCCTGACCTACGAGGCCCACCTGGTCAATTTCTCGACCAACGATCAAATGTCGCCCGAGTTCCTGTCGCTCAACCCCAACAATAAGATTCCCGCCATTATCGATCCTAATGGGCCGGGCGGTACGCCGCTCGGGCTGTGGGAAACCGGCGCCATCTTGATCTATCTCGCAGAAAAAACCGGCCGCTTTCTGTCAACCGATCCTGCCGCCCGGTACGAAACGATCCAGTGGTTGATGTGGCAGATGGGGGGCGCCGGGCCGATGTTCGGTCAACTCGGTTTCTTCTATCGCATGGGCGGCAAAGACATCGAAGACAAGCGCCCCCTCGAACGCTACGCGGGCGAATCCAAACGACTGCTCTCGGTCCTCGATGGTCGGCTGAAAGACCGCGAATTCATCATGGGCGATGATTATTCGATCGCCGATATCGCGCTCTGGCCGTGGGTCTCGGTGCTGGGCGGGTTCTACGACGCCGGCGAGCTTCTTGATTTACCGAGCTTTCCCAATGTCGAACGGTGGTTGGCCGCGTCCAAGGCGCGTCCGGCGAGCGAGATTGCTCAAAAAGTGCCACCCACATCGTAGAGCCGCTTGCGGTGAACACGGGCTGAACCGATCGACCGCGCGTAATAAATCGCCGGCACCCCTTGTCTCGGCCGGTGAGATCAGACTAGTCGGGGAGGGACGCCATCTGATCCCACCGGTGGCCGAGAACGGAGCCCGTCGGGCACGAAGGGCTCCTTTTGTGAGTCCGCGATTTTCCAGTGGGGTTCGGAGGCGTCGCAGGTCACTCAAATGACCGCATCGAAATGCGGTATCGAGTCTGGATACGGCACCACCGCCGGTTTGGATCACCCCTTTTTTCATTAGATCGCCGTTTTTTCAGGGCGCGTTGCCCGCCACGGTGGGTGCGGCTTCGTGCTATAGTCCGAACCCGCTGCCGCCCCTTCGGGTGGTGCGATTTCTGACAAAAACCGAGCGTTTGCCGCCGATTTCAAGCAACCAGCGCCACCCCAGGGAGTGCCACGATGACCGAAACGACCGACTACGAACCCCCGAAAGTTTGGAAATGGGACAAAGATCTCGGCGGGCGTTTCGCCTCTGTCAATCGGCCCACCGCCGGTGCCCAGCGCGAAAAAGAACTCCCCATTGGCGAGCATCCGCTCCAGCTCTATTCGTTGGGTACCCCCAACGGGGTCAAGGTCACCATTATGCTGGAAGAGCTACTGGCGCTTGGTCACACTGGGGCCGAGTACGATGCCTGGTACATCAGCATCGATAAGGGCGACCAGTTCGGCAGCGGGTTTGTCGACATCAACCCGAACTCCAAGATCCCGGCCCTGATGGATCACAGCACCAGCCCGCCCACCCGGGTCTTCGAATCGGGCGCTATCTTGCTCTACCTCGCCGAAAAATTCGGCGCCCTGTTGCCCAGCGATCCGAGCAAGCGCGCTGAAATGCTGTCCTGGCTATTTTGGCAGATGGGCAGCGCGCCCTATCTTGGCGGCGGTTTTGGGCATTTCTATGCCTACGCGCCGATCAAAATCGAATACTGCATCAATCGCTATGCGATGGAAGTGAAACGCCAACTCGACGTGCTCGATCGCCACTTGGCCGATCACGAATACATGTGTGGTGGCGATTACACCATCGCCGATATCGCAATTTGGCCCTGGTACGGCGCCGTCATTCTCAATGCGGCTTATGGTGCGGCGGAGTTCCTCAGCGCCCACGAATACAAAAACATGGCGCGTTGGACCAATCAGATCCTTGAACGCCCGGCCGTTACGCGGGGCCGCATGGTCAACAAACCGAGCGACGAACCCACCCCGTTGCGCGAACGCCACAGCGCCAGCGACTTCGACAAGGTCTAATAGATGTCTGCGCTGACGATCGTGGCGAACATTCACGCGAAACCTGACCAAGCCGACGTCGTGAAGACAGCATTGGAGAAACTAGTGCCGGTAACCCGTGCCGAAGAGGGGTGCGTTAGGTATGACCTGCATTGCGATAACAGCAATCCTGCCCATTTCATGTTCTATGAGACTTGGGAATCCCGTGCATTGTGGCAGGCCCACATGAATGCACCGCACCTCGCGGCCTACCTAGAGGCGACCCAAGGGGCGGTGGTGGACTTCACGCTGAACGAAATGACACAGATCGCGTAGCGACCTGACGTCGGCTCTGTTCAGACGCGGGCGCCGTAAACGGCCCAGGGTTTGCCCTTTTTGCCGTCGCCGCCACGGAACGTGACCTTCTTGTCCTGATTGAGGGTGTCGTTTGGGACGTAGCCGTCGAAATAGCGATCCCGAGCAAACCCGCAATCGGTGAAGAGCTGTTGGAGGTCGGTGTCGCGCATCCGCCCCATGAACGGTTCGTTGTTGTTGTAGGTATCCCAGTCGGGGATCGCCAGGTCGAAGGCATCGCCCTCGCGTTGTGGCACGTCGCAGTGCGTCATCACGCCGCCCGGTGCCAAAAGCCGCCGACATTCCCGAATAATACGGGGCAGGGCGGCGCCTGATGTTTCGTGCATCAACACGTGACTCACGATGAGGTCGAAGTGCCCGTCGGGAAAGTCGGTCTCCTCGGCGTTTTGCTGGGAAAAGTGCACCGCCGCGCCTAGTGATTCGGCGCGCGCATGGGCGTAGCGCAAGCTCGCCGCACCCACATCGATCCCATGAACCTCGGCTTGCGGATAGGCGTCGGCGAACGGCACCGTCGAATGCCCCACCGTGCAGCCCATATCCAGAATGCGCCGCGGCTTTAGGTCGGGAAACTCCTGTTTGAGGTAGGCAATGCATCCGCGGCCGATATCCTGGTTCGAATCGCCCAACCCGCCCATCGCGTAAATATAGAGCCCCTTGTCGTAGATCGCTCCAGCGGTGAGGTCGCCGTCGCACAAATCGCTATGGTAGCTACCCGGCATCACATGAATATCGGTGGCGGTCTGGTACCGCGGCACCATCAGATCTGGGTCTAACCGCAAACTCCCTCCGGCATTCGTCCGCGCCTTGTTGTTGCAGGCGATCAGATCATCCAACTGGCGCTCGATCGGGCTGCCCACCGAATCCCACATCATTTCCTGCGTCGTGCGCAGCAGGGCGCCCCAGGCCTGGTGATAAGGTTCGCGATTCATTTCGCGGCGCACTTCATGGCGATCGGTCGGGGCTCTGCCGTGCGCGCGCTCAAATCGCGGCAAAACTTTGGTGTCGTAAATCGTGCGGTTCCCCGACGAAACATCGCGCATCACATGAACGCGTAGCCCCGCCATGAAGTCTTGGCGTGCGGCCTCGTCATGGGTCGCCGTCGGTAAGACGGCATGTTGTCTCTGACCGCGGATCATCGGCTTGCCCTCCCCAAAAGTGCCACCCACTATAGCAGGCGTCGCCCCGTGCCGCGCGACTTCGCCTCATTCAAGGAAGCAGCCATGCCCACCGTCCAAACAGACAACGCCGACATCTACTATGATTCGGTGGGGCAGGGCCCGGCCGTGATTTTGGCCCACGGCGCCGAAGGCAATGCGCTAAGTTGGTTCCAGCAGGTGCCGGTTTTCGCAAAACACTACCAAACCGTGGTGTTCGACCATCGCGGCTTCGGGCGTTCGACCTGTGCGGCGGACCATCTGCAACCCAACCGCTTCGGTGCCGACATACTGGCGGTCATGGATGCTCTGGGCATTGCCCAGGCCGCGATCGTCGGGCAATCAATGGCGGGGTGGGGGGCGATGCAAGCTGCACTCGTGGCGCCCGAACGCGTATCCGCCGTGGCCCTCGTGGCGACATCGGGGGGCCTCATGCCGCCCGCCGGTGATGATGCGCCGCCCGACCCCAACCCAGCACCCCTCGCGGGGAACTTGTCGGGCCTCGCGTTGGCACCGGACTTTCCTGATCGCGAACCGCACCTCGCTTGGCTCTTCGATCAAATTTCGCTGCTCAATCACAACATCGAACTGCTGGCTGGTCGCCTCGGCGATAACCTAGTCACCGCGGCCGATCTCGCGGGATACACAACGCCGACGGTCGTTGTCGCGCCGGTACTGGATTCGTTCTTTCCGCCGGCGATGCTACAGACGGTGGGCACAATGATCCCTGGTGCGCGGTTTGAGACGTTAGAAGCCTCGGGGCATGCGCCCTATTGGGAAGTGCCCGACGCCTTCAACACATTGATTCTGGATTTTCTCTCTGCAGAGATTGGATCTGGAAGATCCTAGTGGCTTCCGCCCGCGTCACCGCCCTCGTTCGCGGCGGCTTGTCCTTCCTCCATCGTTTCGATGGGGTCTTCCACCTCGAACTGGGCGCCTAGATCAACCACGCCACTTGTCCCGACCAGCGCGGTCGAACCCGCGACAACGACAACCGGGTCACCACCACCGATATTTGGCGTGATCACGACCTCGCCTTCTTCGACAACGACCCCGGTCGTCCCGTTCTCTTCGACCACCACAAGAAAGTCCGTGCCGCGAATACCGATCAACGCGGTGGGCGTGCGGATCGCCACACCTTCTTTGTTCAGTTTGCCACTAACGAATCGGAAGGTGCCCTTCGACAACCGGATCGCCATCTTTCCGGCGGAGGTGTCGGGGTCATAGACAAACTCATCAAGGATGACCGTGCTCTTCGATCCCAAGTGAAAGTTGGTATCGTCGTTGAACCGAAGGTGTAGCGCGCCGCCATCAACGGTCTCGACAGTCTCGTTGGCCGAGACCTTGGTGCGCCCGAAAAGCGCACGACGATCGCGCGTTTCGGGTGTGCCATAGGCGTACACGAGGACCTCGCGAACGCGGCCAATGTCTTGCGCCGAAACGGGGAGGGAGAAAAGAACAATAAGAGGCAGCAACAGAAAAATACGCATCGGTCAAAAGTCTCCAAAAAAATGCCGTCTAACGATTAATACCCGGTGCCGCAAAAACCAGACGCAATCATCCCCCTGCGCTAGTGCGTTCCGGCAGCCTTGGCGAGGATGGCGATCGTCTGTTCGAGGGTTCGTGTTCGGTCCAGCGTTTCACGAGTCTCGTCACCCAGGGGTGTCGCGGCAAGGTGGCGGAACAAGTCAGCCGCGCCTTGATGAAATCCGTCGGGCAAGCCTACGGCATCATAGGTCGCGGCAATCTCTTCCATTTCGCCGGTCCACCGCTCCGCGTCAGCGGCAAGCCATGGAACAGAACCGTTCATCGCCTGCCATGCGTTGGGCGCGCGACTTTCCAGTTCGTGGGCCAACTCCCCGCTTAATCCATAACGTGCAGCGGCAATCAACGCTGCGGCGTACAGGGCATTGCTCCCCTTAGTGATGGAGGCAAAACACATCTTCAGCGCGGATGCATCGCCCACCCGGTCCGACAACACCGATACCGACATGCCTTTGCCGTCCAACACGCTGAGGTGAATGGCATGGGGCCCGCTTGCATAGAACTGGGTCTTTGAATCGGCGCTCGGTGCGCGCCCGATGATGCCGGCATCGATGAATGGGATGCCCGCGTTCTCGGCGTCTTCAGCGATGGCCATCGCGGTCATGGGAGAAATCGCGTTGCAATCGGCAAACGGGATCTTGTGACCGCTGCGCTGCATGGCTGCGAACGCATCGCTGGCAATCCGCTGGGCGGCGGCGGGCGGCGCTATCGACAAAAACAAATCGGCCTCCGTCATCACCGCGTCGAGGGTTCCTAAATCCGTGATGTCACCGGCCGCCGCCAAAGCAAGACTTCGCGCGCTCCGTCCGGTGAGATCGGTAACCACCCGGTGACCATGGCCGCCGAGGACGCGGCCTACGGCGTGTCCCATGTCGCCGGTCGCAACAATTGCAATCGTTTCACTCATGCCAACAGTATAGGGCCGATCAGCCCCGGCACGGCACCCTTGGCTGGGCCGCCCGGGCCCTGATAGCAAAAATCCGATATTTGCCATGTTCGCGTCATAGTTGGTTGCTTTCATGTTGATCGCAGCAATTGCCTCGTCATAGCACTTCCCATAAGACAAAGGACGAAATTTCATCAATCTAAGATTGCTACCGTTCGTGCCGCTGTCCGGCCTCGAACCAAGACCAAGAACCGCCAATCGGCACCCTGAGTAGTGGAATTGGTAGAGATGGGAGTGGCGCGGGCCGCGCCGAATGGCGGCCCGGCTTGGCGTTCGTAGGCAAGCAGGGACACCTACACGCGTCATCCGTCGACCCTGTGTTGCGCGCCGCGCAGCGCCATCTCCCGTGCGTGTCGCTCACGGTCTGTCCCGCCGCCGCGTGCCGCCCATTGCGGCTAAGGGAGAACGGATGGACGCTTGGACGGAGCCGCAAAAGACGGTCATCGCGCTGGACGTCCCAAAAGACGACCGCATCGGTCCGCCGTTCGGCGGGGGACGGATCACGGTTGATTGGGCGGATCGCGTGCTGCGTCATAACGCGCATTACCTCTTGCGCGACGGCGCCGGCGCCGCGATCTATCGCTACTCCCAAAGCGGTAACATGATGCAGGCCGTCGCTGTTGACGCCGAACACTGCCCACCGCCGTTCGAGATCGTTGGCCGCATTGTGCGACTTGTCCGCACCCTCTAGACAGACGCGCTCCCAAGGCGCCGCGCGCATTCTGGCCGCAAGCCGCATAGAATAGAGTCCGCCATTCCTGATTCACGGATCCGCTTGCATGAAAGATGTCGAGCTACGTTTAGCCCTTGTCTGTTACGGCGGCGTGTCGCTTGCGGTCTACATGCATGGGGTGACGAAAGAATTCCTTAAACTCGTCCGGGCATCGCGGGCCTATCACAGCCTACCCAAGGGCGCGGGGCGGGCCGACACGGATTACCTCGGCGCCGACCACAGCCCTGACGACGAGGTCGATACCGAGAAAGTCTACTTCGATCTGGTGCGCGAAATCGGCAAGTCTGTCGACCTCCGCGTTGTCATTGACGTCATCACCGGCGCTTCGGCCGGCGGGATCAACGGAATCATTTTGGGCCGCGCCCTGGCGCACGACCTCTCGCTCAGTCCGCTTCGCGATGTTTGGCTCAAAGAGGCCGACGTCAATGAGCTCCTTGCCGAAGATCGCGCCGCGCGCATCTGGTCGAAGTGGTTCTTGCGACCGTTCGTGTTCGGCTACGTCCGCCGTAGCAGGGAAGACGATCCCGAGATGCGCGAAAAACTCTCGCGTTTCCTGCGCTCGCGGTGGTTTCGCCCACCGTTTGATGGCGAGCACCTCGCCCGCGTCCTGAACGATGCCATGCGGGCGATGGGCGAGCCGGCCTATCCCGGGGCATCATTGATCCCGGTTGCCCAGCGCCTCGACCTCGTCGTTACGGTGACGGACTTTTACGGCTATCCGCAGCGCGTGCCGATGTACGACCCGCCCTTCGTGACCGAGCGCGAGCACCGGCATGTCCTGGGCTTTTCGTATCAGCGCTATCATGGCGGCGAGGAGCACAGCGAGTTCGCGATTGCCGACACCCCGTCGCTCGCTTTTGCTGCCCGCGCCACCTCGTCCTTTCCCGGCGCCTTTCCGCCGGCCCAAATTGGAGAGGTCGACCGGATCTGCGCCGCCGAAGGCACACCATGGACCACACGCGACGCTTTCCTCGAGCGTAACTTCGCCCGCTACCTCCAGGCCGGTGCCGATCCGACATTGACGTCCTACGTTGACGGCGCGGTCCTGAACAACAAACCGATTGCCCAGGCCATGGATGCCATCCGCGGTCGCTCGGCCCATCGCCAAGTTGATCGTCGCGTCGTCTATGTCGATCCCGACCCCGGCCGCCAGCCGCCACCGCCGGACGGTCGCCGACCGGGTTGGTTCGGCACGCTCAAAGGCGCCTTATCGGACTTGCCACGCAACGAACCGGTGTTCGACGAACTCAGTTGGGTGCGTCGCTATAACCGTCGGGTCCGCCGCATACGGGCCAGTGTCGAAGCCGCGCGACCGCAAATTTCCGAGAAAGTCCGCCAACTCGGCCGCCGGTCCCTGGACCGCGCGACCAGGCCGCATGATCTCGCCAAATTGCGCGAGGCCGCCAATGCCGAAGCGGCGCACGAAGGCGGCTTCGCTTACGAGGCCTATGTCCGCCAAAAAATGGAATCGGTGATCGACTTTGTCGCCGACCTGCTAACCGACCTTGCCGGTTTCCAACCCGAATCCCCCGAGGCCGACGCCGTCGCCACGCTTCTTGATCAATGGTGCCGGGCGAATGATGTCCTCATCGCCGACGGCCCGCTTCCTCTGGCCGACAATGTTTTGCGCAAGACGCCACCGCCGTGGGTGCGGTTCATGCTGCAGTTCGATTTGCCGTTTCGATCAAGACGACTGTTGTTTGTCATTCGTCAACTCAACATGACCTACGCGTCAACCGACGAAGGCGCCACCGTTGGGCCGACGTCGGCCGACTTCAACGCGCTCAAAGGCGCGCTTTATGACGTGTCGGCAGCCATGCGGCAATGTGCGAGCGCGGCCTTTGCCAGCGTCGAATTGATTGCATCGGTGCGCAATACGTTTGGGGTCAACCCCGCGACAACATCGGTCGATGACCTCGATCCACTAATCGCTGCCCTCGCCGAAGAGATCGACCTCAAGAACCTCAATGGCCGGATCGACGAAACGCTCGCGGCATTGCCGCGCACCTGGAAGGCCGTGCGTGACGAGTTGATCACCGCCTATATCGGGTTCGCCTATTGGGATCCGCTCACGTTCTCCTCGGCCAATTGGCGCGAGGCTGAAGACTATGACGAGATTCGCGTCCACCGGATCAGTCCGGAAGATGCCGACACCATCCGGCAGGGCGGCGCGCGCGCCACCCTAAAAGGCCTCGACTTCGGTCATTTCGGCGCATTCTTCAGCCGTAAGCGCCGCGAAAACGATTACCTCTGGGGCCGCCTCCATGCCGCAGACCGACTGGTGGACTTGGTTCTCGATGCGGCGGCAAAGCAAGGCGTCACCCCTGAGATCGACGCCGTCGCGCTCAAACAACGCCTGTTCAACGCGATCCTGGATTGCGAGGAGGGCAACTTGGAGAACATCCCCGGCACCTTGGCGCAAATCAGAACAGAAGTCGGCG
>Ga0055584_100005832_pt1 | contig 12074 bp, 6 predicted proteins | sample OSDHelmetaG_FD_58716 | JGI IMG/M metagenome (GOLD analysis project Ga0055584, IMG submission 58716) | Pelagic marine sediment microbial communities from the LTER site Helgoland, North Sea, for post-phytoplankton bloom and carbon turnover... | ecosystem: Environmental > Aquatic > Marine >... | reverse complement strand
CAAACCGCACGCCACGCTCGACCATTCGCCGGGCTTGCAGGCAGTTTCTGGCAAAGGATCCATTCTTGTGGACCTCAGGCCCATAACTCTCGAGCACCGCCTTCGATTCCTGTGATAAATCGGTCAACTCGGGAACGGAGGACTGCATACGAAAGGCCATTTCTTGCTGGGAAATAGTCGTTTCAATCTCGCTGTCACCAACTTCACCAAGGTGCTTTCTATTGAGTGCACCCGCTGCGTCAAGCATCCGTCGCCGCACCTCAGCGTCGACCCCCTTGGGATTCGACAAAAACAGAACGGGGTCACCGTTGGTCTGGAAAGCAACCCCCTGATGTTTCGATGGAAGGAATCCGCTACTCCAGAGTCGGCTATAAAGTCCCTGGACATTTCTTGTACCACCTGTCCAAAATGCCGAGGTTAGTACGATAAAGTCCGGCAAGTCTTTATTCATCGACCCCAGGCCATAACTCAGCCACGCCCCCATACTCGCTTTACCTGGCAATTCGGAACCTGTGCAGACAAACGTCTTTGCCGGATCATGATTAATCGCGTTCGTGTTGAGTGACTTTAAGATGCAGAGCTTGTCGGCCTGTTTTGAAAGATGCGGTAACAGCTCGCTCATCCACAGACCGCTTTCTCCCGCCTGATTGAATTTGAACATCGAAGGAACAACTAACTGTTCTTTACCGCGAGTCATGGCGGTGACCCGCTGGCCCTGGCTTATACTCTCCGGAAGTGGCTTTTTATATTGTTGATCAAGATCAGGTTTGTAATCAAACAGATCAACTTGACTGGGGGCACCCGCCATGAATAAAAAGATAACATGCTTAGCTGCTGGAGCGGGATTGGTCTGTGCCATAACGTTCTGTGGCAACAGGGAACCGAGTGCAGAGACCCCGAGCCCCATCCCTGATGTCTTCAGAAATTGCCGACGGGCTTGCAATAAATTATTTTGATCCATCTCAGGTATTCTCAAGTTAATTTGTAACTGGAAAGACGATTCAAGAACGAGTTTTCGTGATATCCAAGTTGTAAAGCGTGTTAATGATCATCGCCCAGGCCGCAATCGCATGAGGCGGATACTTGCCATCAGTCGCTTCATTGGCAAACGTTGCTGCTAACTCGGGATGCTCTCTATAAAAAATCTCAAAATCGATCTGTGCTTTCTGCAGAATCCCCAGCTCCTGATCGTCCGGAACTCTACCCGTTATTGTTTCGTAAACGGCAGACAGCCTACCTTCGTCACTCCAGCTAAGTACCTCGATCGCCAATGCTTGTGCCGCTTTCATATACTGTTCTTCGTTCATCAACAAAAGCGCCTGTAGCGGAGTATTGGTCCGTTCTCTGCGAGCCGTACAGTCCTCCCGCGTTGGCGCGTTCAGAATGGTCATTTGGGGAGGAGGCATCCCCCGTTTCCAAAACGTATAAACGCTTCGACGCACCACCTGATCACCCGAATCCGCCACGTACCGGCTTGGATAAGAACTCGGTAACGCGACCGACTTCCAGAGCCCTTCCGGCTGAGGTGGCTTAACACTCTTGCCACCCATTCTGTTGTTAAGGACGCCACTGGTAGCCAATATTTGATCGCGAATTACTTCAGCGTCCAGTCGATAGCGTGAGCCTCTCGCCAACAGTCGATTTTCCGGATCCTTCTTGAATTTTTCTGGCGGTGCGTCCGAACTTTGTTGGTAAGTCCTGGACATAACCATTTCCTTCATTAGTGACTTCACATCCCAATCTGACGCTACAAATCGCGCCGCCAAATAGTTCAAAAGGTCGGGGTGGCTAGGCCATTCACCCTGGGCACCAATATCTTCAGACGTCTTCACAATTCCAACACCAAACAATTGCTGCCAAAACCGATTTACCGCCACCCGCGCCGTAAGCGGATGGTCTTCACTGACAAACCAGTTCGCGAGATCCATTCGGTTTTTAGGGCGACCCGTGACTTCCGGCATTGGAGGCAGAAACGCAGGCGTTCCTCGTTCCACCTGCTCCCCAAGGTCGTCGTAGGCGCCTCGAATCATGATATGAGCCGGCCGGATATCTTCCCGCTCTTTCATCACCATCGCGGCGGGAATTAACAGCTCAAGCTTGTCCAATTCGCTTCGCAATTGGTTGCCTTTCGACTCCATTAGTTTAATTCGATTTTGCGTTTCCGCGGACTTCTCTTCCGGCTCATTTTGATTGTCAGATTTTTCAATCGCAGAGGCACGAACTTTCAAATCTGAAATTTCTTTTTGGAGTTTCGATAGTTGATTTTTTAATTCGTCTCGAGCCCGCTGTTGCTCCTGGCTCGGTAATTCAATGTAGGGTTTTTGCAACCCTCGTTTAAAATCATTTCCAGAACGGCCACCCGTCTCCGGTGTCGCATCAATATTATTAAAAAATGCATAAAGTTGATAAAACTCGCGTGAAGAAATTGGATCGTATTTATGGTCATGACAAACCGCACACCCCACCGTCAGTCCCATAAAGGCAGTCCCCACCGACGTCACTCGATCGATCACATTTCTCGCATGACTCTCTTCGGGCAGCATCGTTCCACGATCAATGATCATATGGAGTCGGTTAAACCCGGACGCCGTTAGTTGATCATTTGTGGGGGTATCATAAAGATCTCCAGCAAGTTGGTATCGGACAAAGGCGTCGTAAGGCAAGTTTTGATTAAACGACCGAATCACCCAATCTCGATAGGGTGAAAGGTCACGGTAATGGTCGTGGTGAATCCCATTGGTGTCGGCAAACCGAACGAGATCGAGCCAGTGCCTGGCCATGTGCTCGCCATAATTCGCCGACCCGAGCAAACGGTCAACTACCGCCTCATACGCATTATCCGACTTGTCACTTAAAAATTTAGCTAACTCTTCACGACTGGGCGGAAGGCCTGTCAGATCTAAGGAAAGTCGACGCAGCAGTGTCCGCCGATCCGCAGTGTCCAGAGGACGCGTCTTTCTCTCATCCAGTCTCCGTTTAACAAAATCGTCGATGGCGTTGATTGCCCAAGCATCACCTCGATTTTCAGGAAACTCAGGCTGAACTAGCGGTGCAAAGGCCCAAAACGTTTCGTAGGCCGCGCCTTCATTAATCCACACTTGAAACCGCTTTTTCTCTTCGGCAGTAAGCGGTTTTTTGTGAGCATCGGGCGGTGGCATTACGAAATCAGGATCAGCTGATGTAATCCGCTTATAAAGCTCACTGGCAGCGGCATCGCCGGGGATTAAAACATTTAACGCACCTTCATCACCGTCTCTCTGGTCAAACCGCAACCCCTCTTTGCGGTCTTCTTCATCCGGACCATGGCAGTGGAAACAACGGTCGGACAACAGGGGCCGAATATCCCGGTTAAAGTTCACCGAGGATTCCTGGGCGTGGTTTGTCGCTACCATTGCGACCAAAACCATCAGAGAAAAAACAAGCTGCAGCGGGGCAGGGGACGAATGCACCAAACCCTGCGGTTTCATACGAGGATAATTGAATCGAATGGTCATACGAATGCGCTTCTCTAAGATGAATAATCCAGACTGAATTGTAACCGAAAATGAACAATAAAATGAGTTCAACAGTTCTATATTAAGATTGAACGACGGTAACGCTTCAAACCAGCCCAATCCAATTCGCAATTATCCTCATTCTAGACAAAAGTCTTGGCAATATATTTGGCGACTGGCCGCCACTTTGCCTCATAAATCCCGCTTCTGCCAAACATCACTCGCTGACAATTTCGCAATCCGGCAACGCATTTTTTAATTGCCCGATTCCCTTCGACGTTAGACCTGGACAATGAGAAAGCACAAGATATTCGAGTGAACGAAGGTTTCCGAGACTCGCGAGCGATCGATCTGTAAGGCCGAGACAACCGTCGAGGGTTAATTCTTCCAGCTTCGACAGTTTTGCTAGTCTGCCAATACCAGCATCTGAGAGGTTGGTGCAGTTATCGAGATAAAGATTCACCAAGCTCGTCTTCTTACCAACGTGCTGGATCGCTTCGTCGGTTAGATTCGAACAATCTGCTAAATTTAACGTTCGCAGCTCGGGCATCGAGTCCAATACTTTTAGGCCTTGCCCCGTCAAATTGGGCACGCTCCATAAATTCAATTCTTTAAGAGCAACCAACTCACCGAGACTGCCAAGTCCAACATCAGAAAAATTATCGTTATCACCAAGGTTTAAATACGTCAGTCCTGTATTCCCTTTAAGACTCTTGAGACCTTCATCGGTCAATCCTTTGATACAACCAAGATTCAAAGATTCCAAATAAGACAAATCTTCCAAGGCTTCCAGACTTTTGTCAGTCAGCTCAAGACAGTAAAACAGATTGAGCTCCCTTAACGCGGGCTTGTTCTTGAGATTAATGATCGCGTCGTCTTGTAGTTGAAACGACTCCATTAAATCGAGATAAACAACTGAATCAGGAATCGCAATTTCTTTACCTTTGAGAGGCCAATTAAAACCCATCTCAAGTTTCTTCAGACGATTCAACTTACTAAATAACGGATTGTAGCCTCTCGCGTTCAGCTTGTGATGGCCAAACAAACCAAGGAATTCAAGCGAAACCATATTCTCAAGGTGCCTTAAACCATCGTTGGTAAGTCCGTTATTGGAATGATAGTTACGACTTCCGTTTGCATTGAGATAGGTAAGCGACGTTAACGGCGACAATTCTTTTAGATCAGCATCCATGATTTTGCCGCCGGAAATATCCAGATGTGTCAGTCCCGTAAGTTCTCCTAACCCAAGTGTCTTTTCAGTTGACCCACCTCGAATTTCGAGTCGTTGCAGATGCGGCAGGTTTTTCAGATGTCCAGCTACTTCGAGTGTATTAAATCTCGTTGAACTAATGTCCAACCAACGCAAGGATTTAATTTTTGCCACCTCTTCAAAAACCGAACCGCTGAGACGATGGCACCGTGACAAGTTTAGCGACTCTAGTTTTGTAAGCCTGGAAATTAAGACAAATCCAGCATTCGTCAAACGGTTACATCCGGAAAGATCCAAGTCCCGAAGATCACCGTTTGTACAAATTCGTTTTAAATCCTGATCATTGAGGTCTGCACCTCGATTTAGCAGCAGTTGCGCTACTTCATTGTCGCTTAGAGTGTCGTCCTGTGTCGGCACTTTAGACCCAAACGCCATACTGGCCAGAACGATGATAAAGACGCAACAACCAATGGGCAGACACCTTTTTGGGTGCAAAAAGTATCGCCGATGAAGGAACAAATTAGTCATGCGATCAACTCGTTCAACGGACCGTGCTGGTCCTCAGGTTTACCAAGCGCCATGTCAGGCTGTCCAAAGAAGTCTTGAGGAACGCCCGCGACGTGGCAGAGGGTCGTGAACCAATTACAAATCGTATGATTATGATTTGGGGTGCCATAGCGCGGGTAGGCCAGATAACGTCCTTTGGTTTTCAATGCTCCCCCGGCATTCCCCAAAACTAACATGGGCCAATCCAAACCGAAGGAATGATGATTGGCTGCGTTGTCACTGGTGTAGACGATGATCGTATTGTCGAGCATCGTACCGTTGCCCTCCGGAACCTTATCCAACTTTGCCGCCATTGATGCGATCAGGTCAATATGAAATGTTCGAATCGCATTGCGGCAATCTTGAGAAGAAAGTGTTGCATAGCCCGCGCCATGCCCAATTGCGTGAACGTTATTCCCCACTCCGATACCCGAATAGACGCAATTTAAGTCGTCTGCATGGACCGTCACCACATTGGTCAGCCCAGTGATTAGTGCTGCCGAGGCCATGTCAAAGTGAGCCTCAAGGTGGTGAGTTTTAATCGAGGAAGTATACTTTTCGTTAAGCTCAGGCGCATTTTCTTTTAAGACTTTTTGCATCGATACTAATTTGATACGTCGGTCCCTAAGCGCCTCAAATCCATCAAGATAATGCCCAAGCTTTTCCCGTTCGGCAACTGGAAGGTTCGTTTGCAGCTTCTTGATGTCATCCGACATAGCATCGAGAACATTACCAGTTCGAGTGTATTTTTTCTTCAGGTCTCCACCTTCGAGGATACTTCCAAAAACATTTTCAAATGCACTAAGGGGGTTTTGCTGAAACGGAAGTTGCTTTCCCTTAGCCTTTGCTGAAATTCCAGGAAATGTCGTGCCCTGACTTCCTTCCCCCATCTTGAACCCAAGATGATTGAACACCGCTGGAAAACTCTCAGAAAGATGGCCGTCGATGGTCGCAAATAACGGGGGCGCATGAGCAGACGCTTTGTAACCACCGAGGGCACCATAGAACGAACTATGGCCCGAGTTAGTCATCTTTCCACTCAGACCTTGAATGATAGTAAGCTTGTTTTTAAAAGGCTCGAGCGACTGCATCCCCTCGGGGAGCTTACGCCCCTGAAGAGTTGCGTCCACCAGTGTCTCACCACGATGATTCAGACCGTCTGGATTTAGATAGTCACCTTGCAACCCACTGCTTTTGACAACAAAAACAAAACGCTTGGGAACCTCTAGCTGATCAGCCGCTGAAATGCTTTTCAGGAATGGCGAAAGCGCAAGAGCACCCGATCCAAGCGTGACTCCTTTAAGCACCGATCGACGATTAATTCTTTTCATTTTTTTCTATTTTCGATACAAGAATGAGTCCGAGGTAAGCAGACAAACTAGAAGTTCACGAAAACTTCCCTGACTCTCGATATAAGTTTGTTCCATCGCCATCAGAGTCTTGGAGTCACTGAGCATTTCATTACGTCCCATCCAGAATCGAAAGACGTGCCGAATAAAGCTTTGTCGAACTCGATCTGAAGTCGCAAGTTTTTCCATCAGCTCACGCACCCCTTGAACCTCGCCTTCGATCGACGGATCTCCCGAGTAACCGATGCTACCGAAAACGTTCACTGGGCTGCCCTTTTCACTGGCGCGCCAACGTCCAACGTGATTGAACGACTCAAAAGGCATTCCTAACGGATTCATTTTCTTATGGCATCGCCAGCATTCCGCTTCGTGAACAACACTGAATCGTTCTCGCAACGTCTGATGTTCATTTTCCGGAATCTGCGCATCAACGGTAACGGGAATATCCAAAACAGTACCAGCTAGAAGCTTCTCGCGTATCCACTTTCCCCGCCTGACCGGATCATTGTCAAAATTCCCACTATGGGCAACCAGCCAACTTGGCTGGGTCAAAATCCCACAACGTTGATCGCGGGGCACCTGCAAAACCTTCCCACTCTCGCCACTGTCGTACGCTGTTTTGAAAGGATCAAGGTTGTAGCCCTGGAGGTGATGCGTTTCAGAATATGCTTTTTCACCACGGGCTCTCTTAATCTGATCTTTGGAATTACTACCGTTCCAATAGCTCACCACAATCTTGTCAGTCGTCAACAATTCGTAAAGTACATTTTTATCTTCGGCAAGAATGTGCTGAATTAGGGAGTCCGTGTCATAGGTGTATTTTGACGCAGTACCGGAATTAAATTGTTTGAAACCCTCTCGATTTTTAAATTTATCAACATCCTTAAAAACTTCACCAGCTTTGTAGTAACCAAAATACTCTCGGAAAAACTGAATCACACGGGGATTCGCCGTCGTCAAATAAGTGCGATTGTGATTGATGGCACGCTGTTTTCTCTTCCCAGCCAACATCTCACGCACGACCCGTTCGACATCTTTCCTCGTTTTGAGTTTTCCCTGCCGCATTTCATCAACTAATTTGCTGTGCCTAGCCGCCCATGTCGGATTCGGAGTAGACATCGTTTTACGAATAGGCTCCTCACTCTTCTTGGTGTAAACGTCAATGGTTTCGATTTCATCAATTCCAAACGCCGGTTTATTGTGGAGTGCGTAGTTAATTGCATGAACTAACTCTTGGGGTGAGAGAAAACGTCGCCCATGCGAATCTTCGTCGCCCAGCCCCAACTCCATTCGATACACAAATTCCGGCGACAAAGTCACGTACATCAGGACAGCTTGCAACGCCATCGTGTTCCCTAAAGGCGCATTCTTTTGAAAAACTTTCTCCCAGTAATGTTCATATTCGTTTTCATTCGGAAGGCGTCGCAAAAACAAATTAAAGGCAACGCCCAAAGCCTCTCGAAAATCGACTTGTTCGACCGCGTCGTCGGCATTCATTATCTTTCGGAAAATAACGGGAACGCGACCACGATATTCATTTGCAGAAGTCGTAACCCCTCCTACAAACATCGCTTCGTTATTCCCAGTACGACTCCCTTTGTTTTTTACCTGAGTGACAATCCGAACCTTCTGCCCTTTGGTCATGATCTCGGCCATCGTTTCCGCGTTCAGCATCAAAGCCTCTAGCGATGACTGATCCGCGACGATCGTTGAGTAATCCGTGAAGCCCGAAGCGTGATGCACAAATTCGAAAAACGGATTAGCGTATTTGGCATCGGCAAAATAACGGTGCGCCAACAGCTTTCCTTTGTGCGGACCACGTTCGATTAAGTGATTTCCGGTACCCCCAATCTTGACGCTGTACCACGGCGCCCGACCATAGGCTTTTTCCCATACTGCGTCATAGATAAGAGGTCGCTGCCGCCACAGCCGGGCAGGCGTGTAAGGCATTTCTGTAATGCTTCCGTCAAATAAGGTCTCATGATCGACGTAGTTACCATATTGAGGCAACAACATCTTTTCCTTGAGTCCGAAACCAGCATTAAAGCGTTCCAATTCGGCCTCAATCAACCCTACGAATCGAGACCGCTCCTCAGCCGTTGGCTGGTCGCTCTCACTTGGCGGCATCTCCGCAAATTGAACCTGCGCGAAAATATCGTTCCAAATCTGCGCTGCTTGTGAATCAGAAAGGTCATGGCCAATCTGATCCAATCGCAGTCCAGATTCTTGGGAATCGGGACCATGGCAATCAAAACAATAAGCCTTCAAAAAAGTAGAAGTGCCTGCTTCAAATTCAACAGCGTTCGACTGAGGTTCGTCGAACTGCTGAGGTCCCACACTAGCAAACAGATCATTACCGTTGCCGAACAGGATTAATGTGGCGATGAAAAACGCAGGAAAGACAATAATTTCCAAACTCATCAACAAGAATTTCTTAAACATTTTCAGCCGTTTTCCGAGGCGGATACGCAGTCGTCTAATTTGGTCTTTTTTCACTGGGGCGTTCTTTGGCCTAATCTCACAACCAAGCCCAGCGATCTCGAACCGACAACAAGAATGGCAGATTGATGGACTCAAGTGTCATAATAACTCGTCTATACCTTGAAAACAATTTCATAAACCCTCGATTAGGCATTCTAATTCACAAATGCGGGATAAAAAGCAAATGATTAATGCGCTGAAATTCTTCATCGCGGGTCTCTGTCCCCAGCGTTCCGAGTTTGAACGCTACACATTCTTAGCTGCATGCGACGAAATCAATTCGAAATGCATCGGATTAAATAGCACCATCGAATTGGGATACCGCAAGAAAATTGCATCGCTAAATTTTGAGCATTTTCAAGTGCTTTGGCGATGGGATTCGCGACGAATTTGACGTATGCTAAACGGATACAGTCCGCTTTCATTCACCTACAAGATCTATGATTCGCACATACTTAATTACCATCATAATTTTTTCCGGCTTGGTATCCAACAACCAAAGCGTTCGCGCTTTCAATGATTCGCCCAACGCGGACGTCGTCAAAGAACTCACACTCTGGGCTGGGCAATCGGAAACCAAAAGACCAAGCCTGATCGAACAGGACTTTGCCAATGCACCTTTGAGTCAAGCCCAGGCAAAGGCAGCTTCGGCTATCCTTATTAAGGATTTTCGAAAGCAACTGAAGAATCAACGAAAAAAGGAATGGACTGAAAAAGTTATTCGATTGGATGAGTTAGAGATGAAATTTGATTACCGCGTGTTCGGAAAGAAGCGGAAAACCGGGCGTCGGTTATTTATCTCCATGCATGGTGGTGGGGGAACGGCGGCGAGGGTCAACGACCAACAATGGAGAAACCAAATTGGTCTTTATGAGCCGAAAGAAGGGGTCTACTTAGCGCCACGAGCTCCTACGAATACCTGGAACTTATGGCACCAGGGACATATCGACGATTTTTTCACCAGAATCATCGAAGACGCCATTCTTTTCGAAGACGTTAATCCAAACCAGGTTTACATCATGGGTTATTCGGCAGGGGGAGATGGCGTGTATCAACTCGCTCCCCGGATGGCCGATCAACTTGCCGCCGCGGCGATGATGGCGGGTCACCCCAACAATGCTTCTCCACTTGGATTAAGGAACATCGGATTTACTTTACACATGGGCGGACAGGACAAAGCCTACAATCGCAATGGAATTGCCCGTCAATGGAAACAGAAACTAGCAGACTTACAAGAAAATGATCCCGAAGGTTATCGGCACGAGGTGACGATTCATGAAAAATACGGGCACTGGATGAACCGCGATGATAAAGTAGCGGTCCCCTGGATGTCTAAATTTACCCGCGATCCCCTACCCGAGAAAATTGTCTGGTTCCAATCCGGCCGAACCCATCCAAGGTTTTATTGGTTAGCGGTTGACGAAGAAAACAGGGTAGGGGGTAGCCAAATTTCAGTTTCCATGACCGGGAAGAAAAGTGAGGATACTGCGAATGCATCTTTCACTGCCGCCGAATTCAAAATCGAAAAGGCAGATAAAGTCAAAGCAGTGACCATTCGAATGAATGACAACTTTGTAGATCTTGACCAACCCGTAACGGTGGTCCTCCCTTCCGGGAAAAAAATTATCAAAACGCCTCAGCGAACGATCGGTAGAATCTACAAATCATTATCGGAGCGATTTGATCCCGAGTCGGTTTTCCCGGCAGAAATCACTGTAGCTCTGGAGTAATCTCTAAGAATGGACCCAAACGTTTAAATTAACTCGTAAAAATCGGCTGGAATCGCCAGTAGCTAAGCGAACGCCATAACCATTCGAACGGACCGAAACGGAATTTCTTCAACCACAAAGGGGATCCGATCATTTGGACAATCCAGAACACCAAAACGATTCCGATTAACTGGCTGCGACTCAGATAACCATAACAGCCGAAACCGTGGCCGTAGAACAAAGTCCTGCAGACAATGGTTTGCAGTAGATAATTCGTCAAAGCCATCTGGCCAACCGCCGCCAGTGATTTCTGCAACCACTTCAACCAACCGTTTCGGCAAAACAGCATGACGATGCAAACGTATGCGAAGCAGATAAACAGACTGCCCCAGTAATTAAACTGGGTGCCAAAAAAGAATGAATATTCAAAAATCCAGCTCGCAGTCTCTAACTCTTCTATTCCCGTAATGATGAGCGCCAAGCCAACCAGCAAACCCAGCATAGCTCCAGTTATATAAAACCGGTTTGATTTTTCAGCGTTAAAGATAGCCAGCTTGAAGAATCCCATCCCAATCAACATCAATCCACCGGCTCGCCAAAACCCCCAAATGATTAGCAAAAACGTTTCCATGAACAACGCGTTTTCGCTGCGGTGCGAAAACTGCTCCAACCAACTACCACGATAGATCGCCAGATTTTCTTCGACTTGATTCGATGTCGGACTCCAGCTCCCCGTCATTTCGGTCAGCTGTGGTTCGTCCCAATACGGCACTGAAAAACCAATTAAAAGTGAGATGCCCGAAGCGACTGCAATAAAGGATAATCCGAGCGGTATCAACCAACGCGGACTTAGTCCCCATAACCAGTAAACGGTCATTCCACAAACGCTATAAAGAAAAAGAATGTCGCCGAACCAAAGCAAATGCGCATGGGCCAGACCAAATAGCAACAACCAGAACATCCGCCGGTAGTGCAACCACGTTGATTTTCGACCTGCTCTGCTGCTCCGCTGCCAAATCAAAACGGTGCCGGCACCGAATAGCAACGAGAAGATCGCCATGAATTTAGAATCAAAAAAGCACGTAGGTAGTCCACCAAGACCAATAGGACGTTCCATGCAATCCGCCCATCGCACTGGGATCCATGTATTTTGCGTCAATCAGTCCAAACGACTGAATGTTAACCATGAGAATTCCCAGCAACGAGAATCCACGCTGCACATCGAGCGACGTAATTCGTTCCGTTTGAGTGACGGGTGAATTTCGGTTGGACAAGAGTTTAGGTT
>Ga0055584_100005831_pt1 | contig 12075 bp, 11 predicted proteins | sample OSDHelmetaG_FD_58716 | JGI IMG/M metagenome (GOLD analysis project Ga0055584, IMG submission 58716) | Pelagic marine sediment microbial communities from the LTER site Helgoland, North Sea, for post-phytoplankton bloom and carbon turnover... | ecosystem: Environmental > Aquatic > Marine >... | reverse complement strand
GCGAAGATCGTGCGCGAGGTGCGAGGGTTCGACGTCAAGTCCATCGGACGGCGGACCTCCAAGGCCAACGAGGTCATCGAGTGGAAGGCCTTTTCCTGGACGCGCCTGTTCAACCGTCTCGAGGAGATGCTCCCGCACAAGGTGCGCATGACCTCCGTGCGCCCGGTGTTCCGCGACCGCGATCGCGACGATCAGGACGGTGACTCGCGTTACGCCATCTCGGTGACGGTCGATGGGCTGGCTCGTGACCTCTCGGCATTCCACGAAATCCAGACCAAACTGATCCAGCACGATTCCTTTGGATGGGTCAAACCGCGGTTCGCCAACCGGGCGGACAACGGGGAATACGCGTTCGGTGTCGACTTCCTGTACTACCCCGGCGAACCCGAGGCTGCCGAGGAAGTCATCGACGCGGTGGTTGACGAGGCCGCCGGAGGCGTGGCGAAGGCGTCCGAGCCCGCAGCCGAGACGGCCGCCGCGCAGCGCGATACGACCACGGCCAGGGCAGAGACGCCCAAGCTCCCGGCGCCGAATCCGCCGGCCGCCGAGGTCACCGACGACTGGGCCGAGCGCGCGGAGTCCGAGGCGACGGCCGCCGCCGACGCCAAGGCGCCCAAGACGCAGCGTCGCAGCCTTCCGCCGGTCCAGCCCGAGACTGCGGAACCCGACGAACAGCGGAGGCAACGATGAAGGCCAAACGAATGCGGTTCGATATCCGCCGCCAGGGTCTGCCGATCCTGATCGTGCTGCTGGTCGTGCTCGTGGTCAACGGACTCGGTTGGGTGATCCTGGTGCGGCCCAAGGCCGCCGAATACGCCGAGCTCACGGCCGGTCTCGAGAGCGAGCAGCGCAAGCTGTTGGCCGCCTATCGCCAGTCCGTCGTGGCCGCCGAAGCGTACGTGGAAGGGCTTACGCAAAATGACAAGGATTGGCGTTACCTCCGGACCGAGGTGCTCTCGACGCGTCAAGAGAGGCTCGTCGAGATCCAGCAGGAACTGGCTCGGTTGTGCGCCGAATTCCGTATCGATATCGATACCGTTCAAATAAAAAACCAGGCGATGCGCGAAGACGGTCTCGACCGTTTCGCGATGGTCGTGCCGCTCGAAGGCGGTTATGAAAACCTGAGGAAGTTCTTGCAGGCCGTCGAAGCCTCCGACGAGTTCATGGTCATCGAGCGCGTCGAGTTGGCCGGTGCGCTCCGCGGTGGGGGCAGCAACCTGCAGTTGAGCATCACGCTGGCGTCCTACTTCGACCTGCAGCGGGACACCGAGAGCGAACGCCGGGGAGGTGGTGATGCGTAAGCTCACCACCCGCGAGATCGTCCTGTTGCTGGTTGTCGGCGTGCTCGGGGTCATCGGCTGGATCTATGGTCGGGGCGGCCCGCTGGGCGGTCGTGCGATGACCGCCGTGGATCCCAGTGAGTTGAACTACGGCGCTCCGCCAATGGTCGAATTGGCTCGCTTGAGCCTCGAGCCGGAACCGTTCGATTCGGGGGCGCGTAACCTGTTCGACTACTACACGCCGCCGCCGCCTCCGCCGAAGGAGCGGCCGAAGCCGGCGCCGCGGCCACCCGTCGAGCGGTCGACGCAGCAGGCTGCGCCGGTACAGCGCCATGAGAGACCGCCGCCTCCGCCGCCGGCCGCGCCGAAACCCCCGCGGCCCGACTTTCGCTATATCGGCTTCATGGGTCCCAAGGACAACAAGATTGCCGTGCTGGCACAGGGAGAAGACGTGGTCCTCGCCCAGCTCGGAGATATCGTGGACAAGAAGTACAAGATCCTGGAGTTCAAGTACGAGATGCTGGTGCTCGGTTACACCGACGCCCGCTGGGCTGACGAAACGCATGAACTTCCGATGAAACGGTAACGAGGGAAATAGACGATGTCCCAAGTTCGACGTTGGACCCGTGTGGCGGGAGTGATCCTCCTTCTTGCGCTGACGGTCGGTTGCGCGGCCCAGAAAGCCTACAACCGCGCCGAGCGGGAGATGCGGCGCGAGAACTACGACAGGGCGGTGCTCGAGTATTCCAAGGCCTTGGCCATGGAGCCGGGTAACACGCACTATTCCGTGGCGCTCGAACGGGCCAAGCTCCGTGGTTCGGCGCAGCATTTCATGAAGGCTCAGCGCTATCACTCGGCGGGTCAGTTCGATCTGGCGATCGCCGAGTACCAGCAGACCCTGTTGCTCAACCCGGGCAACGAGTTCGCCAACAACGAGATGGGCAAGGCCATGAGCGAGTTGCGTATCCGCCAATCCGGCCCGTCTCGTATCGAAGAGATGAAGCGCCGCGCGGAGTTGCGTGATCTCGCACCGCCGAAGCTGCACCCCGGTGCGGATATCCCGATCCTGATGCGTTTCGAGGAAGCCGAGATCGGCAAGATCTTCGAGGCCATCGGTAAGGCCTCGAGCATCAACTTCGTGTTCGACGACAAGGTCGATGTGCAGAAGCCGATGACGCTGGATATCGGCAGCGTGCGGATGGAAAAGGCACTCGACGTGCTGATGCTCCAGACCAAGAACTTCTACAAGGTGATCGACGAGCACACGCTGCTGATCGCGCCGGATACACGACAGAAACGCCAGGAATACGACGATCAGGTGATCCGTACGTTCTTCCTCAGCAACGCGGATACCAAGACGGTGGTGACGGTGTTGCGGTCGTTGCTGCAGTCGCGGCAGATCGCGGAGAACGCGGACCTCAACTCGGTCACGATCAAGGATACGCCGGCGAAGATCGCGATCGCCGAGCGGATCATCAACGCCAACGACAAATCCAAGGGCGAGGTCATCATCGACGTCGAGTTGATCGAGATCAACCGCACGTTGACCAAGACCCTCGGTATCGATCTGTCGAGCAAGACACTGGGCCTGACGTTCCAGGGTGGCAGCGCGTCGGTCCCGCTGAACAACCTGGACATCATCCGTCAGACCGGCAACTGGACGGTCGGTGTGATCCCCAGCGTGATCCTCGATTTCCTTAAAACGGATTCCGAGACGAAGCTGATCGCCAAGCCGCAACTTCGCGTGGCCGAAGGCGAGGAGGCGTCGATCCTGATCGGCGACCGCGTGCCGATCCCGACGACCACGTTCAACACGTCGAACACGATCGGCAGCAGCGTCGTACCGATCACGTCGTTCACCTACCAGAACGTCGGGATCACGGTGCGCGTCAACCCGCGTGTGCACCACAACAAGGAAGTCACCCTGCAGGTCGAGGTCGAGATCAGTCAGCTCTCTGGCGAGGTCCAGACCTCGGCGGGCCAGTCCCAGCCGGTCATCGGAACACGCACGATCCAGACGGTGATCCGGCTCCGTGACGGCGAGACCAACATGCTCGCCGGCCTGATCCAGCAAGCCGACAGCGATTCGGTTTCGGGAGTCGCGGGTTTGATGAATATCCCGGGTGTCCGGCGGATCTTCTCCGGCAACAGCATCGAGAACCGCGAGACCGAGATCATCATGACCCTGACCCCGCGGATCGTCAGGATCCCGGACATCACCGAGGACGACCTCGCGACGCTGTGGGTCGGCACCGAGGAGAACATGCGTCTTCGCGGCCCGGCGCAGAACGCCCTGGGTCAGAGTCCGTTCCAGGCTCAGGCGTTGGATCTGCCCGAGTTCGAGGGCGGTGACGATACCGGTACCACGACCGGCAACGTGAGCCGCACGGCGTCCTCCGACGAGGTGGAACGCGACACCGAGCAAGCGGTCGAGGATGAGGACCGCCGCACGCAGGAAGAGGCCGCACCGGAGGACACGCCGGAGCCGCCCTCCGATCGCAGCACGCCGCGTCGCCGGCCCGGCCGCCAGGGCAGCGATTCGTCCGCCGAGGACGACGACGCGGCCAACGACCAGGATGATACCGAGCCCCCGGCCGGTCCCGCCGTCGTCTCGCTGGTGCCGCACAGCTCCTCGTTGAGCGTCGGGGATACGCTCGTCGTCGAGGTCGTCATGCAGAACGCCAACAACGTCGGCTCCACGCCGTTCCACCTGCGCTACAACCCGCAAGTCTTGCAGTTTATTTCGCCGGCGACGGAGGGACCGCTGCTGCGGATGGATGGGGCCAACACCGTGTTTCTTGCGACGCCGACCGGCGGCGGAGGGGAACTCGTCGTGGGCCTGTCGCGTATGGGCGCGGGGCAGGGCGTCACCGGGACCGGGACGCTGGCGATGTTCCAGTTCCAGGCCATCGGCGCCGGCGAGGCGGGCTTCGCCTTCACCGGGGCCGCGGTCAAGGATCCGCAGGCCGTCAATCTTCCCGCGGCCTTCAACACCGCCGTGGTGCAGGTCCAGCCTTGAAACCCTGGTTCAAACTGCGGGAGCGGCTGGCCGCGTTGCGCGACCAGCGCGGTCTTACGCTGGTCGAGCTGGTTTCGGTCAGCGCGATCCTGATCATCATGGCGGGCGTGACCTTCCCCGTTGCCAACACGATGGTCAAACGCCAGAAAGAGTTGGAGCTGCGGCGTGCCCTGCGCACGATCCGTACCGCGCTCGATCGGTTCGAGCAGGACGTGCAGCGCTTCCCGGGGATCCGGATCACGTACCTCGACCGTTCCAATGAAGAGGGTTACCCCGAGGAGCTCGAATGGCTCTACGAAGGTGTCGATATCGGCGACGCCGCGGGAACCAAGATCAAGTACCTGAGAAGGTTGCCGTTGGACCCGATGAGCGGGGACACGGAATGGACCACTCGTTCGACCCGCGACGATCCGGAGTCGCTGTTCAGCGACGGCGTCAACATCTTCGACGTACGGTCCTCGAGCGAGAAGATCGGCCTCGACGGCACGAGGTACAATACATGGTGAATCTGGAGAAGAGGGCAACACTGGATCGACGCGCGGGATTCACGCTCGTCGAGTTGCTGGTCGTGATCGCGATCATCGGCATCCTCGCCGTCGTCGCGGTCGGTCAGTACCGCCGTTCGATCGTGAAGGCCAAGGAAGCGACGTTACGCGAAAATCTGTTCGTCATGCGTTCGCAGATCAACAACTATTTCGCCGACAAGGGCGAGTATCCGTTCGACCTGGAGACCCTGGCCGAAGAAGAGTACCTGTACAGGATCCCCGTCGATCCCATCACCCGCAGCGCGGAAACCTGGGTCGTCAAGTACTCGGACGCTGGCGACGAGGAAGACCTCTCCGAGGAGCAGGGAATCCAGGACGTCCACAGCGGGGCCGAGGGTTTCGCCATCGATGGGACCCCCTATTCCGACTGGTAGCCGCCGAAGAGTTCTAGGAGTGAAATGTCATGGCTAGTTCGAGATCCATCGCCGTCGCCGCCATCATGGTCGTCGCACTTTCCGGCGCGTGCGTCAGCACACCGGTCAGCGCGCCGAGCGACGGACAGATCCTGCTTTCCGCCAACCCTTCGACGGTCGTGCTCGACGAGTTCGCCGTGCCGGCGATCACCGCGGGGACCACGGTGGTCACCGCGCAGATCTTCGACACGAACAGCGTCCCGCAGCCGGGGGTCGAGGTGTTCTTCAGCGCCGCCGCCGGCGAGTTGGCCTCGAGCCTGCTCCCGAGTTCGGCGCTGGAGACCGATGACAACGGACGCGTATCCGATACGCTGACCCTGGCCCTGGGCGACCCATCCACCGTCAGCGTGACCGTGCGCTCCGGAACGCTGAGCTCGTCGCTCGACGTGGTCTTGACCGAGACTGCGGCCAACCAGGCGCCGTTCCCGGTGATCGACATCACGCCTGGGAACTCGGCCACGATCAACGACACCGTGATCTACGACGGTTCGTTCTCGGACGACCCCGACGGCGACGCGATCACCTGTTACCAGTGGCAGATCGAGACCGGGGCGAACATCACCGGGCCGGAGCTGGCCTGCGCCCCGCCGAATTCGCGCTGCGAGATCGCGCAGGGCCCGGGCACCACGTTCCTGACGCGGAGCTACAACGCCGAACAGCTGATCGCGGTGACCCTGCGAGTGACCGACGATCCCTCGGTCTTCTGCGCGCCCGGAGGGCCCGCCGAGCCGCCGTCGAGTTTCAACGGCGCCACGGTGACGTCGTACGAGATCGTCTGCGACCGCACCGCGCCGTCCGCATCGGCCGGCCCGAACCAGGCGGTCAGTCTCGGAGGCGGCGCGTCGGTCGGCGTCCCGCTGAGCGGGGCGGCCTCGTCCGACCAGGAGAGCGGGATTACTTCATACGATTGGAACTGCGGAAACGGAACGCCGATCCAGAGCGGTGTCTCGGTGGTTTGCAGCTACACGTCGGCAGCGGTGTACAGCGCAACGCTGACCGTGACCAACGGGTGCGGGATGACGGCCGTGGATGCGGTCACCGTCACGGTCAACCCGTAGGAGATCGTCCTGACACCGCGAACCCAACTCGACGAGGCCGGTCGACGCCGCCAGAACGGCGCGCTGATGGCCGGTCTGGTCGCGATGATCGCCGTCTCGCTGATCTGGTCGGCGGTTGGTTTTCAGGCCTGGGTCGATGTGTTGAGACGCGACAACGAGGCCGAGATGATCTTCCGCGCCGAGGACATCGTGCGGGCGATCCAGCGCTATCGTCGAGATCACGGCGGTCAAGGTCCGCGGAAGCTGTCCGAGTTGATGGAACCGTCCCCGCGACGTTCGTACTACATCCGGCGCGAATACGATGACCCGCTGGTGCCTGACGGAAAGTGGGGCCTGCTCTACATGGGCCCGGGCGGCAGTGTCATCGACCCCAGCGTCGAACCGGAAGACGGGGGATTGGGCCTGGGCCTCGACTCGGGGTCGTCGTCCAGCCAATCCTCGGACGAGGGCCGCAACCTCACCGCAGGCCAACCGACGACCGCGGGCCAACTCGGCGGTGTGGGCAACCCAGCGGGCAGCGGGGGCGACGAGGGCAGCGGGCTTCCGATCGCCGGCGTGAAGACACTCTGCAAGGAGAAGCCCTTTCGCGTGTACAAGGAAGAATCCGAGTACGCGAAATGGTTGTTCACCTACCTCGACCTCACCGGCGGCGGCGGGCGCGGCAAGGGCAAGGGTAAGGGTAAGGGTAAGGGCGGCATCGGCACGCCGACGCCGATGGGCCAGAGCGGAAATCAGGGTGTCAACCAGGGCGGCGCCTCGGGGAACCAACGCAACCCCTGATCGGCCGCGCCGGACACCATGCTATACTGCCGCTTCTCCTGATCTTAGCCACGCAATCCTCCGCGTGACGGGAACACATCGAGAGTGAAGGTTCGACGGTTGATCCGCTCTTGGATACAGGGATTAGACTTCTCACCCCCGTCGATCACGCGCGCCTTCAGGCCGTTCCGAATGGAGTCCCGGCGTGGCGTCTGAGATCCGCCGGCGCAAGCTGCGCAACGGCCTGACCGTCCTGACCGAACGCATGCCCGACGTGCGCTCGGTGTGCGTCGGGGTCTGGCTCAGGAAGGGCAGTCGCGACGAGACCAAGAGGGTCAACGGCATCTCGCACTTCATCGAGCACCTCGTGTTCAAGGGCACCGAGAACCGCAGCGCGCGGGAACTCGCGCTCGCGATGGACTCGATCGGTGGCCAGATGGATGCTTTCACCAGCAAGGAATACACCTGTTTTTACGCCACGGTGCTCGACGAGCACCTGCCGGTGGCGATCGAAATCCTCGCCGATATCGTCCAACGGCCGCTGTTCGACCCGGTCGAACTGGAGCGCGAGCGCCAGGTGGTGCTCGAGGAAATCCAGATGGTCGACGATAGCCCCGAGGACCTGCTCTACGACCTGTTCTCGTCGTCGTTCTATCCCGGGCATCCTCTGGGGCGCCCGATCCAGGGCACACAGGAGAGCGTCGGCGGGTTCTCGGCGCGCCAGTTGAAGACGTTCTTCAAGAACGCGTACCGCCCGCAGAACATGCTTGTCGTTGCCGCCGGGAACCTGGACCCGGGCGACGTTGCGCGCCAGGTCGGCCGGGCTTTCAAGGGCCTGGCAGCCGGGACCGTCGCCCACGGTCCGGTCCAACCTCCGCGTTTCCATGGTGGTGTGGCGACCCGGGCTCGCAAGGAACTGGCCCAGTTGCACCTGCTCGTCGGCCTGCCGGTGTTCCCCGCCGACGAACGCGGCCGCTTCGCCTTGCATGTGCTCAACGCGCTGCTCGGCGGCACCATGTCCTCGCGCCTGTTCCACAAGATTCGCGAGGAACGCGGCCTGGCCTATAGCGTCTACTCGGCGGTACACGGGTTCGTCGACAGCGGGTTCCTCGCGATCTACGCCGGGACCAGTCCCCACAAAGGGGACGAGGTTCTCGATCTGGCGCTGGCCGAACTCGCCGACCTGCGGGACAACGGTCCGAACGACCAGGAACTGAACGTCGCCAAGGAGCACCTGAAGGGCAGCCTGATGCTGGCGCTGGAGTCCACATCGAGCCGGATGTCCAACCTCGCGCGGCAGGAAATCTACCAGAAGAGACACCGTACGCTGGAGGCGACCCTGGCCGCCGTCGATGCCGTGACACCGGGCCGCGTCCATCGCATGGCCGAAGAGGTTGCCGCCGGGAAGATCGGGCTGGCCGCCGTCGGGCGGGTGGGGCGGCTCAAGCGCTCCGTCAAGGGGCTGCGGCTGTGAGCGGCCGAACCAACGGGGTCGTGCAGGTAAGGATCCGTCGGCTGCCCGGCACGGAGGACCTGCCGTTGCCCGTCCGGGCGAGTGAGCAAGCCGCCGGGATGGACTTGCGCGCGGCGGTTGTCGAGCCGTTGGTTCTCGCGCCGGGTGAGCGGAATCTCATCCCGACGGGGATTGCCGTTGCCCTGCCGCCGGACCATGAAGGCCAGGTCCGTCCTCGTAGTGGTCTGGCCGTCAAGCACGGCCTCGCGCTGGTCAACAGTCCCGGGACGATCGACGCCGACTACCGTGGTGAGATCCGCGTCATCATGATCAATCTCGGCTCCGAGCCGGTTCGCCTCGAACGCGGCGATCGAATCGCGCAGCTGGTCGTCCAACGATTGCCGCGAGTCGAATGGGAGTCGGTCGATAGCCTCGACGAGACCGAGCGCGGCGCCGGAGGCTTCGGCCACACGGGAGACCGGTAATGCGGTTTGTCCCACTCGCCAGCGGCTCCAAGGGCAACGCCACGCTGGTCGAGCTCGGCGGTACGCGGGTGCTGGTCGACGCCGGGTTGGCGCTACGCGAGTTGTGCGCGAGGCTCGCCACCCTTGGCGTGGAGCCCGGCGAGATCGACGCCGTGTTGCTCTCGCACGAGCATCAGGACCACTCCCGCGGCGCGCTGAAGTTTTCGATGAAGTTCGACGTGCCGGTCGCGGCATGTTGGGAAACGCTGGAGGCGATGGACCGATCGCCGCAGGCCTTCGCCGGCTGGATCGATCTGCCGGCCGGAGGGGAAGTTCGCATCGGGCAGATGTCGGTCTCCAGTTTTCCCGTGCCGCACGACGCCGCCTCTCCGGTGGGGTTCGTGCTGGCGGCCAACGGCGAGCGCGTCGGGATCGCCACCGATCTGGGGCACGCCACGCCCGAAATCGTCGAACGTCTGGCCGGTTGCGATGTGCTGATGCTGGAGTCCAACCACGACTCCCTGCTGCTACGTGACGGGCCGTACCCGTGGCGTCTCAAGGAGCGGGTCTCGGGGCCCTCCGGGCATCTGTCGAACTCGGAGTCGGCGTCGCTGATCAAACATACCGTCGATGAGCGCTGCCGTTGCGTCGTGCTGGCGCACATTTCCGAAAAGAACAACACACCCGAGCTGGCGCGCGCCAGCGCCGAGCGTGCGCTGCGCGCGGGCGGTCGCGACGACGTCGAGTTGAGGGTGGCCACGTATGACCGGCCGCTCGAGCCGGTGTGCTGGTGAGGAGGCAGGCGTGATCACGAGGTATTCCAGGCAACCGATGCGTGAGCTGTGGAGCGAGCAGGCGCGTTACGACAGCTGGCTGGCGGTCGAGCTTGCCGTCTGCGAGGCGCTTGCCGCGCGTGGCACGATCCCGGCCGCGGACATGCATGAGATCCGCGAGAAGGCGGCGTTCGATGTCGATCGCATCGAAGAGATCGAAGCCACCGTCGGCCACGACGTGATCGCCTTCGTGACCAGCGTGGCCGAGACGATCGGTCCGGCCGGCCGCCACGTGCATTTCGGTCTGACGTCGTCGGATGTGGTGGATACGGCGCAGGGTTGGCGTGCGGTCAAGGCCTGCGACCTGATCCTCGAAACGCTCGACGTGTTCATCGAGACCTTGAAGAGACAGGGGCTGGCGTATCGCGACACCGTGATGGTCGGCCGCACGCACGGCATCCATGCCGAGCCTTACACCCTGGGTTTGAAGTTCGCCGGGTGGTACTGCGAGGCGCGGCGTAACCGGGATCGTCTGGTCGCGGCGCGTGATGAGATGCGTTACGGGAAAATCTCCGGCGCGGTCGGGACCTACGCGCACCTGGGACCCGAGATCGAGGCCGACGTGCTGGAGCGCCTCGACCTGCGGGTCGAACCGGTGGCGACCCAGGTCATCCCGCGCGATCGCTACGCGATGTTGTTCTGCACGCTGGGTGTGCTGGCATCCTCGCTCGATCGTATCGCCACGGAGATCCGTCACCTCCAGCGATCGGACGTGCGCGAGGTCGAGGAGCCGTTCCGCAAGGGGCAGAAGGGCTCGTCGGCGATGCCGCACAAGCGCAACCCGATCAAGTGCGAGAACGTCTCGGGTTTGTCCCGTGTCGTTCGCGCCAACGTTCAGGCCGCGCTCGAGGACGTTGCCCTCTGGCATGAGCGAGATATCTCGCATTCGTCGGTCGAACGCGTGATCCTGCCCGACACCACGACGTTGTGCGACTTCATGATCCATCGCATGACGAGGGTGCTCGCCGACCTCCACGTCTATCCCGAGCGAATGCAGCAGAACATGGCGATCACTCGAGGGTTGATCTTTTCGCAGAAGGTCCTGCTCGCGCTCAACGCCGCCGGACTCTCGCGCGAGGCGGCCTACGACATCGTTCAGCGCAACGCGATGCAGACCTGGGCCGGGACCGGGCAATTCAAGACGGCGCTCGAGGCCGATCCGGCGGTTGGCGAGGTGCTGGACAGCAAGGCGCTCGACGCCTGCTTCGAACCCAAACGGTTGCTGGACAACGTTCATGTGATTTTCGAGCGGGTCTTCGGGGAGTAACGCGAGAATGTGCGGGATTGTCGGAGTCTTCGGGCACAAGGAAGCATCGACGCTGGCCTACCTGTCGCTCTACGCCTTGCAGCACCGCGGCCAGGAGTCGGCCGGGATCGTCACCGCGGACGGCGACCGCCTGAGCCGGCACGCCGGGATGGGCCAGGTCAACGAGGTCTTCTCGCGGCCGTTGATCGAGAGCCTGAAGGGTGAGATGGCCATCGGTCACGTGCGTTATTCCACCTCCGGGGACTCCAACCCGTCGAACGCCCAGCCGGTGCTGTTGCACCACCATCGTGGTCCGATCGCGATCGCGCACAACGGCAACCTGGTCAATGCGGCGCTCGTGCGTGAAGAACTGGAGCTTGCCGGATCGATTTTTCAGACCACCAGTGACACCGAGACGATCTTGCATCTGGCCGCCAAGGCCCCCGCGGCGGATATCGTCGATGCGATGGTCGAGGCGCTGCGTGGGATGCGTGGCGCGTACTCGCTGATCGCGATGACCCCGGGGCGCATGATCGTCGCCCGCGATCCGGCGGGGTTCCGCCCGCTGTCCCTCGGGAAAGTGGACGGGGCCTGGATCGTGGCCAGCGAAACATGCGCGTTCGATCTGGTCGGCGCACGGCACATCCGCGACATCGAGCGCGGCGAGATGGTCGTGGTGGATGTCGGCGGGGTGCATTCGTTCAAACCCTTCGAGGCGACCCGGCGCGCCTCTTGTTTTTTCGAGCACGTGTATTTCGCAAGACCCGACAGCCAGTTGTTCGGTGAGTCCGTTCAGGCGGTCCGTAAGCGTCTTGGCGCCAGGCTGTGGGACGAGCACCCGGCGGACATCGACGTCGTCATCCCGGTCCCCGATTCGGGTGTCTGCGCGGCGCTCGGGTTCGCAGCGGCCGCCGGTGTGCCCTTCGACATGGGTCTGGTACGCAATCACTACGTCGGTCGGACGTTCATCCAGCCGACGCAGCAGATCCGCAATTTCGGCGTGCG
>Ga0055584_100005830_pt1 | contig 12075 bp, 8 predicted proteins | sample OSDHelmetaG_FD_58716 | JGI IMG/M metagenome (GOLD analysis project Ga0055584, IMG submission 58716) | Pelagic marine sediment microbial communities from the LTER site Helgoland, North Sea, for post-phytoplankton bloom and carbon turnover... | ecosystem: Environmental > Aquatic > Marine >... | reverse complement strand
GGCGTCCATGGCTTGTTCGCTAAAGCCGTCCGGCAGCTTGGCCGGACAGCCAGTGATCCGACACCAGATCATTCCCGCCGCGACGGGTGTGCCCACGCGGACGAGTTCGTAGAACGGGACGCCGTAGCTCGTCTGCCAGCAGCCGGATAGCGCGGCGACGAGCGTGATCAGGGCGATGTACTGTCTACCGAGCAATCTCAATGCTGAACTCCACGGTTCGTGAGCTTGCCAGCGGCCATCAGGTCACAGGGATCCTGCAAGTCGAGGGCACCGGCGTAGCCGCCGCCGGACTGCAATGCGTCGTGCACTGCGTAGCCCAAAACCTCTTGCGCGGTCCGCGGAAGATCGCGTGCGACCTCCGGTGGGCAGGCGAGGTAGTTGTTCTCCTCCGTGCGAAGCCAACCGCAGATCCAGCTCGTGTGGAGCCCGCGTCGCGAGCGGTCCGACGTCCGGTTCTCCCCTCCCGCGTGGATCGTTGAACCGAGGTAGATCGCGGCCGAGCCGGCAGGCATCTCGGCGATTGCGACCTCGTGCTCCTCGGGCTGACGTTCGAGCGGCCAGCGGTGGCTTCCGGGAACGATGTTGGTCGCGCCGATCTCTTCGCTGAAATCTTCCAGCGCGATCATCGTCGCCACCTGCAACTCGTCGTGCGGGCGAGGGACGTGCACCCAGACGAGTTCATCGCGGTGGAACAGCTGGCGCTTGCCCCCGGGCCCCTTGTCGAGCAGATGCCCGAGGTTGAGTTGGTATCGCGCACAGCTCGGGAGCAGGATCTCATCACACACGCTCATCAGCGTGGGATGGATCATTACCTCGGTGGCGAAGCTGCGGGATTTGCCCGGCATGCCGGCGACGTGCCGCGTCTCCTTGCCGAAGAAGAAGGCGATCGCCGGGTTGAGGTGCTCCATTTCGGGATCGGCCTCCGCGATATGGGGGTCGACCTCGTCGTTGATCCGCGAAATGACGTCCTTGCCGATCAGGTTCTCGACGATCACGGCACCGTCGCGTTGCAGCGCCGCGGTGATATCCGTTGTCGGTGCGTCGGCCTTCAAACGCTCGAGCGTTGCGGTCATTCGGGTCCCTCCTGTCGCCGCATGGCGGTAGCTGTGTGCAGTGTGGGCAGGCGGTCAGCCGATCACGCCGGCATCGCGCAGCGCGCTGAGGTCACTGTCGGCAAGGCCGAGATCGGCGCGCAGCACATCGTCGGTGTCGCGGCCCAGTGCAGGCCAGCGTTCGACTGGCTTCGGCTCGCTGTGCGAGAGCTTGACCGGGTTGCCGGAGACGTGGACCTCCCCCTCCCCATCCGGACGCGGTATCCGCAAGATCATATCGTGGGACTGCACGTGCGGGTCCTCGAGCAGGTCTGCTGCCTCATAGCTCGGCCCTGCGACGATTCCAGCGGCTGCGAGCCGCTCCGATGCCTCGAGCTTGGTCTTGTCGCTCGCCCATTCTTCTACCGCCGGCCGGACGACGTCCTCGGCGTGATCACGCCAGCCCTCGCGCGTCGCGAAGCGGGGGTCTTGCAGCCACTCGGGTCGGCCGAGTGTGTGGGCCAGGCGCTCGAACTGATGTTCGCGTCCGACCTGCATGACGAACAGTCCGTCGCGGGCTTCGTATGACGACAGGATGCCCGGCCAGGCCTTCACGGAGTTGTCGATGCCGAGCGAATGGTTGAACGGCACCATGTCCATCATCGCGATGATGCAGTCGAGCATTGCGACATCGACCTTCTGTCCCAGCCCGGTCCGGTTGCGGCCCTGGAGTGCGGCGAGCATTCCGATCGCCGCGAACAGCGAGCTCGAGATGTCGCCGAGCGCGCCGGCGACCTGGATGTTGGGCTTGCGGCCGGGCTCGGGGCGGAACGAGTAGAAGCCCCCCATCGCCTCCGGGAGCACCGCGTAGGCAGGCCAGTGGCCATAGGGCGTGTCGAGCAGGCTTCCGAAGCCGGAGACGGCGACGTAGATCAGTCCGGGGTGGAGTGGTTCGAGTACGTCGTAGCCCAGGCCCAGGCGCTCCATCGTGCCTGGCTTGAAGTTCTCGGCCACCACGTCGTAGTGCGGCACGAGCTTCTTGACCAGTTCGACGCCCTTCGGATCCTTGAGGTCGATTGCAAGGCTCTTCTTGCCGAGGTTGTTGCGCATGAAGGTCGCGCCCGCCTGCCGGCCATCGACGTCGGTCAGACTCGGCAGGCCCGAACGTCCCGATTCGCCGCCCTTGGGATGCTCGACCTTCACGATCTCGGCACCGAGGTGGCTCAGCAACTGAGTGGCGAAGGGCATCGCCTGCATCTGTTCGATTGCGAGTACGCGGACGCCTTCGAGCGGCAACGCCTTTCGGTCGGTCATGTCTTCTCCTGTTTCATGGTTCCGTTGGCAGCCTGGGCACCCTTGCCGAGGAAAGCGCGTGCGGGATCGAACACGCGCAGCATCGCGAGCTCTTCTTCCGTCGCGCGGGGGAGCCAGGCCAGGTCGTTCGAGACTGTGAGCGGCCAGCCGCAGCGTTCCTGGATTCGTTCGACCACCGCCCCCGGCGTGTCGCCCGCGCTTTCGAAGACACCGGTGAGCACCAGCTCATCGTCCTCGCCTTCGCTCGGACTCCCGAGCTTCTCGAAGATTCCCATCGTCGAGACGACGCAGCGCACGCGGTCGCCCGGGCTCGTCACAAAATCGACTTGCTCGCAGAAGGTCTGCTTCCGCTGGGTCGCGACGATCATCACCTCGGCCGACGCGTTCGCCAGATCGTTGCCGCCCCCCGAGCCCACGATGAAGCGGCCGTCGGCGTTCCAGGTCGAGTTGACGTTGCCCAGGCGGTCTAGCTGACCCGCTCCGAGGGTCGTGAGGCAGCGGTTGGTCGATCCGCAGGCGTGCAGCCCGAGAGTCTCGAAGACATCCGACAGCAGCGTGGTGGTCGGCATGTTCCGGTAGTTGATCAGGAACGGGTCGGCCGGCCGAGGGTCGTGGCCGTACATGCCCGTTTCGGCGGCGAGTGCGAACTCGAGCCCGTGTTCGCGTCCGAGGGCCGCGGCGAGCCACGCCGCCAGTGCGGCCTGGCCGACGCCCGAAAGAACGAGCGGGTAGCCGCCGTCCTCGACTCGGGCACATACCAGGCGGGCGGCCTGCACGATCATCTCCTCGGCAGCGGTCGCAGCTCCGGCGGAGTCGAGCTGCTCGGCCACGTGTTCGAGCTCTTCGCGCCAGGTCTCGGGGCCGGCGAGGTATTCGAGGGCGTCGAGGCGATCCACCCCGAGGCGGGCCAGGTACTCGTCGTGGTCGCGCGGCTCGCGGATCCAGTGGTCGAGCCAGGCGTCGTAGGCCTCGGCCGAGTTCTGCGCGGCCCGGTGTTCGGCCATGAAGGGATAGTCATTGGCGTAGGCGCGCAGCTCGGGGATCCCGCTCGCGTAGTTGCCGTAGGGATGGGAGCCGTACGGCACCACGCAGACGGCGACGACCTTTTCCGCCGGGATGCGGACCAGGTGCGCGTGGGCTCGGACGAAGTCGGTGTCGACCATCCGGTGAACCGTCAGGATCACGCCGTCGTGAGCGCCGAGTGCGCCGTAGACGTTCTCCTGGTGTGGAGGGAAGCAGATGGCGTTGCCAGCGGGGTCGGCGGCCCAGGCGTGGACGAACGCGATGTCCGGTTGATAGGCGCGCACGACGCCCTGGAATTCGGCTTCGCCGCTTTCGCTCTCCGAGAACGGGTCGAGGACCTCCGCATAGCCTCCGCTCTCGCGGAGCTCGCGGGCCATGTCGCTGCCGGCGAGGGACCGCGTCGGCAGGAAGGGGACCCCCATCGCGCCGGCGAGCAGCCGCTGCGAGATCGTCAGCATGCTCCAGTTCTCGAGCTCGAATGCGCCCTCCGCCAGGGAGCGCCCGACGACCGGGCTCGGTCCCGGTGTCGGATAGCCTTCGCCCGCAAAGGAAACGATCGCGCGGCGGAGCAGCCCGGCGCCGACGAGTTGGAGATAGTTCCCCGACAGCGACGACGAGATGAACTCGAAGCCGGGATCGCCGCCTCCGAACACGCGGATCAGCTCGTGCAGGGCAGCAGTGGGGCGAGCCTGGAGGCTCACCGGGTTGAGACGCATCCCAGGACGTACGTGGCGCTCGATCGCCTCGCGCAGCGTGCAGCGCTTGTCGGCTGTCGGATCGTGAACCGGTCCGATCCGCGATGCGACGAGCTCGCGCCAGAGCGCCATTCCCCACCTCCTGGCCGCCCGGCAGCGCGGCCCAAGCCGCGGCGGACGCGCATCCTAGCCCGCCTCCGCCCGATCGCGCCTGCTCAAGGCGGGTTCGCCGCAGGCGATTCTGGCCTTCGGCTTCAGAGGAGGGGCGAACGGAGCAGGAGTCAGCCAATGTCCCCGCTGGGCACGGGCCCATCCTATCTACCAGTTGGCGCGCCAGCTCGGTTAGACTGCGTCGCCCGTCTTAGGAACCGAGAGGAATATGACTGGAATCGTCTCCTACGGCGCGTATGTCCCGATGACGCGCCTCCCACTCGCTCTGATCCAGGGCCGGGCTCCCAAGGAGGGCGGCCCCGAGAAGGCCGTCGCCTACTACGACGAAGATGCGGTCACCATGGCCGTTGCGGCGGCGCTCGATTGCCTGGCAGGCACCGATCGCGCAGCCGTCGACGCGGTGATCTTTGCCTCGACCAGCTACGAGCTGCGCGAGAAGCAGGGGGCTGCCCTGATCGCGAAAGCGCTCGATCTGCGTCGCGACGTGCTCACTTCGGATCATTCGAGCTCGCTGCGCGCGGGGACGGCAGCGCTCGAGGCCGGGATCAATGCCGTCAAGGCCGGCTCGGCAAAACGCGCCCTCGTGCTGATCTCCGATTGCCGGATGGGCTCCCCACGTGGGGCCCTCGAGGCCAAGGTCGGGGACGGCGCTGCGGCCTTCCTGATCGGCAGTGAGGGACCGATCGCGACGCTGACCGCGAGCGCGGCCGTTGCGGACGAGTTCCAGGGCTCCTGGCGGATCGACGGAGAGGCCTTCAGCCACAGCTGGGAAGATCGCTTCGTCGTCCAGGAAGGCGTCATCCCGAATCTGAGCGAAGCCATCCGGTCGGCGCTCGAGAAGGCGGGGATCGCTGCCGGCGACGTGTCCAAGGCCGCGGTCTATTCGCACGATGCGCGCACCCTCGGAACGGTGGCCAAGCAGGCGGGCTTGTCGGGTGACCAGCTGCAGGATCCGCTCGCCGGGCGTCTGGGGAACACCGGCTGCGCGTTCGCACCGATGTTGCTCGTCGCGGCGCTCGAGCAGGCAAGCGCCAGCCAGCGGCTGTTGTGCGCGAGCTACGGCGACGGCGCCCATGCGCTGGTGTTCGAGACCACGGACGGGATCGACAAGCTCGAGGCCCGCCGCGGTGTTGCGGGGCATCTCGCGCGCCGGATGGCGCTCGGCAGCTACGACGCGTACCTGCGCAGCCGAAAGCTCGACCCCAAGGAATGGGCGAGCGGCGCCGATCTCGGTCTATCGGCGACGATCCGCTACCGCGAGCGCGACGCGGATATCGCAATGGTCGGAGGGCGCTGCGGCGAGTGCGGACAGATCCAGCTGCCGCGGCCGCGCGTCTGCATCCGCTGCCACACCAAGGACAACTGGGAGCCGGCCCGTCTGTCGGACAAGCACGGTCGCGTGCTGGCGTACACCTTCGATTACTTCTTCCCCGCAGCAGAGCCGCCGACCATCATGGTCATGACGGAGGTCGAGGGCTGTCGCGTGCAGGTGCAGCTCGCCAACTGCAAGCCGGATCAAGTGCGGCTCGATCTCCCGGTCGAGTACGTGTTCCGCAAGATCCACGATGCGGGTGGCAAGGCGAACTATTTCTGGAAGGCCAGTCCGATTTTCATCGCCACCGCGCCCGACGGCAGCGCTGGAGGAGCCGCACAATGATGAACCCCGAAGCGATTCGAGACAAAGTCAGCATCATCGGAGTTGGCTGCTGCCAGTTCGGCGAGAACTGGGACCGATCGCGTGAAGACATGATGGTCGACGCGGTCTGGGAGGCCTACGAGGACGCGGGCATCGAGGATCCCGACAAGGAGATCGACGCCATCTTTGCCGGCGCGGTCTACCCCCGCGAAGGCTCGGGCGAGGTGGCCGAGTCACTGAAGCTGTTCGGCAAGCCGATCACGATGTTGATGGACTACTGCCAGACGGGCACGGATGCCCTGCGCTGTGGGGTGTTCGCGGTCGCGAGCGGGATGTACGACACGGTCCTGGTGCTCGGCTTCGACAAGCCGAAGGATCGCGGCGTCTCGGGACCGACTGTGAACTTCGACAAGGTGCGAGGACTCCCTGCAACCCCGGCGGGCTGGTTCTCCCTGTGCGCGGCCCGTTACTTCGAGACCTACGACACCGGTCGCGAGGATCTGGCGAAGATCGCGGTCAAGAATCATCACAACGGGACGCTCGCGCCGAAGTCGATGCTGAAGAAGGAGATCACGGTCGATGACGTGCTGAAGGCGCGGATCATCTCGTGGCCCTTCGGGCTGTACGACTGCGCCGCGCAGAGCGACGGCGCGGCCGCGACGATCATTACGCGGGCCGATCTCGCCAAGCAGCGCCGCGACGACCACGTGCTCGTCAAGTCGGTGACGGTCGCGACGGCCGAGCACCCGCAGCGCGATCCCGACTTCGACTTCCTCGCCTGGAAGCCGACGATCTACGCTGCGAAGGACGCCTACGCCCAGGCGGGTATCAGCGAGCCCTTCCGCGAGATCGACGTGGTGCAGCTCCATGACTGTTTCACGCTGACGGAGCTGTTGACCTACGAGGACCTCGGTCTGTGCAAGAAGGGCGAGGCCAAGGATCACGTGGCTTCGGGCACCTTCGAACTCGATGGCGAGCTGCCGGTCAATACGGACGGCGGGCTCAAGACCTTTGGCCACCCGACCGGTGCGACCGGGGTGCGCATGGTCTACGAGAACGTGCTGCAGCTGCGAGGGGAAGCCGGTGAGCGGCAGATCAAGAACGCAACCACGGCGCTCTCGCATAATATCGGAGGAGCACCCCAGACTTGCGGCATCGCCATTCTTGGAATGCCGTAGCCGGCGCGGAGTATCTGGGGCTGCAGCTATGCGCCTTCGCTTGACCGGACTTCGGCGACCGGTGGACCCGCCCCGTCCCAGCTCAAAGGGCCCGCTCGTGGCCGTGTTTGTCACGATCGTGCTCATCGGGATGACGGGCCCGGGCTTTGCGCAGACCGACGAACAGCTCGACGATGCGCTGTTCGAGCAGGAAGAGGACGTCACCGATCCTGGCGCCGAGGAGGGCCCGCTCCGCCCGCCCGACCTCGACGACGACGTTGACGTCATAACGGTTCGCGGGCAACGGTCCGAGGACGACACGCAGTCGCAGGCCATCGCGATCTCGAGCTTCGGGCAGGAAGAGCTCGATCAGCTCGGTGTCTCCGATCTCCAGTCGTTGCAGCAGAACATTCCGTCGCTGCAGATCGGGCAGTCGGGGACGAGCGGCGTGGTCACGCTGCGGGGCGTCGGAGTCAGCAACCTGTCGCTGACCGGGGAGCAGAGCGTGCTCATCGTCCTCGATGGGGTTCCTCTCGGGCGACCGACCTCGGCGCTCCAGCCGTTCTACGATGTCCGTGCGGTCCGTGCACTGCGCGGCCCCCAGGGCACCGCGGGCGGCAAGCATGTGACGGGCGGAACGCTCGAGATCGAATCGATGCCGCCGCAGCCCGATTTTGCCGCAGCCGGCGACTACCAGTTCGGCTCCTACGACCAGCACATCTGGCGGGCCTACCTGAATGCCCCGATCTTCGATGAAAGCCTGATGCTGCGGTTCACCGGGCGCTTCGAGGATCGCAGCGGCTACCAGAAGAGGATCGGGCCGAAGTTCCAGGGCTTCTTCCCGTTCGGGCTGTTCGGGACCTACAACGAGAGCGACAACTATGGCGATGCCCATGATCTGTTGCTGCGGGGGCAGGCGCGGTCGATCGTGGCGGACGGGCTCGAGATCCACCTGATCGGCCAGTACTCGTCGCAGGAAGGCAACGGTCCCGCGATCGCGCTGCTCGGGACGCCAAACCTGTCAACCTCGACCGGGTGCAACGTCAACCTGAACTGTGTACCGAACGGGGGCCCGCGCTTCGCGAAAGTGTCCGACGACCCCCGCGAGACGTTCGCGGACTACCCGGGTTTTCGGAACGACCAGCAAGCGTTTGCAACGGCGAAGCTCAAGTACAACTTCGTGAGCGACGACTTCGGCGCCCTGCAGCTCCATGCGCAGGTTGGCTACAACCGTGACGAGGTCGATCAGGCGTTCGATTCCGATCTGACGTTTGCCTCGGCGACGGTCGTGTTGCCGAAGAGTCTCGCCGAGCAGTATTCGGGCGAGGTGATTCTCGAAACCGTAGACGGGAGACCCTTCGACTGGCGCGTTGGTGCGCTCTGGTGGCAGGAGTTCGTCGAGACCGACAACTTCGTCGACGCCAACGGCATCATGACGTCCGGCGACGGGCGGATCGTGAACGAGCTCGATACGCGGACCCTGTCTGGTTTCTTCGAAGTGGACTACTGGCTCAGCGACCGGGTGCGCCTGGGCGTCGGCCTGAACTACTCACAGGATCTCAAGGAGGTGACCGCGGTCCGCACGGGATTCAACGTGGCCGGTCGTGGGATCGAAATCCCGATCACCAACGAGGAGGCGTTCTCGGGCTTCTCGTGGAAGGCGCTGATCGATTGGCAGGCTACCGATGTGAACTGGCTCGGCCTCAGCGTATCGACGGGATTCAAGGCGGGCGGTTTTCCGCTCGGCATCGGTTGTAGCGAAGATACGCCGTGTGATCCGTTCGGCTCCGAAGAGGTGACGCTCTACGAGCTGACGTCGCGCAACGATTTCTTCGACGAGCGGGTTCGGCTGAACCTGACGCTGTTCTGGACCGAGTATCAGCCCTATCAGATCTGTCTGACGGCCGGCATCTCGGTCAATTGTGCGAGCAATGGCAACGCAACCACTCGCGGTGTCGAAGTCGAGTTCAGCTTGTTTCCGATTCCGCAGCTCGCGATCATCGGCAACTTCAACCTCCTCGATGCGCGGGTCGACAACCACCGGATCGTCGACTCGCTCGAGCTCCGATTTCCGACCGGGGATCCGCAGGCCCCGAACCCGCTGAACGGCTTCCCGCAGGATCTGTCCGGGAATACGATCGAGCGTTCTCCGAAGTACAATCTGAGCGCCCGCGTTCGCTACGACCTCGAGCTGGCGACGCTCGGGTTGCCGAACTGGGGGACCTGGTCTCCTCAGATCCAGTACCAGTACCAGTCGCGCACCTACTACCGGGTCTTCAACATCAAAGAAAATTCGCAGCCCCGTTTCTCGCTCATCAACCTGCGCGGCACGTGGCGCAGCGACAGCGGGCGTTGGACAGTCGAGAGCTTCGTCGACAACGTTACCGATGCGGATGTGATCAACTTCCTGACAGTGGGTGCGGGCCCGGAAGTCCGCGCCGCCTACAACCGGCCCCGTTGGGCCGGTGTGCGGGTAGGATTCAGCTACTAGGTTCTGCATCCGGAGCCGCCCGCGTGGTGGCCCGAAGGAAGGGGGGCCCAATGGCCTTGCGAGTGATTCAGTGGGCGACCGGCGGCGTGGGCCGTGGCGCCATCGACGCGATTGCAACCCACCCCGACCTCGAGTTGGTCGGCTGCTGGGTCCACGGGGAGGACAAGGTCGGGCGCGACGCGGGCGAGCTCGCCGGCTGTGGCCCGCTCGGGGTGAGCGCGACGAATGATGTCGACGCCATCGTGGGGTTGGATGCCGACTGCGTGCTCTACAGCCCTATGATCGCGAACCCCCGAGAGATCGGGCGGCTGCTCGAGAGCGGCAAGAACGTCGTGACGCCGCTCGGCTGGTTCTATCCGAAGCTGCTCGACAACTCGAAGATCGAGGCTGCCTGCGCCAAGGGCGGCACGACGCTGCACGGAACGGGGATCCATCCGGGCGGAATCACCGAGCGCTTCCCGCTGGTGGTGTCGGCGCTCTCGGCGCGGATTACGCACATCCTGGCCGAGGAGTTCTCGGACATCCGCACCTACGGGGCTCCCCAGGTCGTCGGCGAGGTCATGCTGTTCGGCAAGCCGGTCGACGTCGCGCGCCAGAGTCCGATGCTCAAGATTCTCGGCGCGGGCTTCAGCCAATCACTCGACATGATGGGCGATGCGCTCGGCCTCACGCTCGATGTCGAGAAGCAGACCGAGCATCAGATCGCCGTCGCCACGGCGCCCATCGATTCGCCGGTCGGTACGATCGAGCCGGGCCTCGTGGCGGGACAGCGATTCTCGTGGCACGGCTGCGTGGGCGGGGAGCCGGTGGTCACGGCTCGCGTCAACTGGATGATGGGCGACGAGCACCTCGAGCCCGCGGATGCCGACAGCGAGGTGCCTCATGGCTGGAAGTTCGGACCGAAGGCCGAGCGCTTCGAGGTCGTCGTCTCTGGCGAGCCGCCGGTTCACCTGACCTTCCACGGTCTGCACCCGGAGTCGATCGAAGCGGGGCTCGTCAGCAACCCCGGCGTCAACGCGACGGCGATTCACTGCGTGAATGCGATCCCCGACGTCTGTGCCGCACAGCCCGGGATCAAGACGTATCTGGATCTGCCGGCCTACTGCGGTCGCGCCCATCCGGACCTGATTGCCAAGGGGGGTGGGGCATGATCCTCGACCGCTTCAAGCTGACGGACCGCGTTGCCATCGTGACGGGAGCAGGCAAGGGCATCGGCAAGGGGATCGCCCTGGCGTTTGCCGAGGCCGGCGCCGATGTCGTGTGTGCCGCGCGCACGCAGAATGAGATCGACGAGACGGTCAGGGAGATCGAGCAACGCGGCCGACGCGGTCTTGCCGTGCGAACCGATGTGCTCGAGCACAGCGACCGCGAGGCGCTGGTGCAGGCCGCGGTCTCCGAGTTCGGGCGGCTCGACATCCTGGTGAACAACGCTGGCGGGACGCCACCGCGGGCCGCCATGAAGACGAGCCACGAGTTCTTCGAGAACGCACTGCGCTTCAACGTCGTGCAGGCGTTCTCGTTGATGCAGCTCGCCGCGCCGCACATGGTCGAGACGGCGGGCGGCGGGGCGATCGTCAACATCTCGTCGCGCTCGAGTGACATGGTGCAGACCGCGTTTGCGGCCTACGGCGCGGGGAAGGCGGCGCTCAACATGATGACGCGCAATGTCGCGTTCGAGTGGGCGCCGAAGGTGCGGGTCAACGCGATCTCGGTCGGTGGGGTCGAGACCGAGGGGCTGGCAGTCGTCCTGACCAATGATGCCATCCGCAAGCAGTTCGAGGACAACACGCCGATGCGCCGGCCCGGGGATGTCGAGGACATCGCCTGCATGGCGCTCTATCTCGCGGCGGATGCCTCGTCGTGGGTGACCGGCAAGATCTTCCAGGTGGACGGCGGCGTGGACGCGCCGGCGATGTCGGTGCCGGTCGAGCCCTTGTAGGGTTGCGGGAGAGGAGCGGCACCGCGATGTCGCATACGGGCTCGCTCAATCACATCGATATCTCAGTGGGCTATCCGGCCCGCCCGCAGCGAGGCGCGCGATCGGCCCTACGACCTCTACGAGCCCGGGCCGCATCACCTGGCCTTCAACGCGGCCTCTCCCGAGGTCGTCCACACGGTGCATGTGGCGATGCTCGAGATTGACGCCACGGTGCTCGACCCCACCCCACGACTACGGCGCGCAGCCGGGCTACGAGCCCGGGTACTACGCGGTCTTCTTCGCCGACCCCGACGGCGTGAAGCTCGAGGTCGCGTACATCCCCCGCGCGAACCCCTGATCGGCGCTGGCCTCTGCGGTGCCGGGGGACGGTGCGGGGCGGACCGCGCGCGGTCTGCCCCTGAGCTGCCTCGGGACTGCGGGCAGGACATCACGGTGCCCGTGCCCCGGGCGCACTATGCTCGCGCGCGGTCGGCGCCGTGGGCGCTAGCGATCGGATGGGGGGAGTCCATGGGTCTGAGTTCGTCCGTGCGCGAAGTTGCGCCGCGGGGTTCGATGGGGTCGCGGGTGGCCGTAGCACTGCTCGGGGTGATGGTTGCGGGCGTCGCGTGGGCCGAGCCG
>Ga0055584_100005829_pt1 | contig 12076 bp, 9 predicted proteins | sample OSDHelmetaG_FD_58716 | JGI IMG/M metagenome (GOLD analysis project Ga0055584, IMG submission 58716) | Pelagic marine sediment microbial communities from the LTER site Helgoland, North Sea, for post-phytoplankton bloom and carbon turnover... | ecosystem: Environmental > Aquatic > Marine >... | reverse complement strand
TCGCAGGCCGAAGCCGAGATATCGCAGGCCGAAGCCGAGATATCGCAGGCCGAAGCCGAGGCATCGCAGGCCGAAGCCGAGGCATCGCAGGCCGAAGCCGAAGAAGCGGCGCGCCAAGCCGAAGAGGCCAATCGTTCTAAAAGCGTTTTTCTCGCCAATATGAGCCATGAAATTCGCACGCCGATGAACGCTATCCTCGGCTTCTCTGAAATTTTAACTGGCCTCGTCACCGACCCGCAGCAGCGACACTATTTGCAATCGATTCAAACCTCTGGCAAATCGCTCTTAACACTCATAAACGACATCCTCGACTTGAGCAAGGTCGAAGCGGGCAAACTCGAGTTGGAATATCGCCCCACCGACGCATATGCCGTTTTTAACGATATGGCAGCCGTCTTCTCGCAGAGGGTCGGCGAAAAAAACCTCGACTTTCCCATAGAGATAGATGCCACCGTGCCAAGGGCACTCGTGCTCGACGAAGCGCGGCTGCGCCAGATCCTTATTAACCTCGTCGGCAACGCCATAAAATTCACCAAAGAAGGACACGTTCGTTTGATGGTTGGTGCTGTGGTTGACCCGCAAAACGACCGCCGCATCGACCTCCACATAGACGTAGAGGATACCGGCGTTGGCATTGCACACGCAGAGCAGAACAAAATTTTTGGCGCCTTTGAACAGCAGGCCGGCCAGAATATCAACGAGTACGGCGGCACGGGCCTAGGCCTAGCCATTACGCGCAAACTAGTCGAAATGATGGACGGGCAGATCTCCGTCGATAGCACAGAAGGCAAAGGCAGCACTTTCCACGTTTGCTTGCGCGGCGTCGCCGTGGCCGCAACCCAAGCGCTGAGCATACGCGGCGACCAACTGGCGATAGAAGCACTGTCTTTCACCCCAGCTTCAATTCTCGTTGCCGACGACGTCGAAGCCAACCGGGAACTCGTCAAAGGTTTTCTCGCCCGCTATACGACCTTGGAACTGATAGAAGCCGAAGACGGCCAACAGGCCTTGGCAGCCTGCCAAGAACACCTGCCCGACCTCGTGCTGATGGATATCAAAATGCCCGTGCTCGATGGGTATACGGCGACCCAACGCCTCAAGGCCAACGAGCGCACTCGCCATATTCCCGTCGTGGCGCTAACGGCTTCCGCCATGCGCGAGACAGAAGAGGAATTGAGCAAAACCTGCGAAGCCTTTTTAAAAAAACCCGTCGGCCAAGCCGAGCTAGTGCAGACGATCGCTCGTTTTATAGATTATACCCTTGGGGAAACCGCGCCGTTAGAGGCCCAAACCACACCTGGCGACGACTCGAACTCCGCCGAGCTCACGGCCGAGACACTAGAGCATCTACCGCAACTATTAGCTATACTCGAAGAGAAGCGTAATACGTGGGAAGAACTCTGCACGACGCTGACAATCAACGATATCGAGTCTTTCGCCGAAGAGTTGCTCAACACGGGAAGAGAGCACCACTATTCACCCCTCGTCGCTTGGGCAGAAACACTCGCCGAGCAGACGGCTCTCTTCGACATGGATGGCATGCAAAAAACCCTAGCCGACTTTGTTCAGATAGGCGATGAAATTCGCCAGTACTTGGCTACACAAGACGCGTAAATGGCTTGTTTTTAGCTAAGGATTAAAGAAAAACATGAATGAACCAGCAAAAAACCCTCGCATCCTCATCGTCGATGACACCTTGCAAAACCTGCAGGTGTTAGGCACGATTCTGCGCGAAAAAGGCTACCAACTCAACGTGGCACAGAATGGCCAGAAGGCACTAGAAATGGCGGTCAATGCGCTGCCGGATCTTATTTTACTCGATATTATGATGCCGGAGATGGACGGCATGGAAGCCTGTCGGCGTCTGAAGGCACAGGAAATTACGCGCGATATCCCCATAATATTTCTCACGGCCAAAGTCGAGACAGACGATATCGTCAAGGGCTTCGAACTCGGCGCCGTCGATTATATTACCAAACCCTTCAACGCCCACGAGTTACTGGCCCGCGTCCACACTCACCTACAGCTACGGGCGGCACGCGAGAGATTGGCGCTGCTCGCCAGCAAGCTCTCACATTACCTATCGCCCACGATATACGCATCCATTTTTTCGGGCGAGACGGATGCCACCATTGCCGCATACCGCAAACCGTTAACGGTCTTCTTTTCTGACATAGTCGGTTTCACTCCCCTCGTCGAGGCCATGGCCCCCGCCGAACTAACGGATTGGCTCAACAACTATCTCAACGAAATGGCCACGATCTGCCACCAGTATGGTGGCACCTTAGACAAATTTATGGGCGATGGCATTATGGGATTTTTTGGCGATCCCGAATCTCAGGGGCAGGACCGGGACGCACTCCAGTGTGTGCATATGGCACAGGCCATGCAGCAGCGCGCGAATGAACTCGACATCGCCATACGCATCGGCATCAATAGCGGCGAGTGCACGGTCGGCAATTTCGGCAGCGACAATCAGATAGCCTATACTATTATAGGCCCCAATGTAAACCTGGCCGCACGGCTCGAACCAAGTGCTGATCCCGGCAAAACTCTGATATCCGAATCAACCTACCGCCTCGTCGGCAACGACGTAGCCTGTAGTGCACACGGCAATATCCGCGTCAAGGGCATCGAACGCGACATAACCACTTACTGGGTCAATAATACATGAATCACGCAGGACTCAAAATACTAGCCGTTGACGACCAGCCCGAAAACCTCGGGCTACTCAGCCGCGTGCTCGAAATGGCGCAGTTCGACGTGCGCGCTGCCACCAGCGGTCAGGCTGCACTACAGGCGGCGCGCGCCGACTTACCCGATCTGATTCTCATGGATATTTCCATGCCCGGCATGGATGGTTTCGAGGTCTGTAAAAAGCTAAAAGCCGACCCCAAAACCAAAGATGTACCGGTCGTATTTCTCACCGGCCGCAGCGATACGGAACACTTGGTCAAAGGATTTGAACTGGGGGCCGTAGACTATATTACAAAGCCCTTCAACAACTCCGAACTCCTCCACCGCATTAACACCCACCTCGAGTTGTCGCACCTACGCAAAAGTTTAGAACAGCAAGTATCCGAACAAACCAACGAGATCCTCGCCGCCAATTCAGAAATGGAAGAGTCTAACAGAGTCTACAGCTCTTTTGTTCCGCGCGAGTTTCTCACCCAGCTAGGGCGCGACAATATTCTCGACGTCAAACTCGGCGACCACGTGCAGACAGAAATGACGATCCTCTTTGCCGATATCTTCGACTTCACCCGGCTTTCGGAAAAAATGGGACCACAGGCCAGCTTCCGTTTCATCAACGCCTACCTGAGCTGGATCAGTCCCATTATCCGCATGAACAACGGTTTTATCGATAAGTATATAGGCGATGCCATCATGGCCATTTTCCCGCAGAGCGCCGACGATGCCCTGCAGTCCGCCGTCGGCATGCAACAGGCCATGCAACGCTTCAACGAGCAGTTCGTCGCCGCGGGCATCCCCCCCATTCGCATTGGCATTGGTTTGCACAAAGGCAGCCTGATGCTCGGTGTCATTGGCGAAGCCGAACGCATGGAAACAACGGTGATCTCGGACGCCGTCAACGTAGCGGCCCGCCTCGAACGCCTCACGCGACGATACGACGTCGGCATTGTAGTTAGCGAGGCTACGCTCAATGCCCTCGGTGAGGACAACACCTACCACACCCGCTTAATCGATAAAGTCCGCGTAAAGGGGCGCAGTGAAACGACCGTGGTCCACGAGGTGTACGACGGCGACAGCCCCGAACTCATCGAGAAGAAGGAAACGATCAGTGAGGAATATGAAAAGGGCGTCGAACTCTTTTACCAGCGCCAGTTCACCGAAGCGAACCTTCATATAGCGCGCGTTCTTTCGCAGGCCCCAGACGACAAAGTAGTGCGTCTGCACCAGCAGCGCATTGCCGTCGCCATTGCCAACGGCGTAGCGGACGACTGGACAGGCGTCGAAGTATTAGAAGAAAAATAATGAACCACTCACGAGAGAAATCACAATGAACTACGACCCAAAACAGACGCGGTTACTCATCGTCGACGATACCTTGCAGAACATTCAAGTACTCGGCACGATTCTGCGTGAACAGCACTACCAACTCAACGTCGCCCAGGACGGCCAGAAAGCACTCGACATGGTCGCCAAGGTCTTGCCCGACTTAATCCTGCTCGATGTCATGATGCCAGAAATGGACGGATACGAAGCCTGTCGTCGACTAAAAGCAGACCCGACCACAGCCCATATCCCCGTAATCTTCTTAACCGCGAAGACCGAGACCGAGGACGTCGTGAAGGGTTTTGAGCTAGGGGCGATCGATTATGTGACTAAGCCCTTTAACTCCACCGAGTTATTAAAACGCGTCGAAACGCATCTCGAACTCTCCCTGCTGCGCAGCAGTCTGGCCGAACAAGTCGAGGAAAAAACCCAGCAGTTATTGCAGGCGCAAAAGATGGAATCCATGGGACAGTTGGCCGCCGGCATCGCCCACGAAGTCAACACGCCGATGCAGTATATCAACAACAACAGCGACTTCCTACAACAGGCGTTTGCGGAAATAGATGACGTCCTCAACAAAACCGTCGCCGTATGCACTCAGGCGGAGGATGGCCAAGTTGACGACGCCATGCTACGCACTGCACGGGAAGCGCTAGAAGAGGCCGACCTCGAATACGTGCAAGGCGAAGCGATAAAATCCATCGACAAAATACAGGAAGGCGTCCGCCGCGTCGTCGAAATAGTTGCAGGCATGCGTGAATTGGCCCATTCCGGCAATCGCAAAAAGAGCAGCGCCGATCTCAATCACCTAATACACTCGGCGACCAACGTCTGTCGCAACGAATGGAAATACGTCTCCGACCTAGCGCTAGAGCTCGACGACGATCTGCCCGCCATAACTTGCCTGCCTTCGGAAATTAGCCAGTGCATCGTCAACCTAGTAGTCAATGCGGGGCACGCCATTGCCGATGCGACCCCCAGCGGTGACGACAAGGGACTCATCACCGTAAAGACTAAGCTCGAAGAGGAAACGGTCGAGATCCGCATCAGCGATACCGGCGGCGGCATCCCCGCTGAAGTGCAGCCAAAAATATTTGAGTTTCTCTTTACCACTAAAGAGTTTGGTCGCGGCACCGGTCAAGGCCTCTCCCTAGTACAGCGCGTAATTTGCGACCACCACGGCGGCGAAATTTCCTTCCAAACGGAGGCGGGCAAAGGAACGACCTTTACGATCGTCATCCCCATCGCACAGCAAGAGCCAGACGCCGAGTAAATCATATGAATTTTGCCCCCAAAAATACGCGCATTCTCATCGTCGACGACACGCTGCAAAACATCCAAGTGCTCGGTACGACGTTAAAAAAAGAGGGCTACCAACTCAACGCCGCTCAGAGTGGTCAGCAGGCGATCAAACTGGCGCAAAAAGCTCTACCCGATCTAATCTTGCTCGATATCATGATGCCGGAAATGGACGGGTTCGAAGTGTGCCAACGGCTCAAAGCCGACGAACAAACTCGCCATATACCCATCGTTTTTCTCTCGGCTAAAGTCGAAACACAGGACATGGTCAAGGGGTTTGGGCTAGGGGCGATCGATTATATAACCAAACCGTTTAACACGGTGGAACTGCTCAAACGCGTCGAGACGCATCTCGAGTTGGCCCTTCTGCGCGCAGACCTGCAAAAGCAAGTAACCGAAAAAGCGGCCCAACTCGAAGTCGAACACAACGAGCGTTTACGCGCCGAGAAACAGCTGGCGCAAACGCAGCGTCTAGAAGCCGTCGGCCGCCTGGCCTTTGGCGCGGCCCACGAAATAAACTCGCCCATGCAAGCAGTATCTAGCAACACGGCCTTTGCGCTCGACGCATTAGGCGAGCTAAAAGAAGGGCTGGCACACTATGAAAAACTGCGCACGCTAGCTGCGAGTGCCATCCCTGCCAGCACTATGCAAGAGATCGATACGGCCCTAGATGAAGCCGACATCGATTACATATTGACCGAGCTCCCGCGCGCCCTAGAAAAAGTGCAGTCCAATGCCGAGCGCGTCGGAAAAATCATCCGCGCCATGCAGGACCTTTCGCGGCCCAGCGATGCAGATCCCACGCCGACGGACCTCAATGCGCTCATAGAAAATAGCACCAACACGCTGAGCGCAAGTTGGTCAAAAGTCGCCCATCTCGACCTCGAACTCGATAACACCCTACCCGACTTTCACTGTCACCCGGGTGACTTCGCCCAAGTCATCGTCCACCTGCTCACCAACGCCACGCAAGCTATCTCAGCACAGGCGGGGCAAGGCCAGGGCCAGCTAGGCGTGCGCACCCGCCGCGATAGCGACGCCATAGAACTCATCATATCCGATACGGGCACTGGCATCCCCGAAGAAGTCCGCCACCGCATCTTCGACCCCTTCTTTACTACGCGCGAAGTCGGCGATGGCACAGGTGTCGGCCTCTCGCTCGTGCACGACATCGTAGTCAACCGCCTCGGTGGACAGATAGACTTTACGACTGAATTGGGCAAGGGCACCACCTTCACCGTGCGCCTCCCCATGAACGGAGACAACTAAACTATGGCCAAACAGCGCATCTTATTCGTCGACGACGAACCCGATCTACTCGAAGGAGTACAGCGCATGCTCTTTCGCGAACGCAAACGCTGGGATATGCACTTTGCGCAAAGTGGCGACGAAGGACTGCGCGCCATGGCCAAACAGCCCTATGACGTAGTCGTTGCCGATATGCGCATGCCGCAGATGGACGGTGTACAATTTTTGCAGCAGGTGAGCGAAAAAGCCCGTGACACGGTGCGCATGATGCTCACGGGCAATACCGACCAAGAAACGGCGATGAAAGCGGTAAACGACGGCAACGTCTTCCGCTTTATGACCAAACCAGTCGAACGCGAAACGCTAATCCACATGCTCGAGGCCGGTATCGAGCAGCACCGACTGATCACAGCCGAAAAAGAGTTGCTGACCGGCACGCTCGCCGGCAGCGTGCGCATGCTGACGGAAATTCTATCCGTATCTTCGCCCGACAGCTTTGGCCATACGATCTGGCTGCGCGACCAGATGCGCGGCATCAGCAGTTCGCTCAAGTTGCGCAACGCATGGGAACTGGTCATCGCCGCAACGCTCTCGCGCGTGGGCTACACTACTCTGCCCAGTGAATTGGTCAAAAAGGCGATAGACCAGCACGAGCTATCGAAAGAAGAGCGCGAGATCATCACGCGCCTTCCAAAAATAAGCCACGATATCTTGCGCCACATCCCGCGCTTAGAAGGAGCGGCTAAAATCGTTCTGTATCAGGAGAAAAATTTTGACGGCAGCGGCTTCCCGGATGATGCCGTCGCCGAAGCAGATATTCCACTCGGCGCACGCATCATCCGCATACTCAACGACTTGGCGCACCTGTCAAAGACGGAGTTGTCCAAATACAAACTCACCAAAGTCATCAAGGAGCGGCGCGGCTGGTACGATCCCAACCTGCTCGATCAACTCTTGCCACTCTTCGTATCACCGAACGCCGCCGAACTCGCCGGCTCGGCGGAAAATTCCGAAGGCATTCCCCTGCGCAAGCTGCGCATGGGCGACAAATTAGTGGGCAATATCGTAGCCCTAGATGGTCAGATCATCGTCGCGGCCGGCAACCGCATATCGCCGACCTTTATGCAGAAAATAGAAGTAAGCGCCAGCCTCAAGGGCATCAAAGAGCCCATCTTTATTGAAAAGATGCTCGACGGAGAAAACAGCTCAGCTTAGCTGCCCCTCGGCGACGGCCTTTAGAATATCCAACGTGCTCACAATACCGGAAAGTTGTCCCTCTTCGAGGACGAGGACGCGGTGAATTCGATGTACCTGCATCAATTCGGCCACTTCGGCGACGGCCGCTCCGGCCCCAGCCGAGATTACAGCAGTCGACATAATATCGTGGACCTTTAAATAGGCTATACCGTCGACTTCTAGCTGTTCAAGCAAGTCTCCTACACCGCCCTCATCGTGCAATTGATGGTGGTAATCCGTTTCTAAGTTCGGCGTCTCGCCAAACGCGGCACTGCGAAAGATAATATCCGAAGTCGAAACGACGCCGACGAGTTCCTTGTCGCCGTTGAGCACCGGAAAACCGCGCACGGAATGTTCCTTGAAGAGCTGCATCAGTTCGTCTAGTTCCATGTCATCGCGGGCGTAAACTACATCCCGGGCCATGATATCACGAGCTAGCAGGGCCATGAATTCACTCCTCTTCTTCGGGAAACAAGTGGCCACGCGCGGTATATCCCAGCGCACGGATTTCTTCTAAACGCTCTAAAACTCCCTCGTCCTGCTGCCAAGATTTCACCGCAGCCTCTCCAGGCTTATAGCGCACCACCAGGTCGCCTTCCTCCTCGCTGCACTCCACTTCAACGACGACATCTGTCTGCGTCTCCCCCACGGGGTGCATCAGGCGGAGAAAGAAGCTATCCGCGTGTCGCGCGTAGGCAAAAATAACACCTTCGCTGGAGGCACCCCCGTCTTTCCCAGCGGCAAAGACGATCGCTTCTTCAAAGCGCTTGTTGGGAATCTCCGGCAACGGCGGCCTGTCACTGCGGTCGCGGTAGATCTCCTCCATTGCTTTGCGCCGCTCTTCTACGCCCTCGCGATAGAGCTCTACGTGATGCGCAATTTGCTCGGCGAGTTTGTTGCGAATCATCTGTATGGCCGAGTCCATGCCTGCGCGATTTTTCACTGCGCGCTTGAGATCGGCCGGATCCAGTGGGCGCACCATCTCAAATCGAGTTCCCGCATAGAGCGTGCCACCCACGCGAACCTGTAAAGAACCGCTAGCGCCTTCCTCTTCTTCCTCGGCAATATTTTCGCGGCGTTCCTCTATGTCCCACACATAACGCTGTGTGTCTGCCACCCCGCGTTCCAACTGCCCCTGTTCTTTAACGGCCTTCAGATATTCGTCGAGTAAGCGTTTTTCTATTGGCTTCGAGGGCGGGCGTTTCTCGTCTTTCATCAGCGCATCCCAGTAGGGGCTCTGCTGGCTGCGCCCTTGCATCTGGGCCAAGTGTTCCTGCAGCGCCTTGGTCTTCTCGCTGAGCTGCATCTTGGCGTCCTGCAACTCCACATCTACTTGCTGTAGTCGCTGTGCTTCACGCGCGCCCGTGCTGAAGAGTATACGCGTCGTGCTGCCCCCTTTGTTGCCGATATCACCGCGCACAAACAGACGCCCTCCGCACGCGGCCATCCCGCCCACCAAGTCGCCATCGATATACATATCGTCGCCCGCATCCAGGGCCGCATTAAAAGCGTTTTCCTGCACGAAAACATCGACGGCACTCACGCTGCGCGAGAGCACCTCGCGACCGACAAAAACCCCCTCGACTTCCACCTTCTCTTCGTCCAATTCGCGCAGCACCCGCTCCTGCTCGTCGGGATCTAGACTCTCCAATTCACCCGTCAAATAAGCTTCGGGAACCCCGTTGCCCGACACCGGACCGCGCACGCATAAGTTGCCCGCCAGCACGCGCGTTCCACTCTCTATTGCAGCGGGATCTTCCCGCGTGCCAATCAGCACATCGCCGTGCGTCTGTAAGGCTGCGCCGCCGCCTACCCCCCCGCGCACCCATGCGTTAAAGTCGCCAATGCCGGCCGCAGGCAAGTCGCCCGTCGTCGCATTGACGCGTTCCACTTCTAGCTCCTGCACCACGCGCACTGTGCCGTCTAATGTCTCGCGGTAGACCCCGTCAATTTCGGCGAGCAAACGCTGGCCATCTATCCGCGTGTTGGCCCCCACGATATCGGCCAACGCCACATCGCGCGCCGGTTCTCCAGCGGCGAGATGTTCACCGCGCACCGTCTCGCCAGCCGCGCCGCGTTCAGGCGGTTGGTAGCGCACTAGAACCTCGCCCGTCTTGACTTGGCGCATCTGCCGCGACACGAGTTTCTGCTCCTCCCATCCCAACCCTTTTAGCGGTAGTCCATTCGGGTTCAGCGCATACTCAAAACAGCCGTCAATTCCGTTGCCCGCCGCATTGCCATGGGCGACGCGACGCGAAACCATGTCGCCCTCGGCAGCCGACACCATCTCGACAAAATCGTGCACTGCCGCATTGACCTCGACGTCATCGACGCCAAAAACCACTCCCTGATTATCCAACTCTTCCACAATCTGCTTGCGCAATAAATCGGAAAAGAGTTGGTAGCGATCGGGGTCGTCGAGAAATTGCGTTAACAGTTGCACATTGGTCGCTTTAATACCAACCCCTGCCGACAATCCCTTCTCATAGATCGCCGCACGCACCATACAGGGCAGCGGTTTGTCGTGCCATTTTAAGTGGTTTGTATGTTTCTGAGTTTTCGCCATAATGGCCTATCCAGCCCATGCCAGAGTAATCACTAATACCAACCAAACAACTTCCAAAAAGTGCCAATATACGACACAAGAACGCACAAAGGGCAAACTCTCTTCGCCCAAGTTTTGCCCACGACCCCTCCACACCAATATGCTCAGCGGCACCATTCCTCCGAGCACGTGTAGCGCATGCAGGAGCACTAAAGCAAAGGTCATCCCGTAGATACCAGCGCGCCCGTCCTGCACATAGACCTGATGCACCCGCAGCAGTTCGGCCAGCGCCGGTGCCTGTATCAGAACAAAGAGAAACGCCAGCACCCAGGTCCGTCTCAGCCAGCGGTACAAGAGTGGAATCTGCCCTTGTCTGGCCGCAACGAGCGACTGCTGTACTCCCCATGCCGTCGCCGCCAGCACCGCGGTCGATAGCCATAGGGCCGGCGGTAAATTCAGCGGATCCATCCCCGCCGATGCAGACCCCGTGAGCCGGTAGAGCAGAAAGCAGACGATGCCGACGGCAAAGAACATGCCCAAAGCTACGAGAAATATCAGCATGCCCAGCCCGCGATTGCCCCCTGTATCAGGGCCCTGCCAAGAAGCCAACACTTCGTCTTTTGAAGGTGAATCCGTATCCATTCTATCCCCAGCGATATTCGGGCGGGTCAAATACAAAACCGTGAAAAAATTTGCGCTGATCTGCCGATAAAGACTGCAAAAAAGAACGATCGTAGCGCCATTGTTCGACGCAAGCGAGCATCCACGGATGTTCGTAGCCGTAGTAGAGCATCTCTCGCCGCCCCTCTGCGCGCGTCCACGGTCCCGGCGTATGCCACACGGCATTGTGGAACAGAAAGGCCGTCCCTGGTCTGCCGCACACCTGCACCGCTCCCGCAAATAGTTCTGCCCTTTGCAGGTCCTCCGGCTCCGGTTTACACAGCGCCTTATGACTGCCGGGCACCAGCGTCAGATTCCCCTGTCCTTCCTCGCTCATATCAGACAAATAATAACCCACTTTGAGCTGCAGCAGTGGAATCGGCCAACCTAGATGGCGAAAGCCCTCCTGAATGCCGTCTATATGCCAACCCAAACCGTGCGATGCACTCTTTTCCACTTCGCAGAAGGCGTCCGTCGAATGCAGGTGCGGCATCTCGTTAAACAAACCGCGTACATAGGCCATAATCGGTTCATAATCGAGCAGATACAAAAAGAGCGGGTCTTCGTCGAGCAGGTGAAAAATACGTGTATTGGCCCCTTCTAAGCGCTCGGCGAAGGCCGGCTCGTGCTCGCGTTGGTAACGAGCGCTGCGGCGATGTGCCACGGTTTTTGCCAATGCGGCGCGAAGCGCTTCGACATGGCTGAGTGACAAAAAATCCTCCAGCACTAAATAGCCGTTATTATCGAAGAAAAAACGCTCTGCAGCCGTGGGATGTAGTAGCTCTTTTATCAAACGGGCACTACCCTCTCTGCCAATGATATTGCGTTCAAATTTACGACATTCGAACCATCTTAGCCAAACCCTATTGCCCGTGCAAAACTGCATCCACTTTCGCGTTGTACAGGGGCAGTATCTAGATTGTAACGAAAAGGGAATAGGCACCAGACGATGAGCACAAAAAAAAACGGCCACAGGGACCGAGCCGTAAGCACTTCCAGCAAAGCCGAATGGCTCACACATATCCGCTCTTTAGGCCTAAATTCCATCGGAGAATACGAGCGCTGGTGCCG
>Ga0055584_100005828_pt1 | contig 12077 bp, 11 predicted proteins | sample OSDHelmetaG_FD_58716 | JGI IMG/M metagenome (GOLD analysis project Ga0055584, IMG submission 58716) | Pelagic marine sediment microbial communities from the LTER site Helgoland, North Sea, for post-phytoplankton bloom and carbon turnover... | ecosystem: Environmental > Aquatic > Marine >... | reverse complement strand
TTGACCTGTTCTTACTTGTTCATCAAGAATTCATCTATTTCTTTGAACGTCATGTTGGGGAGTAGTTTACCTTCAGGAGAAATTAAAAACTTAGCTGGAATGTCTGATACTCCATAGTTTTGAGCAATGGTATTAAGCATCACAAACTGATTAACTTCAACTATTTGATGTTTCCAAGTAAAGCCATCCTGCTGTGCTGCATGTTTCCAAGCGTCACCACTTTTTTCAAGTGCAACGGTAACTATGGTTAGTTTATCTGAATATTTTTCGTGGAGTATTGCAAGGTTTGGGGTTACCATTCGGCATGGTCCGCACCAAGAAGCCCAAAAATCTAGTAACACATATTTGCCTTGTAGTTCTGAAAGTTTAAATGGCGTACCGTCAATTAATTCCGCTTCAAAATCAGGAGCTAAGTCACCCTCCTCTGCGCCAGAAAACTTGACGTAAAACTGAAAGCCAAAATAGGCCAGTGCAATTGCCGGTAATACGAATTTGAAAAACTTATTCATATCCAAATGTACTTTGAATAGACACTTTCTAATGTCTATATAACGACATTCACAATCTTCTTAGGCACTATAATTACCTTTTTAGGTTGCTTGCCTTCTAACCATTTTTGAGCTAATTCATGGCCCATAACTTCTGCCTCAATTTCCTCTTTGGAAAGAGTAGTAGGCAGCTCAATTTTAAAACGCATTTTACCGTTAAAAGAAACAGGGTAAGAGTGATTGTCTTCTGCCAAGTAGCTTGCATCGAATTTAGGAAACTGAGCTTGTGAAATAGAATCGACATGTCCTAAATTCTTCCATAGTTCTTCTGCAATATGAGGTGCATATGGAGAAATTATAATAGCGAAAGATTCTAATATTTCACGCTTATTGCATTTTAAATCAGTTAACTCATTACAGCAAATCATGAAGTTGCTAACTGGAGTATTGAATGAAAAACGATCTAAATCGTCTTCCATTTTTTGAATCATTTTGTGCAGCGATTTCAATTCTGATTTGGTAGCAGGTTCTTCGGAAATACCATTTTCGGTAAATAGCCTCCATAATTTTTTCAAGAAACGGTGCGTACCTTCAATGCCTTTTGTGTCCCAAGGCTTATGCTGCTCTAATGGGCCTAAGAACATTTCGTACAACCGCAATGTGTCTGCCCCATATCTTTCGCATAGGTCGTCTGGAGAAACTATATTAAATTTAGATTTAGACATTTTTTCTACTTCACTGCCGCAGAGATATTTGCCAGCTTCAAGAATAAATGCAGTGTTTGTGTATTCTTCTCTTGATTTTTTAAATGAGCTAATATCTAATATGTTTCCATCCACGATTGAAATGTCAACATTTTGTCGTGCGACTTCGTATTCTTTTTTTAAGCCATAGGAAACAAATTTGTTCTCTCCTTTAACCCGGTAAACAAATCGCGAATTTCCCTGAATCATTCCTTGATTAATCAACTTCTTTGCGGGTTCATCGAAGTTGATGTATCCCATGTCTTTAAAAAACTTGGTCCAAAAACGGAAGTACAATAGGTGTCCTGTTGAATGTTCTGCACCACCAATATAAAGGTCAATTTGGTTCCAATATTCTGCAAGATTTTTATCTACGAAATTGTTTTCGTTGTCTGAATCCATGTAGCGTAAAAAGTACCAAGAGGAACCTGCCCAGCCAGGCATGGTTGAGTGTTCGTAGTTAAACTCGCCCTTGTATTTCCAGTTGTCAGCTCTAGCTAAAGGTGGTTCGCCATCTTCGGTTGGCAAGTACTTGTCAACTTCAGGCAACTCCAACGGTAATTCACTTTCATCTATCGGGTAAGGAATTCCATTTTTGTAATACATCGGAATTGGTTCGCCCCAATATCTTTGGCGACCAAATACAGCATCTCGCAAACGATAGTTTGTTTTACCTGCGCCTAAACCTCTTTTTTCGATTTCGTAGATAGCTAGTTTAATTGCTTTCTTAACATTTAATCCATCTAAGAAATCTGAGTTCATCAGTTTTCCTTCTTTGCCATCATAACTTTCTTCTTCAATATTTCCACCATCAACAACTTGAATAATGGGGATATTATAATGCTTTGCGAAAGCATAATCACGAGAGTCATGGGCTGGAACCGCCATTACTGCTCCAGTACCATAGCTTGCTAATACATAATCGCCAATCCAAATGGGAATTTTTTCTCCCGAAAATGGATGTAATGCATACGCACCGGTGAAAGCTCCAGAAATGGTTTTTACATCACTCATGCGGTCTCGCTCCGATTTTTTCGCAGCTTCAGATACATATGCTTCAACGGTTTCTTTTTGTTCGCTCGTAGTTATTTGGGCAACCAATTCGTGTTCGGGAGCCAAGGTCATATATGTAGCGCCAAAAATCGTATCAGGCCTAGTCGTGAAAACTTCTAATGAAGCAGAATGACCATCGATAGCAAAATTAACACTAGCACCAACAGATTTTCCGATCCAATTTCGCTGAATTTCCTTAATTGAATCTGTCCAATCGATTGTGTCTAAACCTTGTAAAAGACGCTCAGCATAAGCTGTAATACGCATGCTCCATTGTGTCATTTTTTTCTGAACAACAGGGTAACCTCCTCTTTCTGATAAACCTCCAACTACTTCATCATTAGCTAATACGGTTCCTAATTCAGGGCACCAGTTTACAACCGCCTCAGATAAAAAGGTAAGACGATAGTTTAACAATAACGTCTGTTGTTCTTCTTCCGATTTTGATTTCCACTCAGTAGCAGAAAATGATTCTGTTTCATCACAAGCAGCATTTACTTTTGTGTTTCCGTTTGTTTCGAACGCTGCAATTAAAGTTGAAATATGCTCAGCTTTGTTACTCGTTTTGTTGTACCAAGAATCAAATATTTGAAGAAAAATCCACTGAGTCCATTTGTAATATAATGGCTCAGAAGTTTTTACCTGCCTGTCCCAATCGAATGAAAACCCTAGTTGATCTAGTTGTTTTCTGTAACCAGCAACTTGGTTTCCATTTTTATCTTCCCCACCCTCAATATTTACTTTCGTAGTTATAGCAGGATGCTGACCTGTTTGAATAGCGTATTGTTCCGCGGGCAAACCAAAAGAATCGTATCCCATTGGGTGTAGTACATTAAATCCTTTTAACCTTTTGTATCTTGAATAAATATCAGAAGCGATATATCCTAGCGGATGCCCAACGTGTAAACCAGCCCCAGAAGGATATGGAAACATATCAAGGGCATAAAATTTGGGTTTATCAGAATTGATTTCGGCTTTAAACGTTTTGTTAGCAGCCCAATATTTTTGCCAATTGCCCTCAATTCGTTGAAAATCATATTCCATTCTAAGTATTTTTAGTGCTTGAATGAGAGAATAAATGAATATTTGAATTACGTTTCTTTTGTTTTAAAATAGTAACTCCTTGTTGCATTCAATCAATTTCTCATTAAAGGATGCAAAGCTATGAAAACCGAACGTTTGGCGATTGATTATATTATTATTTTTGCGGTATTGCTATGAGTTCAGAAGGACAAAAATTTTCGAGAAGAGCATCAAGAAGTTTAGCGTTAACTTCAGTTATTAGTATTACGCTTGTTTTGCTTGTTTTAGGTTCTGTTGGCTTATTGGTATTTAATGTAAATAAAGCTGCAACCTATATTAAGGAGAATATCGGATTTAGTGTTATTTTGAAAGATAATGTAAAAGATGCAGACATCACCCAGTTTCAAAAATCGCTAGATTCAGAAGCTTATGTTAAAACAACAGAGCATATTACAAGGGAAGAGGCAATGGCTATTTTCAACGAGGAACATGGTGAGAATGCAGTTGAATTCTTGGGTTACATTCCATTAAAATCGTCAATCGATGTAAAAATAATGGCAGATTATGCGAATCCTGATAGTATTACTTGGATTAAAGAAAATATAGCAAAAGATGCGCGTGTTCATGAATTTTGGTACAATCCAAACTTACTCGATGCAGTAAATAAGAATATCAAACAGATAAGTTTAATTTCGGCTATTATTGTTGCTATTCTAGCGTTTATTGCAATAGTGCTTATCAATAATAGTATTAGACTGAGCATATACTCCAAACGACTATTGATTAGAAGTATGCAGTTAGTTGGAGCAACAAAAGGATTTATTAGGAGGCCCTTTTTAGGGCAAGGAGTTAGCTATGGAATATATGCGGCTATATTGGCGAACGGAATATTAATGGGAATGATATATTATTTCGAATCTAAATTTCCAGATTTCTTGAACATGCGTGATATTGAAATGTTTGGGATAGTATTTGGTGGTGTTTTCATTGTAGCTATACTTATTACTTGGATAAGTACTTTCTTTGCAGTGCGAAAGTATTTGAGAATGAAACCTGAAGAACTATATTAAAAAGAAATTATGGCTGAAGATAATAATGAAGCGTTTCCACTAGGTAAAGAAAATTACAAGTTTATTATAGGTGGAATGGTACTAATAATCATTGGATTTTTTCTGATGGCTGGCGGAGGCGCTGAAAATTTAGAAGATTTTAATTATGATGAAATTTTTAGTCCAAGAAGAATTACTTTGGCTCCCATCACTATTCTGGTTGGCTTAGGTGTTGTTCTTTATGGAATAATGAAAAAACCTAGGGAAGAATCTTCTAAAGACTAAATTCTCTTTATGTCGATTATTGAAGCGATAATTCTTGGAATAATTCAAGGTCTTACTGAATTTTTACCAGTAAGTAGTAGTGGTCATCTTGAAATCGCAAACTATATCATGGATAAGTTTGGTGAGGGTAAGGAAATTTCCGAAGGAAATTTAATGATGACAGTTGTTTTGCATGCAGCTACAGCTTTAAGTACAATAGTTGTTTTCAGAAATGATATTGCCGAAATCATAAAAGGATTGGTTCAATTTAAGTGGAATAAAGAAACTCAGTTTTTATTGAAGATTGTTATTTCCATGATTCCTGCAGCTTTTGTCGGGGTGTTATTTGATGAACAGATTGAATCACTTTTTTCCGGGCAAATTTTATTGGTGGGCTGTATGCTTTTGCTAACAGGGGCACTATTGTTTCTCGCTGACAGGGCAAAAAACACAGCTAAAGAGGTTTCAAATTTATATTCGGTAATTATCGGAATTTCACAAGCAATTGCTATTATGCCAGGTATTTCTAGATCTGGAGCGACTATTGCTACTTCTGTTCTGCTTGGGGTTGATAAAGTAAAGGCGGCACGGTTTTCTTTTTTAATGGTTGTTCCATTAATTTTAGGAAAAATGGCAAAAGATATGCTCGGCGGTGAATTCGTTTTGATAGCTGATTCGGCTCTGCCCATGGGTATAGGATTTGTTGCTGCATTTGTTTCTGGATTATTGGCCTGCACATGGATGATTGCTTTGGTTAAGAATAGCAAACTGGTGTACTTCTCAATTTACTGCTTTATTGTTGGGGCTATTGCGATATTTACAACATGGATGTAGCGCTTGCAGAAGAGGACCAAAAGTATCTTGACGGGCAGACATTGCTAATAAATAAGCCCCTTGAATGGACTTCTTTCGATGTAGTAAATAAACTACGTTATCAGTTGAAAAGAAAATTAGGCGTAAAGAAATTAAAAGTCGGGCATGCAGGTACACTAGATCCATTAGCCACTGGTTTATTGATTATTTGTACGGGGAAATTAACCAAGCAAATCGATACTATCCAAGCGCAAGAGAAAGAATACACGGGAATAATAACGCTCGGTGCAACAACACCTTCGTTTGATTTAGAAACAGAAATTGATAATACGTTTGATTTTTCGAACATTACTGACGCAGACATTTATAAAACTGCAGCGTCTTTTCTTGGGGAATCAGAGCAGATGCCTCCTGTTTTTTCTGCAAAAAAGGTGGATGGAAAAAAGGCTTATATTGAAGCAAGGAAAGGAAAATCGATAACATTATCTGCACGTTCTATTTTAATTTCATCCTTTTTGATTGAAAAAATTGAAATGCCAAATGTGCATTTTAGAATATCATGCAGTAAAGGGACATATATAAGGTCTATTGCCAATGATTTTGGCGTCAAACTAGAGAATGGTGGGCATTTATCCCAGCTCTGTAGAACTAAAATCGGAGATTATTCTTTGGCGAGTGCTTACGAAATAGATGGGTTTGTTAAAAACCTTTGGGATGGGTAGAATTATCTATCATTTTAGTATTAAAATAATTACTTTCGCATTCCTCAATTTTGAGCCGTAACTTAAGATTAGAAAATGAAATTATCCCAATTCAAAATGGAGATTCCCGAGTCATTCATCGCGGAGCACCCTTCAGCCAACAGAGATGAGTCAAAATTAATGGTATTGCATCGTGATACTGGTAAAATCGAGCATAAAATGTTTAAGGATATTATCGATTATTTCGATGATGGAGATTTGATGGTATTGAACAACACCAAAGTTTTTCCAGCAAGAATGTATGGAAATAAAGAAAAGACGGGTGCAAGAATCGAAGTTTTCTTGCTTAGAGAATTAAATAAGGAAAGTCGTCTTTGGGATGTATTAGTTGATCCGGCAAGAAAAATTAGAATTGGAAACAAGCTTTATTTTGGTGAAGATGACGAATTAGTAGCAGAGGTAATTGACAACACAACTTCAAGAGGTCGGACTTTGCGTTTCCTTTTTGATGGGGAGTATGATGAGTTTAAGGCAGCATTAACTAAACTAGGTGATACGCCCCTTCCCAAATATATTAATAGGCCAACAGAACCTGAAGACGAAGAAAGGTACCAGACAATTTATGCCAAGAATACTGGGGCCGTTGCTGCTCCAACTGCTGGACTTCATTTTAGTCGTGAGCTGATGAAACGTCTAGAAATTAAAGGTATTGGTTTCGCGGAAGTTACATTGCATACCGGATTAGGTACTTTTAGGCCAGTTGAAGTTGAGGATCTTACTAAACATAAAATGGATTCTGAGGAAATAGAGATTACGGAATCAGCTGCAAAGAGTATTAATCTTGCAAAATCTGAGAAGAGAAGAGTTTGCGCAGTTGGAACAACTGTAATGAGAACTGTAGAGTCTTCAGTTTCAACCATCGGTGAGGTTAAACCCTTTAAGGGCTGGACAAATAAGTTCATTTTTCCGCCTTATGAGTTTAACATCGCGAATTGCATGATTACTAATTTTCATATGCCACAGTCAACATTACTGATGATGATTGCAGCATATGCTGGATACGATTTTGCAATGAAAGCATACAAAGAAGCGCAAGCTAACGGATATAAATTCTATTCATATGGTGACGCGATGTTGATTTTATAACTTGTGGCTTCCAAAAGACATGTAATACTAGTTGCTGGTGGAAGCGGAAAACGAATGGAGTCTTCAACTCCGAAACAATTTATTGAATTAAAAGGAAAGCCAATATTGATGCATTCAATATTGGCTTTTTTTCGTTTTGATTCTAGTATTAAAATAACAGTTGTACTTCCTAAAAATCAAATTTCGATATGGAAATCGTTATGTACAAAACATGATTTTCAAATTACGCATCGTATAGTTAAAGGTGGGCCAGAACGGTTTTTCTCTGTGAAAAACGGATTAAATTTGATTTCAGATGGAGATGTTGTAGCGATACATGATGGTGTAAGACCTTTGGTTAGTAATAGTACATTGGAAAGGTGTTTTACTGCAGCTGACGATAGAGGTAATGCGATTCCAGTTGTTGATGTTTATGAGACAATTCGAAAAGTTGATGAGACTAGTTCATCAACTGTTAAGCGAGAAAATTATAAGTTAGTTCAGACGCCACAGTGTTTTAATTTGAAAATTATCAAAAAGGCATTTGAACAGACTTATCATCCAAATTTTACGGATGATGCTAGTGTTGCGGAAGCTAATGGTATTCAGATTCACCTTGTAGAGGGTAATCGTGAGAATATAAAAATAACGACACCCGAAGACTTGTTAATGGCGGAAACTCTATTTGTTAATAAATAGAATTTTTACTCTTAATTATACTTCCTAAATTGGTCGCTTAAATTATTTTCCATGAAGAATGTGTTGTTAGTTGCCCTGGTACTCGTTATGTCAGTTTCTGTGTTCGCTCAGAAAAGAAAAAAGAACGAAGAAGTAAAAATTGAGGTACCGGCACTTAATTACGATTCGAAAACGAATTTGATCAGTTATGATGGTGTAGTTGAAGCAACCGGAAAAACAGCGCAACTATATGGAAAAGCTCTTGCTTGGATGAAATCTTACTATAAAAATCCTTCAGATGTAATTCGAACAAAAGATGCCGAAGGTGGTACATTGATTGGGAAAGCGAGATTTAGAATTTGGGATCAGAAAGAAGGTACTGGCACTAAAACACAGGCGGGTATGATAGAATACGATATTAGTATATTATGCAAAGCTGGCCGCTACAGGTACGTGATTACTAATATTGGCAAGAAGCAACAAACGTTTTATCCTGCCGAAAAATGGGATGCAGCTAACAAATTGGAATACAAGCGAATGTACGCGTCTTATCTAGTACAAATGGACGAAGAATTGACTAAGTTGGTTCAAAGTTTAAATGCTGCCATGAAAACGGGCGGTGGAGAAGAGTGGTAGTGCGGATTAATTTATGTGATTTATTAGCAGAAATAGGTTTCAAGGAAAACTTAAAATTGCTATTGAAGCTTACAATGAAGCACAACATGATGAAGCTTTAAAATTGTTTAACGAATTGTATAGAGGCGAACCGGTAATTTAGATATTGTTATACAACAGAGGTTTAACAAAATATAAATTGGGTAATAGTAAAGCATCTTGTAATGACTGGAAAAAAGTAGCATTGAATGGAGAAAGCGGTTCCATGAAAATACTATCAGAGTTTTGTAATTAAAAGACTATTAAATTAATTTCACAACTTGACTGCTACCTGTAATTTCTCCATTATTTGAATTGGTAATTAAGATTATTCCAGGTGACTTTCCTTTTTCTAAGGTTCCAAAATTGGATTCAATTCCAAGTAATTCTGCTCCATTTTGCGTGCCCCATGAAAGCATAGTCGCAGTGCGTATCTCAGGATAATGTTTTTTAATACATTGCATTTCGGATAGTATTGATAGTCTCCAATTAGAAGATAGACTGTCGGTTCCTAGTGTAATTTTAGAGCCAGTTTTGATAAAGTTATCTAGGTTCGGTAATTTTCGCTCGATGTACCAATTTGCATTAGGGCACAAACACCAATAAGGAGATTCAAGTTCCATGTTTAAAGATGAAAGTTCTTTAACTGTAGTCATGGTGTTATGTACAAGCAGCGTTTTGGTGTTCTTTGGTAGTAATCCTTTAATTGAGTTCAGCGAGGTATTTCCTGTCGATTTCCAAAAGGAAGTATCAAGCCCAAACCATTTCATTAATTCAATTAAGCTCCCTGACCCATCCAAAAACAGCTTGTTTTCATCTTCCGTTTCCTCATTATGAAACGTGAGAATGCCTTTATTTTCAATATTCCATTGGCAGATTTTCTCCCACAATTGCTGTGAAGTAGAATAGGGAGAGTGCGGAACTAAAGAATAAATTGAGTTTTGTTTCTCTAGTTTTGAGCCGAGCACCCTTCCATTTTCAAAAGCTTCATCGGCTTGGTTGTCTAAGAAACCGTATAACTCAATAAATGTATGATAATGTAAATTTCGCTTTGCTTTTTGTGAGAAGGTGTCTGATCCATTAGAAATATCACCAACCGCAACGATTCCATTTGCCATCATTTCGGCTTCAGCATCTTTAATACATTGTTGTACAAAATCAGAATCTGCTGCACGTTGGCTCATTAGTTCTTTAATAAACGGTACCAATCCTTTGCCTTCGCTAACTATTCCTTTCATATGGGACAGCTCAAGATGGCAATGTGTGTTTATAAATCCTGGGCAAATGATGCCTTCATACTTTTCAACATCTTCTAATCCTGAACTTGACGATAAGAGATTGACAATTTTGCCACTGTCATTAATTACTATAATCCCATTTTTAATAGGGGCAGATGAAATAGGGAAGATGTAATCAGCTGAAATCTTTCTCATAGCAAGACCCAAATATAGATTATCTTCGCACTCAGATGCCAGAGCAAAGACAAGATATTAGAAAGCTTTCATTAGCAGAAATAAAGGCATACTTCGTTGGCATAAACGAGAAGCCCTTTCGTGCGAAGCAGGTTCATGAGTGGCTTTGGAAAAAGTCGGTAACTTCTATCGAAGAGATGACCAACTTGTCGTTGCCAATCCGTGAACAACTGGGGAAAGAGTTTTTAATAAATGCTATAACAATTGCAGAATCGCAAAAGAGCAAGGATGGAACTGTAAAGAATGCCTTCAAATTATATGATGGGAACATCATAGAAGGGGTGTTAATCCCAACACCTAAGAGAATTACAGCGTGCGTTTCTTCGCAAGTAGGGTGCAGTTTAACTTGCAAGTTCTGCGGCACAGGAAGGCTCAAACGAGAACGAAATCTAGACGCTTCAGAAATTTATGACCAAGTCGTTGCTATAAATAAACAAGCGATTGAAAATCACGACATTCCTTTGAGTAACATTGTTTACATGGGTATGGGTGAGCCTTTGTTGAATTATAAAAATGTGCTTCAATCTATAGATTATGTTACATCACCCGAAGGGTTAGATATGTCACCCAAGCGAATCACTGTTTCTACTGCTGGTATTGCTAAAATGATTGAGAAGCTAGGTGATGATCAAGTCAAATTCAATCTCGCATTATCTTTACATGCGGCAAATGATAAAAAGCGAGACCATATTATGCCTATTAATGAACAAAATTCGCTTGATGTGCTCGGAAAGTCATTAGTGTATTTTTATGAAAAAACTGACATTCGACCAACTTTTGAGTATATCATTTTTAAGGGATTTAATGATAAGATAGAAGACGCCCAAGAACTTGTTGAGTTTTGCAAGCAGGTACCCTGCAAGATTAATATCATTGAATACAATCCAATTGATGACGGTGAATTTCAGCAAGCTGCTCCTAAGAATGTTGATGATTTTGCGATTTACCTTGAAAGTAAAAATTTAGTAGTTAATGTGCGAAGAAGCAGGGGTAAAGACATTGATGCAGCTTGTGGCCAGTTAGCGAATAAGAATGAGGCAACCATAAAATAAAAGTATTTCTTGTGTCATTAGATAAAATACAAATTCCAATTGCTCCTGAAATGGCGGCATTCGAGATGAAGTTCAAGGGCTCTCTGAAAAGCAACGTTGCCCTTTTGGACAAGATAACAAGATACATTGTTAAGCGAAAAGGTAAACAAATGCGACCTATGTTCGTTTTTCTATCGGCCAAGTTATGTGGCGAAGTAAAAGAGTCGAGTTATACTGCTGCATCACTAATTGAACTGTTACATACAGCAACATTAGTTCATGATGATGTTGTAGATGAGGCTAATTATCGAAGAGGCTTTTTTTCTATCAACGCGCTATGGAAAAATAAGATAGCCGTTTTGGTTGGTGATTTTTTACTTTCTCGAGGTTTGTTACTCGCTATAGATAAGAAAGAGTATGCGCTACTTGAGATTGTATCTAAGGCTGTTAAGGAAATGAGTGAGGGTGAGTTGCTGCAAATTGAAAAGGCGAGAAGATTAGATATTCAGGAAGATGTCTATTTTCAAATAATAAGGCAGAAAACAGCTTCATTAATAGCTTCTTGCTGTGCTTGCGGAGCAAGCTCAGTTAAAGCGAAGGATGAGACTGTAGAAAAGATGTGGGAGTTTGGAGAAAAGATAGGAATCGCTTTCCAAATTAAGGATGATTTGTTTGATTTTGGTTTTGGTGATAAAATCGGCAAACCTACAGGTATTGACATTAAAGAAAAGAAAATGACTTTGCCTTTGATTTATGCGTTGAACAAGTCATCATTCAAGGAAAAACGAAGAATAATAAATACAATTAAGAATCATAATCAAGATAAGGAACGAGTTGCTGAACTTATAGATTATGTAATCAACATTGGAGGTATTGAGTATGCTGCTCAGAAAATGGAACAATATAAATCTGAAGCATTGTCCTTGTTAGAGGGTTTTATTGATTCAGAGGCCAAGACTAGTTTAATAGAATTGGTTGAATAC
>Ga0055584_100005827_pt1 | contig 12077 bp, 9 predicted proteins | sample OSDHelmetaG_FD_58716 | JGI IMG/M metagenome (GOLD analysis project Ga0055584, IMG submission 58716) | Pelagic marine sediment microbial communities from the LTER site Helgoland, North Sea, for post-phytoplankton bloom and carbon turnover... | ecosystem: Environmental > Aquatic > Marine >... | reverse complement strand
GCGGCGCGGCCTTCACCATCGATGGCGGTTGGACCATTCGATAAGAGTTACCGGAACACAATGAATGTATAGAATCGGCGTCGATGTCGGCGGCACTTTTACTGACTTTACCTTGCTCGACGAAACCGCAGGTAAACTGCATTACCACAAGACACCTTCTACACCCGGCGAGCCGTCGGAAGCTGTGGGAATCGGCCTCTCGGAACTGATTGACACGCACAAAATTGACCCATCCGAAATCGGATATTTGGGCCACGGTACCACCGTCGCTCTCAACATGTTGCTGGAACGTCGGGCGCCGACAATCGGTCTATTGACCACCAAAGGCTTTCGCGACGTCCTTGAGATCGCCCGCCAGATCCGCCCTCATCTCTATGACTACGAAGTAACCCGCCCGGAACCCTTGGCGCGGCGGGCCCATCGCATCGAAATACCGGAACGCATCGCCGTCGACGGCCGTGTTCTGACACCGCTCGATCTCGATTCCGTCGAGGCCGCGGCCCTGCAACTTCGCAACGCAGGCATCACCTCCGTCGCAATCTGTTTCCTACACGCATATCAATTCCCCGAGCACGAACAACAAGCCGGCGATATCGTACGCCGTATTCTACCCGATGCCTTTATCAGCATATCGAGTGAAGTCTTGTCGGAGTTTCGCGAATACGAGCGCACATCAACGACTGCGGTGAATGCTTATGTCGGGCCACGCATGAAAGCCTATATTGGCAAACTTGAAGATCGCATCGCTGATTTCGGCATCGACCGCTCTCCCTATATCATCCATTCGAACGGCGGATTACTCACCATCGACGCCGCGGCGACCTTTCCCGTACGGACATGCCTTTCCGGCCCCGCCGCTGGGGTCGTCGGTGCTGCGGCGGTCGCCAAAGCAGCGGAGCAACCCGACGTTTTGGCCTTTGACGTTGGCGGCACCAGCACCGATGTCTCCTTGGTCCTGAACGGACGGCCACTTTTCACGTCGGAACGAACGGTCGCGGGCCACCCCGTCAAATCGCCGGCAATCGACGTCAACGCCATCGGCGCCGGCGGCGGCAGCATCGCTTGGATCGACGGCGGCGGCGCCCTCAAGGTCGGACCGCACAGCGCGGGCGCCGACCCAGGCCCCGTCGCCTATGGCCGCGGCGGCGAAGAGGTCACGCTGACGGACGCCAATATCGCGCTTGGCCGGTTGAACCCAGGTGCCCTTCTCGGCGGTCGTATGGCCATGGACGCCGACGCGGCGCGCCGCGCCATTGAAGACAAAATCGCCAAGCCGCTCGGCCTTTCGATTGAAGACGCCGCCATCGGTATTATCCGGGTCGCGGCATCGGGCATCGCCCGCGCCATCCGCTCCGTTGCCTCCGCCAAGGGCCACAACCCGGCGGAATTCGCACTCTTCGCCTATGGCGGTGCGGGACCGTTGCTGGCCTCCGACGTCAACGATGAGGTTGGTTGCGGGCGTATCCTCATTCCAAGAGAGCCCGGCACTCTTTGCGCGCGCGGAATTTTGCTATCCGATCTCACTTTCGATTTCGTCCGCACCATCCTGCGCCGAGCCGAAGAAGAGGGCTGGCGACGGGTCCAGGAAGCCTTCGAGGCTCTGGAAGCCCAAGCTGAAGAATGGCTCGCTAAGGATGACGTCCCGATGGAAGCCCGCTCATTCCGCCGGTACGTGGAAGCACGCTACGAAGGTCAAAGCTTCGAAGTACGCGTGGAGTTCGATTGCCCCGTGTCTGAAGTCTCACTGAAGACATTCGTCGCCGCTTTCCATGCGGAGCATAAGGCGCAATACAGCTACGATATCCAAGAACGGAACGTCGAAATAGTCAATTGCCGCTTGGAAGCCGTTGGCGAAACCCCAAAACCGCCGATGCAAAGTGCGGAAGGCGGCGGGGATGGCTCTGCCGAGACCGGCAAAAGACGCGTGCATTTCGGCGCTAATGGCGGCTGGCTTGAGGCCACGGTCTACGACCGCTCGAAATTGTCACCGGGCGATAAAATCGCCGGGCCAGCAATCGTCGAGGAAATGAGCTCAACAAGTGTTATCCCACCAACGTACCGAATCACCGTCGACAAGATCGGTAACCTGGTTTTGGAGCCAAGCACATGACGACCCCTTCCGATGAAAGAGTCATCGACGCCATTGAAATCGAGGTCTTCAATAACCGTGTCCTCGCGATAATCGAAGAGATGGGCGCTAAGCTCGTCCGTTCCTCATTTTCGCCGAATATTAAGGAACGACGGGATTGTTCCGTGGCTTTGTTCGACGCCGTCGGTCGCTCCATCGGACAGGCAGCGCATATTCCGATCCATCTGGGATCGCTGAAAGGCGGTGTCGACGCCGTCTTGCGGGACTTTCCCCTGGCGGAGATTTATCCGGGCGACGCGTTCGTCTGCAATGACGCTTATCTCGCCGGTGGCACGCACCTGCCGGACATCTCCATCATCACGCCGATCTTCTATGACGGCGAAATCAAATTCTTTGCTGCGTGCCTCGGCCATCATGCAGATGTCGGTGGTTCCGTACCCGGCTCGATCAGCCCCAGCGCCGCCAGCATCTTCGAGGAAGGCATCCGTATCCCCCCGGTCAAAATGGTCCACAAGGGTGTGCTCGATAACGGGATCATGCAGATGATCATCCAGAACACACGCGAGCCGGAAGATAGATTGCTCGATCTCAAGGTGCAGATCGCAACCAACACATTGGGGGCGGAACAAGTCATCGCACTCGTCGAGCGTATGGGAAGCGAAGCTGTCGACCGGGCGGTCGAAGATTTGATGATTTATACCGCGCGGCGACTACGGGCGCGGATCGCCGACCTAAAGGACGGCACGCATAGCTTCACCACCTGGATGGATGATGACGGCTTTGGCGGTGACAAGCTGCCGCTCGCAGCCACCGTGACCGTCAAAGGTGACCAGATGCACCTGGATTTTACGGGCTCCGGCCCGCAATCGCGCGGCGGTTACAACATCATGCCGACCGGTGTGATGGCGACCGTCGCCTATGCGATTAAGGCTCTGCTCGATCCGGAACTGCCGGCAAACAGCGGGTTGTTCGACGCCATCGAATTCACCGCCCCCGAAGGCACCATCGTTAATCCTCATTACCCGGCTGCGGTCGGCGCGCGGACCACGACATGCCAAAAACTTTCCGGCGCGGTCTTCGGCGCATTTGCAGGATTATTGCCACCGGAAAAAGCCATGGCGTCCTGTCACGACGTCTTGGGCGCGATGGTGTTTTCCGGTAAATCGAAAAAGCACGCCGGCACCTACGTCTACTTGGAAACGCTTGCAGGCGGAAACGGTGCGCGGGACGCACTCGACGGCATGGACGGCGCCCATTGCCACATTACGAACTCGCTGAACATGCCGGCGGAAGCTGTCGAGCACGAATATCCGTTGATGGTTGAGGAATATGCGTTGGTGGTCGATTCCGGTGGCGCCGGGCGGCACCGAGGGGGCATGGGCGTCGCACGGGACGTGAAAATTCTCGCCGACGCCACGACGTTCTCCGGGCGTGCGGATAGCTATCTCACTTCCGCCGAAGGTTATGCCGGTGGGATGCCGGGCGGCAATTGCCGGATCGTGCGAAATCACGGCACCAATCGCGAAGAAGTCATGTCACCGAAACAGCACCTGCTGACGCTTGAAGCTGGCGAGACAGTGAGGATGGAAACGCCGGGCGGCGGCGGACTTGGCAATCCACATGACCGCGATATCCTCGACCTTGCTCACGACTTGGAAGACGGGCGCATGCGAGAAGCCACCGCGCGTCGCGACTATGGCGACGACATGGTAGATCGGGCCCTAGCCCAGATCGGATAAGCCGCTCGACCTTTCACCGGGTGTGGTGGAAGATAACAAAATCGAATTGCATAGAGGGAGAGCACCAATGGCGCGCGTCGAAACCGTCGATCAACTGCGTGAAATTTACCGCCAACCCAAGGGCCGTGCGGCGCAAAAGGTCATTCCGCAACTAGAAAAACACAGCAAACACATTATCCAACTGTCACCGTTCATGGTGATCTCGACGACCGGTGAAGACGGCATTGCCGATGTATCCCCGCGCGGTGATGCGCCCGGTTTCGTGAAGGTCCTCGACGATCAAACCATCGCAATTCCGGATCGGCCCGGGAACAACCGGCTCGACACCCTCACCAACATTCTCGCGAACCCGGCCGTCGGCACGATCTTTTTCGTCCCCGGCGTCGACGAAGTTCTGCGCATCAACGGCGATGCCGAAATTCGCGACGATGCAGACCTTCTCGCGCAATTCGAGATGAAGGGAAAACTTCCCGCCACCGTGCTCGTCGTCAAAGCACGGGAGATTTATCTGCATTGCGCGAAGGCAATCATGCGGTCAGGTCTTTGGAAATCCGAAACGCATGTGGAACGCTCAGTGCTGCCGACCATCGGTCAAATGATCGTCGACCAAATCGGCGGCGATCGGCCCGACGAAACCCATGCGGATGTGAAGCGCGAGTACGAGAAGGTCTTGTATTAACCCCTCGCCCTAGGCCTCTCCCACGAGGAGGCCTTTTCACAAGGTAGCTTAAATTCAGCGCGTCATTCCCGCGAAGGCGGGAATCCAGTCATCCGGATAAAGCAGCTCTGGATTCCCGCCTTCGCGGGAATGACAAAGACAACGATAGAATTGCGCAAAGGTCTCGCAATGGGAGAGGATGGACTCCGCATCGCGAGAAGATAAAGGCTTCGTGCCTACCGCCCTTTCCAATTCGGATCGCGTTTCTCGGCGAAGGCTTTCGGGCCTTCGATCATGTCCTCGCTGTTGCGAAGCACGTTGACGCTCTCATATTCCGCCAACATCGCTTCTTCCACGGACGCGTGCTCCAACCCGCGACGCACGACATCGAGGCTGGTCCGGATCGAGACCGGCGAGCATTTCTCAATTTCGGCCGCAAACCGCTTGGCACCGCTCAGGGCTTCATCTTCCGCCACGAGTTCGGTAACGAACCCGATCTCAAGGCCTTCCGCTGCCGGAACGTGACGACCCGTCAGGATCATGCCCATCGCCCTCTTCTGTGGAATGGCGCGGGGCAAACGGTGCAGGCCACCCGCGAGCGCGGCCAACCCGACACGGGGCTCCGGGAGAGCGAAACGGGCATTCTCCGCCGCGATGATCACATCGCAGGCCAACGCAAGCTCGAACCCGCCGCCCATGGCGACACCATTCACCGCCGCGATCATTGGCTTGGTGCGGTCAAAACGCTCGGTAATGCCACCAAAGCCGCTTTTCGGTTTATCGCGGGTCCCGCCTTCGGCTTGGAATTTGAGGTCGTTGCCGGCGCTGAATGCGCGGTCGCCTGCCCCCGTCAAAATACATACCCAGAGATCCGGATCGGCTTCGAAATCGTTGAAGATCTTATCGAGTTCGAAATGCGCCGGCGAATGCAACGCGTTCATCCGCTCCGGCCGGTTCAACGTGACAGTGAGCACGTGTCCGTCGGTTTCCGTATAACTGAATTCACCCATTTTTCTGCTCCCTTATTCTTGTCAGTACAATTCTAAAGCTGCCTGTCGCCGATAAAAGCACCGTCCGAAATCAGACGGTCCTGTAAGGCCTTGCGATCAATATCGGCTGGTTTAATTCCGCTGCGGCGCGCGAGTTCGGCAGCCGTACCCACCGCTTGCCCCATCGCGAAACAAGGTCCGCTGACCCGCAATGATGCCTGCCCCTCTGGTGTCGTCGAAGCGCACCGGCCCGCTACTAGCAAATTATCAACACCTTTGGGGACGGTCGTCCCATAGGGAATTTGGTGATAACCCCGCCCTGCCAAAAAGGTCCATTTCGCCGAGCCATGCAGGTGTTGCTCTAGCGGCCAGCCGTTGCAGCCGATGGAATCATCGAAATCCCGGCATGACAAAACATCATCCTTGGTCAGGACATATTCGCCGACAATCCGCCGCGTCTCCCGAATGCCTATTTGCGGAGCTGTTTCCAATAAATATGCGTCTTCAAATCCAGGTACCCATTCCTTCAGGAATCGGAAATATTCCTGTGATTGCTTGCGCCCTTCGACCTCCGCAAAACTGAGATCATCCCAGTTACTGCCATCGACCGGTGCACCGTCTCGGCTGATTTGTGTGAGATTGGCCCGCCATTCGCCCGCATGCGCCTGTGAGCCGAGCACGCCGGTCTTACGCGGTAGATCGAAGTCATCGCTCGCCGCAGCGATGAGCTCGGTCAAGTTCGGCTTGCCCTCTCGGTGAACCCGTTCGTCATCCGCATTGGCGATCCGGAACATCGTTGTCGGGTAGGCCATAAAGCCGGTCGCATCGCCTTTTTCGTATGCTGCCCCCGACCAATAGGCGAGGTCCGCGTCGCCAGAACAGTCAATGAACATCTCTGCCTTAATTGCGGCACGCCCCGATTTAGTCTCGACGATCACTGCGTCGATCCGGCCTCCATCCATTGCAACGCCGACGGCAGTGCTGTGAAAACGAATATCGACCCCAGCGGATAAGAGCAAATCATCCGACGCCATTTTGTAAGCCGCCGTATCATACGCTTGAGCCGCGATATCGTGACCGCCGTCGGAGGCCGGTACGGGATGCGGCTCTCGCAATCCTCCAAGCCGGTCCAGCCGCGCCAGGACATCGTCCGCAACACCGCGCACCACCTGTTGGACCGATCCATTGATACTCGCGTGCAGCCCGCAGAAATTAGTGACCATAGCGGCGGTACCCATCCCGCCGAGAAATCCGTATTTCTCAAGTAAAAGCGTGCGCGCTCCGGTTCGGGCTGCTGCCGTCGCCGCCGCGATACCCGCCGGTCCACCGCCTAGGATGAGTACTTCGGTTTCCGCAACGACTTCCGTCTCGCGGGCAGGTTCCAGTATAACAGTCATGGGTAAGACTTAGCGCGCAAAGGACCGTGCGACCAGATGCCCAATCGACACGGATATCAGTACCGCGCCGCGAGCGTCGAAGCACCGCCGTCGGCCCGGACCGTCGCGACCGCCGCTGCAAGATCACGCAGATAAGTCTCGCGTGCCGGGGCATGTAACATGGACAGCATCGCGTGCATGCCTTTGGGTCGTTGGGTCAATCCAGGCACCCAATCCGACCCGGCCATTTGCTCCGCCACACTGAAAATATCGATCTCGTCCGATCCGAAATTGATGATGGTGAGATCCGGTTTAGCGTGCATTCGAAGGCCCGGAATGGCTTCGATACCGGCAACATAGCCGTCGACCATCGCCATAAGATCGGCGGCCACTTGGGTGTAACCGTCAATACCGAGATGCTTGAACACTGCCCACGAACCGGCAATTCCGCCCGCCGGGCGGGTTCCAACGAGCGTCGATGTCGTCATCCGGCCATACGTCCACGGATCGACGTCAAAGATTTGGCGCTGAAAATCTTCTTCCGAGCGATACAGGACGCTCGAAGACGGCTTCGGCGCAAAGCCAAATTTGTGGAGATCGGCGGAAAGCGACCGTACACCGGGTACCGCAAAATCAAAATCGGGAAACACCCGCCCCAGTCGTTTGACGAATGGCGCCAGATACCCGCCAACACAGGCGTCCACATGCAGCCAGACATCGCTATCGAGAGCTATTGCGCCCAACTCCGTGATATCATCGACCACCCCATGGGGGAAACACGGCGCGGACCCGACGATCATGATCGTATCATCGTCGATGGCTGCCTTTATCGCGGCTGGATCGGCTCTGAAATCCTCACGCAACGGCACGCGCTTAACCGGGATATCCATTGAGTCGCCAGCTTTGTCGAAGGCCGGATGTGCGCTTGCCGCCGCGACGATATTGAACGGACCTTTGCGTCCCTTAATGCCCCGCGCCCATTCTCGGCAGGCGCGCACCGCCATGAAAATACTCTCCGTGCCGCCCGTGGTCATTCCGCCGCCCGCGCCTGCAGGGGCCTGGAACAGGTCGAGCGCCATTTCCACGACTTCACGTTCCATCTTGGCGACGCTGTGAAAGGCGCGTTTGCCACCCAGGGCATTCTCAGCGAAAAATTTAAAATAAGCGTCGCGCCCGACCTCGTATGCCTCGTCGGTCGCCTTGAAGACATAGAGCGGCACGCGCCCATCCCTCCAGCGTTCGTCTCCACCCGCCATTTCGGACAGCTGCGGCTCGATATTCGCCCAAGCGACGCCCTTCTCCGGGAAAGTAACGCGAGAGTCGGGCATGGAATTTATCCTTATAAGATCGGCAGGGACGCAGCGACGCTCGCGGCTTCACCGGCCGCACTCGCGAGCTGGCCGGAGAAGCCCTGCCGCACCGCGCCCACCGCATAGACGCCTTCGACATTCGTCGCGAAAGACGTATCCGTCTTCACAAAACCGTCTTCGTCGCAGTCCAGCGATCCCGCCAAGAATTCCGTATTCGGCTGAAGCCCGACAAACACGAAGACGCCGGAGCATTCGAACTCTTCCGCATCGCCGCCGCCCGCCGGTACAAGTTTCACGCCCTCGACACTATCGCTGCCACTAATCTCCGCGACCTTCGTCTCCCAACGAAAGGTGAATTTCGGATTCTCGGCCGCGCGCGTGACGTAAGACTGTTTGGCCCGCAAACCATTGCCGCGCGTCACCAATGTGATCTCGCTGGCGTAATCCGCCAGATGCAGTGCTTCCTGCAAAGCTGAGTCCCCACCGCCGACCACGACGACCTTCTGGTCGACGAAGAACCCGGCATCGCAATCCGCGCATTGCGAGACACCGCGACCAAACAAACTCTCTTCGCCGGGAACGCCCAAGGGTTTCAGACGGGCGCCGGACGCCAAAATAACGTGCTTCGCCTTTTGTTCGCCCATGCCGGTCGAGACAGTTTTAATATCGCCGTCAATCGAGAGACCCGTCGCCGTGTCGGGTACAATTTCGACCCCTAGGTCCAGAATGGCTTCCAGTTGTCCGGCTGCCAATTCGGCGCCGCCGACCGTTCCCATCGCGGGATAGCCATCGAGCGCGCTGACATTCATCACCAGTCCGCCCATATGCCCGCCTTCGTCGATACACGCGACGGCCATGCCGCGCAGCGCCGCATGATGCGCCGCCGTCAGCCCCGCCATACCGCCACCGATCACCACCACATCGTATGGATCGCCAGGTCGCCTCATGTACGCGTCTCCTCTTCAATCGGTTGCCAGCCGGACGGCAAGACAATCTCTTTTATAATACGACAATCGGGATATCCCCATGTCGGGAAATAGGCTTGCTGGGCAATCGGCACATCCCCGCCCGCAACAACCAATGTGATTTGGTCCGGATCGGCAACGGGCGGTACCCAGCCTTCTTCAATGGCCGCGATGGCCCATGCGGGCCATTCCTTCGCCTTACCTGCATTCCGATAAATCCAAAGCGATTTAAGGACATCGGAAGATATGCGCCCATTCTCATGCAGCCAGCGGCGGGCATCGTCCTTTGAAATCCCATCCTTCGCCAAAGCAGCCGCCGTCGCCGGAGAGATTGCCACTGTGACAACACCACCATGGAGCCAAGAGAAAGCCGAAGCGGCGGAGCCCATGACGCTTGCCACTTCCTCCAACCCACCTGTCACATTAATGGCGCTTTCGGCCCGCAATACGGTGACGACATTTTGGTCCGCCCTGAAACCTTCGTCTACATGCAAGGGCGTCCATGGGCTTTGCGCCTCGTTTTCCGCAAAGCAGAGCGTGTAGCGTCCCGGCTGACCCAGCCCCGCAAAGGCCACCACCGCCGGCCAACCGCCGCCGATATTCTGCATGATCAGTCGCAGTGCCCGTCCGATGGTCGCGTTGGCGCGCCAACCCGGACCGAGACAGCCAAATCCATCGTTCATAACGATCTGCCGGGCAACCGGGCCATTCACCAGTATCAACGGCGTTACATTCTCGTCCGTCGTTTGCACGCCACGCAGATTAAAATCCGGCTCGGCAATCGCCTGAACGGCGGCCAGAACAATTGGAAAATAATCGGGACGGCAGCCTGCCATAACCGCATTGATGGCGATCTTTTCGACCGAGGCCACGCCCTTGAGTGGGTCCAACTCTCCAATCACCGCGTCGCGAGAGAGCGGGGAGTAGTCGAGCATTTCCTCAACGCGGCCCGTGGTCGGCGGTACGACCGGCAGCCCATCCGTCCATCCCCGAAGATCATAAAGCCGCGCGACTTCGCTCGCGGGATCGATACTGCGGACGACTTCAACGCGTTGGCGTGAGAAATCCGCCACCAACGGCCATCTGTCCCGCATTCCCCGTTCTTCGACGCGCGCGCGCAACGTGTCGTCAATCCAAGCTCCGGACGCGGTTTGTCCGGACGGGTTCAATATCCAAAGAGGTTCTGTCATGCGAAACGGCGCTTATTTATCGGCACCGTTGCTGATCTATGGCGAAATCGCCAAGCGGACAGTTTTACACAGATTTTAGTCGGCGGCGTCACGCACGGCGCTCAGTTCGCGGTCGTGCGTGCGGATGAATTCCTTGACCTTCGGCGCGATCTCCCGGCGCCATTTACCGCCGTTAAAGACACCGTAATGCCCGACGCCTTTCTGCAGATGATACATCTTCTTCTCATCCGCCAGGTTCGGCGTGATATCGAGTGCCGCCTTCGTCTGGCCGATACCCGAAATGTCATCAAGCTCACCCTCGATACAAAGGATGGCGGTATCGGTGATCTTCTCGGTTTTGACCGGGTGCCAACGGTGCACCATCTCACCCTTCGGCAAGGCATGATCCTGAAACACAACCTTGACCGTCTGCAAATAGAACTCAGCCGGCAAGTCCATGACCGATCGATATTCCTCGTAAAAGGCGCGCTTGCGGTCGGCGGCGTCATCGTCGCCTTGCACCAAATGCTGGAACAACTCGTGGTAGGACGCCACGTGCCGATCGAAATTCATCGCGATGAAGTTCGTCAGCTGTATGAAACCCGGATAAACCTTCCGGAATGCGCCCGGATAGGGCGGTGGGACGTCGACGACCACATGCCGCTCGAACCAATCGATACTATGTTCCTTGGCCAGCTTATTAACCTGAGTCGGTGATTCGCGGGTATCGATGGGCCCACCGATCATCGTCAAGGACGCCGGCACACAATTGTCTTGCCAGCCCGACATAATCGCCGTCGCGGCAAGGGCTGGCACCGACGGCTGACAAACCGCCAAAACATGGGTATTCGGCCCCAAAAAATGCAAAAAATCGACCAGATAGTCGATGTAATCGTCGAGGTCGAAACTATCGTCGACCGCAGGGATCATGCTGCTATCGCGCCAGTCGCTGACGTAGACGTCATGATCGGGCAACATCGTCTCGACGGTGTCGCGCACCAAAGTCGCGAAATGTCCGGAGAGCGGCGCCAAGATCAATAATTTCGGATCATTGCGCTTTGCAGCGCGCTTAAAATGGGTCAGGTCGCAATAAGTTCGCTCGATCGCGGTCTCAATTGTAATGTCTACCTTGCGACCGTCGATTTCCGTCGCGTCGATATTCCACTCGGGTTTGCCGTAGCGCTGCGTGAAATGCCCCACCATATCAACCGCCGAGCCCATAATTCGACCGGCCGGCATATGGCTCAGCGGATTGAATGGGTTGTTCAGCGCTACTTTCGCGCCTTCCGCCATCAATTGAACGGGAGCGGCCCAAAGCCGCTGCATTTCATAGAGATAATAGAGCATTCGGTGACTTTCCCATGGCGACCAATACAGTCATTGTACAACGTCCACAGCTATAACAAAACGGGTTTTTGCTGCACTGCAAAATTTCGTTTTATATTTATCTTCTAAGGGTTAAGAAACACTTAACCATTTTATTCCGCAGCGCGGCGATCCTCGTCCGGTACTTTCTCACGCATCGTGACGAACTCTTCCGCCGACGTCGGATGAATGCCGATCGTGGCGTCGAAGGTCGCCTTGGTCGCGCCCGCCTTGAGCGCGATGCCGATCCCTTGAATGATCTCACCCGCTTCGGGGCCGACCATATGAACGCCGAGCACCACATCGGTCTCCGGGTGTACGATCATCTTCATCAAAGTCCGCTCATCACGGCCCGTCAACGTGTGTTTCAGGGCCTTGAAGTCGGACATATAGACATCGACCTTGCCATGCTTATCC
>Ga0055584_100005824_pt1 | contig 12078 bp, 20 predicted proteins | sample OSDHelmetaG_FD_58716 | JGI IMG/M metagenome (GOLD analysis project Ga0055584, IMG submission 58716) | Pelagic marine sediment microbial communities from the LTER site Helgoland, North Sea, for post-phytoplankton bloom and carbon turnover... | ecosystem: Environmental > Aquatic > Marine >... | reverse complement strand
TTTTTTTTAAGTTGTTTCAGCAATTCTCCTGTCTACAAACGATTGTTTCTCTAGGATTTTTTTCATTCTTTCAATCATTCCTTTTCGCCTTAGTTTTTTAGCATATGATTCGAGTTCCATAGAGTCTTGTTTGAGTCTTTTGAGCTGATTTGCTGTCATTGAGATTCTCCGGTTAGGGTTTGTCTAAGAGTAAATCCGGAAAGGCCTCCTGTACTACCGGTCTAGTTATGCCAGGGAACTTTTCCTTGTTGATCATAGATATAACTAGCTTTGCATCTTGTGGATGCACTGCTTCTATCAAACCAATAAAAATATTTTCACGCTTGTAACTAGGCAGGCGCTCGCCAGCGCCGCCTTTAACGAAGTATTTGAAATCTGTGTTTTTTCTTCGAAGATCTGATGGAGCGTTGTGCTCATCACACGCAGTGTAAGGAGGTTCTCCAGTTGGTAGATTCCATTTGACGGTTGAATCAAGTGTTCCTCTAAGAATATCTTTTAGAGCCCACGATTCGTGCTCTTTTAGAATCTTTATCTTTTCATCTTTTTTCTTGGCCTTAGAAACCAATTCAATAACTTCATATATTAACTTATCTGTCATAATATCCTCATAAATTTATTTATAACTTTAGATGTCTTGAATGTATCTTACACCCAATAAATTCATTGTAGTATTCATCACTCAGGAGAACATCGTATTGAAACTGAATTTTTGCTTCATAGTATGACATAGTTCCTTTAGACTTGCAAAGATGTAAGATTTCTCTAGAATAGTTTTCTTTTCCCTTGTCTTCGACGAGTTGTTGCACTTCCTTGCTGGATCCATAATAGTCTCTCCAGTCGGATTCAACTCTCGTTCGTACTCTTCTATTTCTTTTTGAATTCTTTGGTAATGTCTTAGGCCGCCAGAAGTTCTTTTTACCGATATACTTCTTGTCCGTATCCAGCTCTGTGATGAGATATACGAAGCCCTGGTACTCTTCTGGTGTATTGTCGAAAGGTTCATTGTTGTAATACCACATAAAGATATTTATTCATCATCTTGGATAGTCCAAATCATATCACTTTTCATCTTTTCAACTTCTGCTCTACGTCCACACATAGGGCAGAATTCTGGCTTATCATAGGATTGTACATGTGTTGTACTTTCGCACTCTTCGCATTCAATTCTATATTCAACCATTAGCGATCCTTTCGATGATTTCTTTTTTTCTGTCATCGGTTGCAGAAAGCCATTCAGCTATCTCGCTTTTTGACCTTTTGCAACCTACACAGTAGTTATTTATCAACGTACAAATGTTGACACATGGACTAGAAATCGATTTCACAAGCACCACCTGCACACGCTGCAGCACCAAGAGTATCAACATCAGTATATTTCTTTTCAGTCAAATCTTGCTTCCAATTTGGCTGCTTTAAATTTTTCTGAATCTTATTCCATTTGTGTAGGAGATAAGAATCTTTCAAACAATACTCAGCTTTCTTTACATTGCCTTTAAGATAATTGTTTGCAAAGTTTTCAAACCGTCTTACCCAATCTTGTCTTGCAGAATTTTCTGAAGACTCTAGTGAAATGTCTAATCCATATCCTTGCGCTGTTGAACATGCATCCCACAAATTAGGAAACACTTTCAAAGCATCAACAACAAGACCAGATGCAAAGATTGAAGCATCATCGTATTCCTTAACCATCTTCTTAGCATCGATGACAGCAGTGTTTGGAGCCTGATTAAAGTCTTTATCACCCATCATAGAGAGGAATGAAATACCAGAAAACGAATGGCGATTCTTAAACACGTATTTTTCTACATCATCCCAATCATCGACAAGAATAGTATTTGATACGTTATGGCGAATACCCTTATCTGCACAAAGCTCTTCGTTAGTACCAGAATTTACCCAATGCTTCTGTGCTTTTGCTACGAGTTCTAAGTGTTTAACACCAATCAGATCATCTTTAAGGAGTGAACCTTTCTTTGGAATGATTGGAAAAGAGACTACAACATCTGTACCACCAGCTGACCACACGGATTCTTCTACCATATATGGATTTGACTTCATAATAGCTTGAGTAATTTCAGAGTCTTTATTCATTTGAACATTACGTATATACATACCAGAATGCTCAGCATGGATACCAGAAGCAGTTTGGAGTAACACCGAAGCGTTCCCGCTTGGCTTGACACAAGTCGTTCTAGCCGCTGGATTGATTCCGATAATTTCTGAAACATTTCTGTTGATTTCTTTGACAATTTTTGCTCCTTTTTCTAGAATTTTGCCATCAAACAGAATATCGGGGTTATTCATCCAACCCGTAATTGACACTCCTAAGAGAGCTTCACGATCAAAGATTTTTTTAGATGTATCTGACAAGAATTTAAAGTCAGTATAGCCGGCTTGTAGGGTACCGAGGATAGACGCTGCGCGGCATGCCTTAAAGAAGTCTTCCTCGGTATTGCACATGCCACCATTGATCTCAGTAAGGTTACAGCCTTGCCAGCCAGACTTACCATCAATCTGTGGAAACATGCCAATCTCGACACAAGGATTAGTTGTGTGCTCAGTGGATTCAACAAAGACAAATCCCGGCTCGCCAAATTGCTTTACCGATTTCATGATAGTTCCAAACTGTTCAGCTGATGTTTTATCACGTACAATGACAGCAGAATTATTGGAACGTCCACGTTGTGGATTGTCTACAAACCAGTTACCAGTCTTAGCATTCATCATCTCCTCATCATCTGGTGAGAAGAGACAGATTGTAGCTGACCGGCGAACACCACCAGACAATACAGCATCTGCTGCATGCATAGTGATGTCATATACGTTAATTGGTCTTAGAGAAACCGAATCTTTAGCATCGATAACCATGCTTTGAAGGAGATGCTCAATCTTGTCAAGTGAACGTCTCAAACCTTCTGGGCCCGGTGCTTTAAATCCACCTGAGATCTTTGCACCCTTTGGTCTAATATTTGATAGATCGAAGAATACTCTACGACCTGCAAACTCTGGATACTTACCGCCGTCTACAAAATAAGATGCCATCAACACGTCTAGTGCTGAAGCCCAACCTTCAATAGAGTCTTCAACTACGAAGCCCTTTGCTTGCTTTGTGCGGACTTGAATAGGAGGTAGCTTTGCAACGTGATGGTTTTGTACAGAAAAACCCGCACCAGCTCCACAAAGTAGAATGTAGAATACTTCGCCAAAAAATTCTGGACGATCTACATATGATGACGTACAATTGTACATACGCATCTGGTGTTTCATTAGCTGATCACCACCGAACTGCAACGAACGTTGAGCAGCTAGTACTCTTTGTTCTTTATACGCAGAACGTGCTTCTTCTAGATATTCTGATAGTTCGTTTGATTTATTATTATAAGTTTTTGAGTGCATTTCGATCACACGATCTACTGCCTCATCCCAAGATTCATATTGCCCTTCATCATCTTTATACCGGGAGTAGCCTTCATAAAATTTAGTTTCGGACAAAAACTTCCTTGTGTCAACATTTGCAGTTGCCATTGCGCTACCTCTTTTGATTTGATTTTACTTGAACTATTATATATTAGTTTTTAGAGTTTGTAAACCAATATTTTTTAATATTATGCGAAATATTTTTTTAGCATTTCGATACGATCATCAGCCGATGCCATTTTGTCAAGTTCTTCTTGAATAGCTTCAACGATATCGCTGTGCTCACCGATACCTACGCTTTGATTCATATAGACCATAATGTTTGTCTTAGCACGTTCGAGTTCACCTTCAGCATGCATACGTGCTGCTTTTACCAATTGTTCTTTCATTTTCTTCTCGCTTTCTCAATTGCTCTGGATCCAAACCAGAATGATATAATTGCTGCGAAGATAGCTTTCGTATCTTCATCCCATAGTAAAGTTATTGCTTCGGAAAAATCGGTACCTTTTTCAAGAGCTTCTAGAAGAAGAGTGATTTCAATAGTAGCAAACAGACCAAAGAACGCGTATGTAATTACTGGCCGTACTGATTTTTGTAAACCAGCAATAATACCTTGTCCTTGGTTAATACTTATATCGTGTTGAATCAGACGATCGTGCTCTTTATCTGCACCCATCTGATCATACATTTTCATTTCATGGTCATACCCACTCGCTTTGAGTTCTGCCATGACTTTCATTTTTTCAATTTCGTGTTTATGATCCGCTTTACGAGCAAACGAATCAGTGATTGCTGGAACTGCAGAACCTGCGAATCCGAGCAATGATCCTAGTATCGATAACATTATGCCACACCTTTGTCATTTAAATATTGACTAAACTTTTTAAGAAGTACTGGATGTTTGTCTTTTCTTCTACGTTTGTCATGCATAGTTGTAGTCTTTACGCGAGGGCCCATAGCAGTGTCTGCTGGATTAGGGATATTCGCAGTTGTTGTATCTTCAGTCTTACCTTGAGCCGATCTGATTGCATCAGGTGTAGGTGCACCCTTTTCGCCTTTCTTACGCATTTTCTTTCCAGCGCGGCGTTTAGCCCAAATATTAGCCCATAGCCCTTCCGATTGTTTCTTCATTTGTAAATCTCTCTGGTTGTAACGTACACTTTCTGATTTGTTCTATTGTGTACTGCTTCATAGATGTCAATACCAAACATGTCTCCAACTGGATATGCATCATCATGAACCTTAATTTGGTCCTTAGGCATAACTATTTCTTCACATGTAGTGTTTATCATTTTAGCTTCTCTAACACGATAGACGCCCGGAGATAGTTGCTTATCTTCTAATACAAACCACTGATTTTCTTCATTCAAAAAGTCTAGTACGTCTATATCGCATTTACGCATGATTGTGTTAATGTTATCGTCGGATAGTTCGTACTTTTCTTTAATGAGAAACAAAGCCGCGGCAAATGATCCGAGTTTAGATCCTCCACCAGGGATTTTAGAAAGCAGCCGTTTAACATTAGCACACAACCTAATAAAAGGAGTATAAGCAGACTTTTTCTCAGATGAATCGAGCTTAACAGATTTGATCCGCTTTCCATTTTCATCGATGATACCTTGCTTGAACGCATCCCAGTTTTCCCATCTCATAACGAGCATGCGAATAAATCTAAAGGTGTATGCTAAATCTGCTGCTCTTTTAACTAAGCCCATACTTCTCTCTTAATATACTTACTACTGTTTGATCCATAGGAATTCCAGTGTATTGATCGGCCGTAATATACTTCAAATAAATCAAAAACGGCTTAATTACAGGCCAGTGCTTTTCATTTAGCTTAAGCTCAAGTATATTACATGATGCTTCAATGCCAAAAGAATTAAACACGACAATCAAGTGATTCATTATTAGTCTTTCACCTAGATCATCGTGCTCAAGGTAACGATTAACTAAACGTTTAATATATTTAAACCGTTTTAAGTCTTCATAAAATTCTTCAATATCTGAAAACTGAGGTTTATAATAATGTTTAGCCGCGTATAGAAGAACATTGTCTTCAGTAAGTTCATTGAATATCATCATAAAGATATATATTCAATTACTCAAACATAGTTTCTTTTAATTCTTCTATAAGCTGTTCTTTTGTATGTCTACGATCGAGTTCAATCCCATATTCACGGCCAAGCTCTTCTAGTTCAATCTTTGATAAACCATGAAGTTCTTCCGGTGTCCAATACTCATCTTCATCATCGTCAACTGGCTCAGGCATTGCTTCAATCAAGACTTCTTTTTTAACTTCGGCTACCGTAGGAATACCTAAGAATTCGTCGATCTGTTCCTGTGAGATAGTTTGAGATTTTAAAAGTTCATTGGTGTTAGGGTTACGCCAACCTTGTGGAGTTGGTACAGCCCCTCTACACCATCCTGGAGGACTAATCGCCATTTTTCATTCCTTTATATGCTGCTGCTATTTTGTTAATGATTTTTTTATCACCCGTAGTTGTGTTATCACCGCTGTTACGAGCTTTTGCTTTTGGACCAGTGCGACCTGCTTTTGCTGCATCATCGTGGCCTTTTTCATCTGTGTTATCTACTTCGACTTTATGATCAGCTTTCATCTTCTTAGCTGACAGTGAATCTTTAGAATCCATTTCTTCAGGCTTTGTAGCACCTTTAGTATGAGCAGCATCTTCCCAAATTGACATTAACCGGTCACGCACTGTAGATTCTTTAGTGACTTTATCTTCCTTCTTAGGATTCATCTCGGCAGTGTCTTCGCCACCCTTTGGCTCATCTTCTTGCTTAGACTTTGATATAGCTTTACGGCGCTTATGTAAGAACTTGTCTGAAGAATCTACGTCGCCATCGTTATCAATGTCTTTATCGTCGCGATCATCAAATTTCTTCTTAGCTTCTTTGTCTTTTACTGGATCCATAGCCTCTTTCATGTCTGGCTTATCGTGGACATATCCCATCTTTTTCATCCTTTCGTGGTCCTCAGGCTTATCTGCTTTATAGCCCTTGCCAGTTTTTGGGTCATACATTATATGAGGTTTAAATTCATCTGCGTCTTCAGTTACGTCATCATAATCTTCACATTTGTATTTTTTACCTGCAACTGTGAATTCAGCATCTCCATTTTGTCTTGCTGCATTCAATGCTTTTGTAAAGGCATTACCTTCATCTTTTTGAGCCTGTTCATCAACCGTGGCCCTGACAGTTTCGATTAAAGATTTCATATCTTTCTCTCCTACATCCATTGGGCCACTAGTGAGCCAATAGCGGCGATCACCGCCGCAATCACGATTTTATTTATAAGATTGACTGTACGTGCATTATCGTCAACTTTCTTTTCAATATCATCTAACTTTTGTGAAAGTCGATTCATTCTCTCATACATCTTATCATGGTCGTCTTGCAAAGCATTTATTTTTTCTTCTGCTCGAGCCATAGCGATCATAGCCTCAGCTAGTTTGTCGAGTTTTTCCTCGATTCTATCTAATCTCTTAGCGTTGCTATCTGATGTCTCGGCCATTAGTTATCTACCTTTGCACTACCGCGCCACTGATAACAAGACCAGTACTTAGCTTTCCACTTAGGTCCGGGATTATCACAACCATGACGTGCTCTAAAACTCGCTCTACGCTTTGGATCATCGCGTTTAATTTCCATGTTCGGGTCGCCAAACCGTACGACAACAACGTTACCCTTTGGTCCTTTGACATACACTTTGAATTTTTTATTAGGATTTTCTGACGTCCTAATTGGATCATTCAAGTTGACCTTTTTGCCTTGATACTCAGCCTCAGTAATTTCTAAATCTTCATAGATAGAATCACATGCGGCATCAATAACGTTTTCTCTATAGAGCTTAAATTTATCCACCGAACTCATGGCCAGCTACCCTTTTCATTTGCTTATTGAATTGCGCCTGTGACGGCTTTTCTTTATATAGTTTAATTGAGATCTCAGGCCTTTCTTTACCCTTGATTCTCCAGTTATATCCTTTATCTTTATGCTCAGGTTTAGTAGTCTTTACAACCCTGCGCTTGTAGCCTGCTTCCCAAGTCTCTGATTTCTTGCCTGGGCCTTCAGAAATAAAAGATTTAAATTTAATCATCGCTTTTATCTTTACCCTGGCCCATATCACGATATCTTTTCTTAACTTCTGCTTTGGTCATACGATCGATATCACCAATCATAGAAGGTTGCTTTACAATCTTTCGTAGCTGAGCTTTAATATCACCCGGTGATTTGCCTAGCATAATCATCGGAGGTAACCCATCAACAGAAACTCTAAACATCATTTCTTCATTGAGATCTTCATTGACACCAGCACCTAATGATCTTACCTTTTTACGAGTACCAAACTTCTTAGTATCTCCACGGTCTAACATACCAGCCATGCCTTTACCCGGATCGTCTTTGCCATGTGCACCTTGTGCTCTACCGGGAGGAAGCTTCTTAATCTTTCCGCCTTTAGCTAAAAATGCTTTTACTGCATCTGAATTCTCACGCTTTGCTGGCTTCTGCTTTCCGTCTGGCCCGATAGTAGTAGGCCCAGCTGGCTTTTTCTTTTTAGCAGCATTTGCGCCTTGTTGAATTTTGTGACCAAGATAAGCACCTGCAGCAGCTCCGGCTGGACCGGCTACGCTACCAACAACACCACCAGCTACTGCGCCAGCAATACCTTCTGCTACATCTGTAGATTCTTTGGCTGCTTTGTACATACCAAGAGCTTTAGAAAAATGTTTATTACCCATCATTCGCTTTGATTCTGGATGGTTGGGATTATCATGTGCCATGCGAACACTATCATGATCAACCTTTTTAGCCTTAGCGAATTTTTGGTATGCACTCATCTTCTTAGTGTTGATGACTCGCGCTTCTCTGATTTGATCGAATGATTTCATTTTATCCTCTTACCTTTGCGGCTAAATCTTTATCTGCTTTGCCCCATGTTCCTGATGATTTTGTTACGAATGAATTGACTCGAGCAAACCCCCATTGCTGAGGTGTTGTCCCTGGTCTGTGGCCTGTTTTCCATGCGGCCACTCCACGATTATATACTGATCTAAGAATACTTAATGGCATACCAGACTTTTCAGCTTTCTTCTTCAATCCAGCTGTAGCATCCTCCATCATTTCTGCATGCTCTTTGAACTTCATTTTCTTTCTCTTACCATTTTCTGCTTGTTTTTCTTTTGAATCAGCAGTCTTCTTGGCAACCATTTTTAGTCGATCATTGCGAATCTTCTGTTGTGCTTTGTTCAAAGGACCTGACATTGTAGAAGGTTCAGCTTCTTCTTTTGTTATTTTAGTTTTAGGCGTTAAAGTCTTGACTTTAAGCATAGACTTAATGCCAAGCTTACGAAAAGCTTTAGTCTTTGCTTCCTTTTCGGTGCGGGCATCAACAGTTTGTACGCCTTCTCCTTCAACTTCAACTCTATACTTTGCCATTAGTCGTCTCCGAACATTTGCTTAAATTTCTTGGTATGTTTACTTGGTTTTGTCTTAGCAGTAGCATCGCCCGGTGCTTTCTTATATGCAGCTGGATTATCGTCAGCCATCTTTGCACCTTTCTTGAAATGAGCGTCTCGTGCCTTCTTCGTTGACACTGACTTTATACCACTATGGTAAGCTTTAGGCTGTGTGCCTTTACGGTCTTTAATATCTGAATCTTGAGGTGAACTAGTCTTTTCGAGAACATCAACTGCATCTAACCACTTGCGCAATGTTTTGCCTGCGCTTTCAACAATAACGTAGTTAGATCCTAGCACTTTGACTTCTGCTAATTCGTCAGTATCTTTTATGACTACTATATCTCCAACATTGAAAAGCTGACCTTTGACATATGCTTCACGAGTTTCAGAAACTTTTTGAAGCTGTACATGACTATGGTATTCTGTTTGTTCTTTAAGGCCCATTCCTTTACGAACAGCATTGTAAATAGCTTTTGCATCTGCTGTAGAAACATTCTTTGGTAGGCCTTGAGAGAATCCAGTAAAGTCTTTATCCGATGCAGCCTTACGCATTTTAGATGCAGACATGCCAGATGTACCTTCAGCGTCTGGATCTCTTTCACCTGCACTAATTACTGTAATTTTCTGAAAGTTAAAAAGTCCATGTCTGCCTTTTTTGCCATTCACTGCGTTTAAACGTGCAGTAAATTCTGCAATCCGATCAGAACCTACAACCATTACAACATTCTTAAATCCTTCATCATATATTTTAGAAGCAACTTCCATAACATTTCTTACAGTAGGTGTCATCATAATTGAACGAGCATGCTTTGGAAACATTTTACGCGCAAACTTGACTTTTGTTTTATAATCAAGAGGATTCTTATCTTTGTCTTGAGATGGTGATAAGAAAATACGATATGGATTTTTACCAGCCTTTTTAGCTAGAGAAGTTAAAAGCTTATCGTGGCCAATAGTAGGAGGGTTCATTCTACCAAATGTAAAATAAACGGTCTTCTCTTCTTCAACTAAATATGATCTAAATGTGCTAATCATCTCTTACGACTGATCTCCGCTTTGCGTTTCTGAGGCAACATTCTTCTCTGTAGAATCTTAATTCTTTGTTGCCAGCCGCCTTGCTTCAAGCGCTTCTCAATTTGCTTTTTCTTAGCTACTGAAACCTCACCCTTAGTCTTTCCTTTGCCAGCTAATTTATCAGCAAAAGTATTACGCGCACCACGCTGTGCTCGCTTCTTTAAAACATCTGTTTTAGCGAGTCTCTTTGATGCTCTTTTTCTAGCTAATTTTAAGCGAGTTTTACGCCGCTTCATACTACGAGCGAGTTTACGTCGGCCTTGAATTGACAACTCTTCTGTAAAGTCTTTAAAAGATAATGGCATTGCCATTTCTATCTCCCTGGTTTATCCCATCCCTTTAATATATCGGGTGAAAAGTTGGCGTATGAGAATTCCATACGATCAACGATCTTCACCGCATCACCACCAAGTTTATCGATTGCAACATAACCTTCTTCGCCTGTTACCCGATACCCTTTCGTTGTTTTTAAAAATGTATCTATCTTTGATAATTTATTTAAACTATTTATAAGTTTTAATTTTGCAAGAACGATCTGTTTCTGCAATTCAAACATTTGAATTAAACTCTGTTTATTTTTTGCTGAAAAGAAAGACAGCAGATCATCTAGCTTTTTCTGCTGTACAGCTTTTCCAGCTGATGTCTTGCGAGCATCCATTTCTTTTTTATACTTATCTTGAATAAACTTAATAAGAGCATCAACTCTTTTCTTTGGATCTGGTGGTAGTTGACCAGCTCGTACATATCTATTGCTATGTGTTTCAATGTGTTGTGCCAAAGTAGAATTCTTTTCAAGTTGTCTGAGAGTAGATCCTGCAATTTTGTTGAAGATATACCCTGCAGTTTTAAGATGCTCGTTAACAACATCAGTTTCATCTTTACTCATAGTATATTTAGTCAAGTCTCTAAGCATAGCATCTTGTGACCATACATCCTTAGAATTCTTAAACGTATTAACTTTGACACCATAAGAAGCTTTCATAGATTCAAATGTTTTGCCTTTATACGTGGTATGCCATACGATTCCAATTTTTGCTGACTTGACTTCCTTGGCCATTTGCGTGCCAGCCGGCACTGCATAAACAATCGTATTAGGGTGAAAAGTAACATATGATTTTCCACTAATTTTTTTAGTTTTAACATCACCTGGACCGTATAAAAAGTCGCCTTGTACTACACCTTTAATGCCTAGAGCCGCACAATACTTAAGAGCAAGTTTAAGCTTGTCAGCCAAATCGCCAGATGCGTCAGCATCAATATCCGCATCGCTCTTGTATACTTTGGGAGACTTATTAAAGATCCCTTTCTTCGCCACGAAGAATCGGCCATCCCGAGGATCAGTGCCAGCGAAGATAGCAGGAGCACCATCCCACTTAACAGATACATTACCATTTTTCTGCCCTCCTAACATGTCACGCAGAGAACGTAGTGCCATGATTGCATCTCTTGTGCCTTTAACACCACCGTAGATGACTTTATCTTCGATATGAGTCATATGAGTATTTTTTTGTTCGGTTATATAATTAGAAAACGAGTTCATATCAGTTTTGCATTTCGATTCTTAGTTGCTGTCATTTTAGATACAATAAAGAACCGGCCTCCTTTTACGCCAAATTGGTTTTTAGCTTGTTCAGGTCTAACATAATAATAAGCTTGATAATCTCCACGTGTTAAATCACTATGAAACATAGTATGATTTGAACGAATCTCATATGTAGGAGTATCACCATCTTTGATTTTTTTCAAAGTCATTGGTCCTTGGTAAAGTACATCAATATTCTGTCTTCCGCTTGCCTTACCAGCTCTATAGTCTTTACCAAATAAAGTTTTCATTTGAACTAATTTGCTTTTTACAGGACGATAATAACCTGTCTTCATTGGAAACTTGTTAGCATCTCCATGTTCTTTTTGCAATGTAGCTTTTAAATCTTTAACAAATTGTTTTACTTCAGCCTCATTTTGAATCTCAACCATGCCACCATATTGCTGGAAGTCATTAGCCTTGCGGCCTTTCTTATGAGAGATCCAGAATACTTCCTTACCAGTAGGATCCATCATGTGGAAATCAGCTTTAGGTGTACCCGGTGTACTTGCAATCTCAGAA
>Ga0055584_100005823_pt1 | contig 12078 bp, 6 predicted proteins | sample OSDHelmetaG_FD_58716 | JGI IMG/M metagenome (GOLD analysis project Ga0055584, IMG submission 58716) | Pelagic marine sediment microbial communities from the LTER site Helgoland, North Sea, for post-phytoplankton bloom and carbon turnover... | ecosystem: Environmental > Aquatic > Marine >... | reverse complement strand
GTAGTCTCGCCGCCCGCCACTCACCGCCGAGCGCTTTGCGTTCCCACTGCCGTATGCAAGGCGATTCGCGATTCGGTGTTGTTCGTCAGCGGCAAGCTGAATCCCACGCGCGGCGGTCCCGGTTTCGAAGACTTCAAGTATCAGGACGCTTACGCCCCGATTTACACGTACGTCACGGCTGACGAACCGGCACTCTGGCGACGCAGCATTTATCGCTACATCGTTCGCACCACACCAGACCGCTTTCTCACAACGCTGGATTGCCCCGATCCGGCCAACCTGACTCCGAAGAGGCTTACAACCACCACGCCGTTGCAATCGCTCGCGCTTTACAACAACGACTTCATGCTCCGGCAGGCTCGTTACTTAGCCGAACGACTCGGCAATGAAGCTGGTAACGACGCGAACGCTCAGGTCCGACGAGCCTTCGCATTGGCTTTCGGACGACATCCGTCCGCTGACGAGACTCGTCTCGCAACGGATTTTGTGAAGAAGCAGGGACTGTTCGCCTTATGCCGATCACTCTTCAATTCCAATGAGTTTGTCTATGTCGATTGAAATGCCCTACTCCCGCCGTGAGTTTCTACAGGCTGCAGGCGGTGGACTTGGAGGACTTGCGCTGACAGCGATGCTGGCAGGCGAAGGACGTGCGCAGCCGCATCATGCTCCGAAGGCGAAACGCGTTATCCAGATCTTCTGTCCCGGAGGAATGAGTCAGGTTGACACCTACGATTACAAGCCGGAACTCGAAAAGCGAAACGGAACGCCGTTCGATCCCGACGGCAAACTGCAGTTCTTCGCTTCAAAGCCCGGCAACTGTCGCGGCAGTCACTGGAAGTTTAGTCAGCACGGCCAATCGGGACTGTGGATAAGCGACCTGTTTCCAAAGCTCGCGACATGCATCGACGACATGGCGTTCATCTACTCGATGCACAGCAAGACCGCGTTGCACGGTCCGGCGTGCTTCATGATGAATACCGGATTTACACTGCCCGGTTTTCCCAGCATGGGGTCTTGGGTGACATACGGCCTTGGCAGCGAAGCCGATGATCTGCCTGCCTTCGTTGTGTTGCCAGACCCTCGAGGCCTTCCGCCCGGCGGCATCATCAACTGGGGAGCCGGCTTCCTGCCCGCTGAGCATCAGGCCACAACGCTCGATACCACGAATCCGAAACAGCCAATCGCCGACCTGTTTCCACCGGACGATGTTTCGGAAGTCACGCCGGCAGCGGATCTAGCGGGATTGGACTTTCTACAGAAACTCAACCGTCTGCACCGGGAAACTCGCAGTGGCAACAGTGAACTCGACGCCCGCATCAAGGCGTATGAGATGGCTGCCCGGTTGCAGCTCAGTGCTCCCGAAGTGACCGACCTGAGCAAAGAGACCACCGCGACAAAACAACTCTACGACATCGACCACGCGGAGATCGGCCCCTTCGGCCGACAGTGTTTACTGGCAAGGCGACTCGCGCAGCGCGGCGTCCGTTTCGTGCAGATCTATTGTGGGGCAGAAAACACGACGGCCAAAAAGATTCGCCCAAACTGGGACAGCCATGAAGATCTGACTCGCGACCACGGCTACTGGGGAGCTGTGCTTGATGTCGGAGCATCGGCACTGCTCAAAGACTTAAAGCAACAGGGAATGCTCGACGACACGCTGGTCATCTGCACGACGGAGTTTGGTCGGCAGCCTGCCGCTCAGGGTGGCGGGGCAAAAGGCCGAGACCACAATGCCGGCGCTTTCACGGCATGGCTTGCAGGCGGCGGTATCAAAGGCGGAGTCGGCTACGGGGCAACCGATGAACTCGGTTACAAGGCTGTCGAGCATCCAACCTACAGCTACGACCTGCACGCAACAGCTCTGCACCTGCTGGGCGTCGATCACACGCGGCTGACGTTCTATCACAACGGCATCGAACGACGTCTCACGGACGTCCATGGGCATGTCATTAAGGAGTTGCTTGTATGAGATTGCTCAGCAGAAACGCCATCGGTATCGCTGCGATTATGACTGTGGCCATTGCTTGTACGATGGTAAGGGCACAGGAGAGATCACCCGATTTCGTTCGCGATGTTGCACCGCTGTTGCAAAGGCGATGCCTGAGTTGTCATAGCGGCGCTGAACCTAAGGGTGAGTTTTCTCTGCAAACCGCCGAAGCGGCGTTGTCGGGTGGATATATCGAGCCCGGAGAGGCGTCTGAGAGTCACCTGGTTGAGCTGATCACGCCAGTCGCCGGAAAAGCGGAGATGCCCAAAGATGCCGATCCGCTTACGTCGGACGAAATCGACGTGATCCGAAAGTGGATCGATGAGGGCGCGAAATGGCCGCAAGGACTGACGCTCCAGGAACCGCGTGTCGATGACTTTGATTGGTGGTCATACCGGCCGTTAATCCGCCCGCCAGTTCCCCAGATCGACCATCAATGGGCAAAGTCCGCGATCGACAAGTTCATTCTCGACAAGTTGAATCAAAAGGGTCTGACTCCTTCGGAGCCAGCCAACCGCCGCACGCTGATTCGCCGAGTCACCTACGACCTGATCGGACTTCCGCCGACTCACGAACAAGTTGATCGGTTCGTTAATGACACAGATCCCCAGGCCTATGAAAAACTGGTCGATCAACTGCTTCGGTCGAAACATTATGGCGAACGCTGGGCGCGACACTGGTTGGACGTCGTCAAGTACGCCGATACGCATGGTTATGACAAGGACAAGCTGCGCGGCAATGCATGGCCTTATCGTGATTACGTGATTCGATCATTCAACGAAGACAAGCCGTACTCGCGGTTCATCCAGGAACAGATTGCCGGAGACGTTTTGTTTCCGGGCCAGCCAGACGGAATCCTGGGGCTCGGTTTCATCGCCGCTGGACCGTGGGACCACATCGGTCACGTGGAAGTCCCGGAGACAAAGATTGACGGCAAGGTGGCTCGCAATCTCGACCGTGACGACATGGTGTCCAACACGCTGAATGCGTTTTGCAGCGTGACCATTCAGTGTGCCCGGTGCCACAACCACAAGTTCGATCCGATCACACAAGAACATTATTACGGACTGCAATCACTGTTTGCCGCAGTCGACCGCGCCGATCGCACTTACGATCTGGATCCAGAAGTTGAACGCCAACGCACGGAACTCGATGCTCGCCTGGCAGAGTTGCGAAAACAGGAGAAAGAATCTGCCAGGGAACTTGCCGATCTGGGCGGCCCCAGGCTGGCGGAACTCAAGAAACAGATTGCGGAATTCCAGGCGAAAACCAAAGTCCTAAAAAATCCGCAGTTTGGCTATCACACTGCGATCGCAAGGCAGCAGGACGTCGAAAAGTGGGTGCAAGTCGATCTCGGTAAAGGGCTTGAGGTTTCACAGATTGTGCTGCGGCCATGCCATGATGATTTTGGGAACATAGGCGCAGGCTTTGGATTCCCCGTTCGCTTTCGTGTCGAAGTATCACTGGAAGGTGATTGGGAGACCGTTCTCGACCAAACGGAATCCAACTTTCCAAACCCGGGATTGTCCCCGGTGGAAATTGCGAGTGTCGACCAGACGATTCGCAGGATTCGCGTCACGGCGACCCGGCTCGCCGATCGCAAAGGAGTCTTCATCATGGCCCTGGCCGAGCTGCAGACTCTGCAAGCGGACGGCGCCAATGTCGCCTTGGGGGCCAAAGTCACATCAGGCGATTCGATCGAAGCGCCCGTGCGTTGGGCGAGACAAAATCTGACCGATGGATATTGGGCGCAGGGCGGCGATCCGCATCTGCAACAACAGCTCGCTGCGGCAACCAAAGAGCGCGACGAGATCATGGCGTCGATCAACACACCCGAGCGAAATCGGCGCGACGATGAGATCCGCAAGGAAATCAAAGTGACACAGGACCGGCTCGGCAAATTGCCAAAGGGAAAGATGGTTTTCGCGGCGGCGACGAACTTCAAGTCTCGTGGCAATTTCAAGCCCACCGCAGGCAAACCGCGGATGATCCACGTGCTTCATCGCGGCAACATCCAACAACCCGGTGAGCCCGCTATACCTGGCGTATTGCCGTTTGATGAGTCGGACAACTTCCAGCTTGATGCGGAGCTTAACGAAGCTCAGCGTCGCGCGGCGCTGGCCCGCTGGTTGACCCGCAAAGATCACCCGCTTGTCTGGCGATCGATCGTGAATCGGATTTGGCAATATCATTTCGGCCGCGGGATCGTCGAAACGCCTAACGACTTTGGACGGATGGGTGCCAGGCCGACTCATTCCGAACTGCTGGACTGGCTGGCGGTCCAGTTCCGTGACTCGGGTGAATCGATGAAGTCGCTGCACCGATTGATCGTCACCAGCAATGCTTACAAGCAGTCAGCCCAACACGATGCTACGAATGCGACGATAGATGTGGGGAACCAATACCTGTGGCGAGCCAATCGTCGCCGCTTGACCGCAGAGGAAATCCGAGATTCGATTCTATCCATCAGCGGCGCGCTCGATCCGAAGATGGGCGGCCCTGGCTTTTATCTGTTTGAACTGGAGAAGACGGCGCACTCCCCGCACTACGAGTATCACAAGTTCGATCCCAATGATCCCGCTTCGCATCGCCGCAGCATTTACCGATTCATCGTGCGCTCTCAGCCCGATCCCTGGATGACCACGCTCGATTGCGCCGATTCGTCGCAGAGTACTCCCCGACGCAATGAAACACTCACGTCGCTCCAGGCACTCTCACTGCTGAACAACACATTCAATCTGGAAATGGCCAGACGGTTTGCATCACGCGTCGAGCAGGAGTCAGGCGATCTGAAATCTCAGGTTCAGCGTGCCGTGCAACTGGTCCTGCAACGCCCTGCCAGTGAGACAGAGCAGGCAGAACTCGTCGCTTACGCTCGGTCTCATGGACTGCCGAATTTGTGTCGCATGCTGTTTAACCTCAGTGAGTTTGTGTTTTTGGACTGACTGGTCCAGCAAAGGAATTAACCCATGTCAAATCGACGTGACTTTCTATTGAGCGGCGCCGCCGGATTCGGCGGCCTGGCGCTGGCGACGATGCTGCAGGAAGAATCGCAAGCATCATCCGGTGGCGTGGTGAAAGTTCTGCACCATCCGCCAAAAGCGAAACGGGTCGTGCAACTGTTCATGGGCGGGGCCGCCAGTCATCTCGATCTGTGGGATTACAAACCGATGCTGGAGAAGCACCACGGAGAAGAATCCGACTTTGGTGAACACGTGGAGGCGTTTCAAAATGGACTCGGGCCCTGGATGAAATCACCCTTTAAGTTTTCACGTCACGGCGAGTCGGGAAAGATGATCAGTGAGGTCGTTGCGCCGCTCGGTTCCTGTGTCGATGATATCGCGTTTGTGCATAACATGGTCGGTAAGACCGGAGTGCACTCTCAAGCAACCTATCTACAGGCAACCGGGTTCCAACGACCCGGCTTTCCTGGCATGGGCTCGTGGATCAGTTACGCGTTGGGATCGATCAACGAGGACCTGCCGACGTTCGTCGTACTGCCCGACCATCGCGGTTATGCAAGCAACGGTCCCAAGAACTGGGGATCAGCGTTCTTGCCTGCCAGTTCGCAAGGAACAGCGATCTTTCCTCAGCGTGAGAATCCAATTGAAGATCTGCTGCCTCACGCCGACTACGTGACGAAAGAGGGAGACCGCGACGGACTGAGTCTGCTCAACCGTATGAACCGGCGCTATCAGCAGGAGCGCGACAACGATTCACGGCTCGACGCTCGAATCCGTTCCTATGAATTGGCGGCTCGCATGCAACTCTCTGCGCCTGAAGCATTGGACATTTCCGGCGAACCGGATCACATCATGAAGATGTACGGACTTGATCGACTCGCGGCGACCTATCCGGACCAGATCAACCCCGCGGAGGAAGCGGAATACTTTGGGCGGAAGTGCCTGATCGCTCGAAGGTTGCTGGAAAGAGGAGTGCGATTCATCCAAATCTGGTCCGGCAACGATAACGGTTTTCCGCGGCGCAACTGGGATTCCCATGAAGATATCAAGCGCGATCATGGGCCGCTGGCGCGAGGAATGGCAGTCGGGACGGCGGCGTTGCTGAAAGACCTGAAGCAAAGCGGCCTGCTGGAGGAGACGATAGTCCTGTGGACCACTGAATTTGGCCGCATGCCAAGCACTCAGGGAAGCAAGGGACGCGACCACAATCCATATGTATTTACGAATTGGCTCGCAGGCGGCGGCATCAAGGGAGGCATGACCCACGGTGAGTCGGATCAGTGGGGCTACAAACCGCTTGACCGAAGCAGTCCGACACAGGTCTACGATATCCACGCCACCATTTTGCACTTGCTCGGCATCGACCACACACGATTGACCGTCCGGCATGACGGCATCGATCGTCGCTTGACCGACGTCCATGGACACGTGATTCGAGACATACTGAGTTAGACAGAAACATTGAGCATAAGAAAATGAACAGAGTCATATTACATTTTTCAGTCTGTGTCGTCGTGATTGCCATGGCGTGTGAAGCGCGCGGCGTTGATTTCACTCGGGACATCGAACCTATCATTCAGGCCCATTGCATTGATTGTCATGGGCCGGATGAGCAGGAAAGTCAATTCCGACTGGATCGTTTGGCGACCATGCTTTCCGGCGGGAACTCGGGTGAGCCTGCCGTGGTGCCAGGAAAACCGGACCAGAGTTTTCTGCTGAAGCTGATTCGGCACAAAGAACCTGGCAAGGAAATGCCGCCGGATGAATCTTTGCCGAAACGCGAAATAGAGTTAATCGAACAATGGATCGCCGACGGAGCAAAGACTCCGAAAAGCTATGGACCAGCAAAAGTGGACGTCAATCTGTCACACTGGGCTTTTCAGCCGGTGAAGCATTCTCAATCCGGCAGTATCGACGAGTCTGTTCGCGACAAACTGAAAAACAGCGGTTTAACGCAATCGCCCACCGCAGAGCGACATGTTTTGATTCGGCGGTTGTATCTCGTGATGCTCGGGATTCCGCCAACACCACAACAGGTAGAAGCGTTCGTGACGGATGATCGTGACGACGCCTGGCCGACGCTCGTGGAACACGTTCTTGCCAGTTCCCATTACGGTGAACGCTGGGCGACGTACTGGCTGGACCTGGTACGGTTCGGCGAGACGCACGGTTTTGAAATGAATCGCGAACGCCCTACCGCGTGGCAATACCGTGATTGGGTCATCCAGTCGCTCAACGAAGACAAGCCATACAACGAATTCGTGCGACAGCAGATTGCCGGTGATGCATTGGGAGCCGACGTCGCCACGGGGTTCCTTGTGGCTGGCCCCGTCGATCAGGTCAAAGGGGCGGATCCGAAACTGCGACAGGCTCAGCGGATGAACGAGCTGGACGACATGATCAACACCACCGGCACGGCGTTTTTGGGACTGACGACTGGTTGTGCGCGATGCCACAATCACAAGTTCGATCCCATCAGCCAGCGCGATTACTACTCGATGCAAGCCGTGTTCGCTGGCGTCCAGCACGGTAATCGCGCATTGCCGCCTTCGCTGGAAACCAAACAGCAGATTGCGACGCTTGATGCGGAAATCGCGGAACTTACTGACAGGCTGAAGAAGTTCATTGTTGAAGATGCATCGAAAATTCGTCCGCCCGTCAGCGCCAGGCAGAATGAAGAAGTCTTCGAGAAACGAGAAGTACGCTTCATTCGCTTCACGATTCAGAAAACCACTGGCGGTGAAGGCTGTATTGATGAGTTGGAAGTTTACGCGGAAGGAAGGAACGTTGCTCTGACCAGCAGCGGTGCCAAAGCAATCTCGTCCGGCGACTTCGTGCATCCAAAACATAAACTGTTGCACATCAACGATGGACGTCACGGCAATGATCGAAGTTGGATTGTCGATTCTGCGAAAGGCGGTTGGGTTCAAATCGAACTCGCCGCACCGACCGTCATCGACCGCGTCGTCTGGGGCCGTGATCGCGACGGCCAGTATGCCGACCGGTTGCCGATCGAGTATCGCATCGAATCCGCTGTGGAAGCTGGCCAATGGGAATTGTTGGCGTCGTCGGCGGATCGCAAAGCTTTTCCTGGTGGCACACCTTCCGAGCCAGTGTATCAGTTCGCGAAGTTTCCGGATGCGGAAGCGATGCAGGGTGAGAAGTGGTTGAAGCGGTCGCAGACAGTTCGCGACGCCAGGAAAGAACGCGAAAAATCGAGGATGGTCGTTTATGCGGGTACGTTTTCGCAGCCCGGCCCGACGCATCGTCTGTACCGTGGCGAGCCAGATGCGAAGCGTGAGCAGGTTACCCCGAATGCGATCGAGGTCTTCACCTCGCTGAATCTGTCGTCCAACGCGCCCGAGCGTGACCGTCGACTGGCGTTAGGAAACTGGATCGCCAGCACCGACAATCCGTTGACGGCTCGCGTGATCGTCAACCGGTTATGGCAATTCCACTTCGGCACCGGCATCGTCGACACGCCCAGCGACTTCGGACTCAACGGCACACCGCCGAGTCACCCGGAGTTGCTCGACGGGTTGGCCGGCGAGCTGATGGAGCACGATTGGTCGTTGAAGCACATTCATCGGCTAATTTTGAATTCTGACACCTGGCGTCAAAGCAATCGACCCAATGCGGATGCCATGCGAGTCGATGCGGCATCGCGTCTGCTGTGGCGATTCCCGCCGCGACGTTTGGAAGCGGAAGCGATTCGCGATTCCGTTCTCGCCGTAACTGGAGTGCTTGACCTTCAAAATGCTGGCGGTCCGGGATTCAGCCCGTTTGAAGTGGAGATGGAGAACGTGCGTCACTATCACGCGAAGAAAACGTATGGTCCAGCAGATTGGCGACGGATGATTTACATGACGAAGGTGCGACAGGAACGCGAGCAGGTGTTCGGCGCCTTCGATTGTCCCGATGCGAGCATGGTCGTGCCGAAACGCAGTCGGTCCACCACACCGCTACAGGCACTGAATCTGCTTAACAGCCGATTCGTCATGCAGCAAGCCGATCTGTTTGCGAAACGCTTGCAGGCGGATTCCGAAACAATACCGCAACAGATCACGCGAGCTTGGGAGTTGTGTTTTCAGCGTCCGCCAACCGACGAAGAATTGGCTGACAGCGCAGCATTCATCAAGCAGGAAGGCATCCAGCAGTTCACCCGCGCGATACTGAATGCCAATGAGTTTGTATTTATTCCATAGGCATATATGAGTCGATCGGCAGATGTTTTTCTGCGCAAACTATAAGTCTGAGGAAACCCGACGCGAAAGCGAGGGATGGTCCCTCGCTCATGCGTCGGGTTACCTTTGCGGCTTCGCCGCGTGCCGCTCGCCTTACAACAAAGAGAAAAGCCATGACTTCATTTCTAAATAGACGACACTTTCTGTCTCAGACGACGAACGGACTGAGCAGCATTGCGCTGGCGAGTCTACTGAATGAACAACAGTTGCTTGCTGACTCCGGCCCGATCCGGCCAGACATTGACCCTGCCAAACCGTTCGCCAGTCGTAACACGCATCATCCTGCGGCGGCGAAAAACGTACTGGTGATCTTTTGTGCCGGTGCCTGCAGTCAGATCGACACATTCGACTACAAGCCCGAGCTAATCAAACGTCATGGTCAACCCATGCCGGGCGCCGAGTCATTGGTGACGTTCCAGGGGCAACAAGGAATGCTGACGAAGAGCCCGTGGGAATTCAGACCGCGTGGTGAGTCTGGAAAGATGGTTTCGGAACTTGTGCCTCAGCTTGGCGAACTTGCCGACGACATGTGTTTCATCCACTCGTTGACCGGAAAGACCAACACGCACGGGCCGGGCGAGAACTTCATGTCGACTGGCTACACACTCGATGGCTTCCCCAGCATGGGCGCGTGGACGACATGGGCATTGGGAACCGAGAACGAAAATTTGCCAGCCTACGTCGCGATCGCTGATCCGCGTGGTACGCCACAGTCGAGCGTCAATAATTGGGGACCGGGTTTTCTGCCCGCAGCCTTTCAGGGAACCGAATTCAGTGCCCTCAAACCGTTAGACAACCTCGACATTCCGCCGGGTGTCAGCGCAAAAACCGATCGAGCGACGCGAAGTTTTCTGGAACGGATGAACCAGCGGCATCTCGAACAATTTCCAGGCGACAGCGAATTGGCAGCAAGAATTTCCAGTTACCAACTCGCTGCGCGGATGCAGTTGAGTGTTCCAGAAGTCACCGACTTGTCGAGCGAACCGCAGAGTATCCTGCGCGAATACGGAGCCGACGATTCGCAAAACACCTTGAAGGCACAGTTCGCCAAGAACTGTATCCTCGCGCGGCGACTGATCGAAAACGGAGTCCGTTTTGTGCAACTGTTCAACGGCGCCTATCAAACCGGTGGCGAAGGCGTCAGCAACTGGGACGGACACAAGTCGCTTGAGAAACAGTATAGCAAACACGGTCCAGTGCTCGATCAGCCTTGCGCGGCACTGCTTCGGGACATGAAGCGGCGCGGTTTGTTGAAGGACACGTTGGTTGTCTGGATGACCGAGTTTGGTCGCATGCCAACGTTTCAAAAAGGAGCCAGCGGACGAGATCACAATCCGGACGGGTTCACTGCCTGGATGATGGGAGCTGGTGTAAAGGCACCGTTCACATACGGAGCGACCGACGAATTCGGCTACAAAGCCGCCGAGAACATCACCACCGTCTACGACTTCCACGCCACGATCTTGCATCTGTTAGGCTTGAACCACAAGCGGCTCACCTATTACCACAACGGCTTCGAGCGACGTCTCACCGACGTGCATGGGCATGTCATCAGGGAGTTGCTGGCATAATGACGATGGCGAGTAATGCAAAAGTAGCGGTGGCTTCCAGCCGCCGCGAGCAAAACACCGAAGGCGGCGGCAAGCCACTGCTACGACAAGTAAGACAATCAATGTCCAATAACTCATTCCAATATTTGTGTAGTGGAATTCGCCAGAATTCCCGCGCTAAGGATTCCAGAATCATGCATTCCAGAACCCACGGATTTCTGGCGAAATCCACTACGTGTTTCATCGTGTTCGTGTTCCTATCCGGGGCAGTGTCCGTTTCTGCTGCGGAACCGTTTGAAGCTTTTCTGAAGAAGCACTGCGTTCGGTGTCATGGCCCTCAGAAAGAGGAAGGCGACATTCGGATCGACCGGCTGTCGCGTGATTTCAAGGCGGGACTGGATTCGCACCACTGGGCAGAGGCGCTCGATAAACTCAACAGCGGCGAAATGCCTCCGGAAGATGAACCGCAGCCGACTCAGGACGAGATCGCGGGGTTCGTCGCCAGACTCGACTCGCTGCTGAAGGAGGGGCGAGCGGCGCGGATGGCGGCGCGGCCGGCGGTATCGCACTATCGTTTAAGCCGGAAGGAATATCAGAACACGGTCTACGACTTGCTTGGCGTGCGCTACGATCCGGCCAAACCGGGTGAGCTGAACGAGGACACGTTGTGGCATGGGTATGAACGCATCGGGGCGCAGCTTTCGCTCTCGCCTTCGCACGTGGACCGCTATTACCGAGCGGCCGACATCGTGCTCGACCGCGCTTTCCCCGCCACGTCCAGTGAGGCTCGTAAAGTCCGCATGACGGCGGCGGAGTTGCGTTACGGCGGCGGGAAGAAACAACAGGAGACACTGGATCGGTTCGGCATCAAGCGGCCGCTGCGTTACCTCCTCTTCCCCGGTCGAACTGGGACTGCGCTGTCCTCTAACTGGTTTGGAAGGACGGGGCCGGAGCACAGCGGGCTCTATAAGCTTCGCCTTCAGGCCAGCGGAATTCGCCCGCCCGGTGGTCAGCCCGCCCATCTGAGTATCGGCAAGCAGACCAGTGAGGAGACCGTCGATGGCCTGATCGAATTCGACATCACGGCGGCCGAGGACAGTCCGCAGGTTTATGAGTTCGCGGTGTTTCTCGAGATGCCAATAGGACTGCATTTCGCCGTGGTGGCTACGGACGTTGTAGACAGAAGGGGCGGAGCTGCCTTCCGCAATGCGCTCGCGAGCCGGGGCGGTTACATCTTCACGCACAGCAGCGAGACTCTTCTGCTCAACCCCAATGCTCCGCAGATGTTCGATGGTGAAGGGAACGGCATCTTCTCGACGGTGCTCCTCGATTGG
>Ga0055584_100005822_pt1 | contig 12082 bp, 13 predicted proteins | sample OSDHelmetaG_FD_58716 | JGI IMG/M metagenome (GOLD analysis project Ga0055584, IMG submission 58716) | Pelagic marine sediment microbial communities from the LTER site Helgoland, North Sea, for post-phytoplankton bloom and carbon turnover... | ecosystem: Environmental > Aquatic > Marine >... | reverse complement strand
CAGAACCGGGTGAATACGATCATTATGACGACGCCACGCTGACTACCATGGCGTACTCCGACCCTGTAGCCGCCGAGGTATTGGGCAAGCGGCTGGCAGATAGCGACCCGGTCAGTGCGCGAATCCTGCTGATTAGAAGCGTTGCACTCAGGCCGCAAAACACGGATCCGATACAGTGGCTGGCCTCAGCCTATTACGGATTGGTCGCCGAAAATGGCGAGCCGGCGTTACGCGAAATGTCCGAAAACTACCTGCTCCAGCGTATTGCAGAGGAATTGGGCACGAGCGGCGCCACCGACGCAATAAGACTTCACCTCACCAGAGCAGGTTTCGGGGAGCAGGACTTTCTCGAAATGGAAGAGGCGGTAAGGGTTGATTTAAACGAGATCCGTGCGATTCAAGTCGAGGTGACAGGCAGTAGCGATTTGACGGGGTGGCAGCTATGAAATCGATTACGTCAATAGTTGTTTTGCTCCTGCTGTCTTGTGCCTGGTCTGTCCCTGCAGAGGCTCAGGGGGGATACCCTTCGGTGGTCTGCGACGACTGCCGGGATATAAGAGACAACCCTCGCGATTATAGAAACTTTGCCTACAACCAGGTATTCGCTCCGACCGGCACTATGACCTATGACGAGGCAGACTTCTTTATGGTCACCAATCCAGACGGTCAGTCTCTGTTCGTTGATATGAACATGGACATAGGACTCATTCTGGTGGATGTAGGACTGCCTATTCCGTTGCCGATTCCTACCGTCGTTAGTGTTCAGGTTATTTTGATTTACGAGAACGGTGATCAAAGGGACTACAGAATCGATCCGCGAGCGCACCCCGATGGACTCCGCGTTGGCGGACGACGTTTGGGTGGCGGCAGCCGCCGCGGGCCGGGCGGCGGTAGCCGCGGGCCGGCCCGCGGCAACAGTGGGTCTCCAGGCGAATCGCCGCCTTCACCCAGAATATGCGGAATCACGCGAGTAGACGGCGGACGAGGAAGAAGGACCTGTCTCTAGGTACGGACGGATCTAAAAACTGATTGCAGTACGATCAGGCTACCCCCAACGACGTCAGCAACATCGGCAACAGATTGAACGAGATAAGGGCCAGTGCGAGAAAGACGGCGAAAAATACGACTTGGCGATTTTTCAGCACTTGCCCTTTTCTTTTCTCAAGGGTGCGAATAACCCAGTCTGCGAGCAGGTAAATGATGATCGCGTTCAGTGTGAATAACAGTATTTCCATTATTGTGTTTGTCTCCTGCTCATAGACTGGTAGGCCACGATCAAAAACAGTAGTCCACCGACAACGGAGATCAGACCACCAAGTCCCATTAATCCCATACCGGCCGTCTGGCCCAGTCCTTCCAGCCCTTGCGCTGCGCCGGCTGCTTTTCTTTGCACGCCGTAACCACCGCTCCAGGCTAGTCCGATGATATGCATAAGCTGGCCGCCGCCGTACAGGATTGGTTGCCACGTTGCCATGCGTTCCGGCAGATCGCCAAAACCGAGTCTGGGTAGCAGGTAATAGGTCAGGCCCATGAACGCGATTGTTACGCCGACAGTGGCGCCGTGGTAATGCGCCGGAATAACGATGTCCAGTCCGGCGATCATGAAGCCGAGAATCCCACCAACTGCAAACAGGCCTAAAGAGCTCAGCAGCGCCGCGCGCAGGTAGAGCGCTTCGCCCTGCGGTTTTTCTGCTCGCCAGAGACTGGCCGTAACGGCGAGTCCAAGTGGCAGGCACGACAAGCCGCCGTACTTCATAAGTTCAGTAAAGGCGAGACGGTGACCAACGGCAGTTACGTCATGGGCAAAGTACAGGAACGGTACGGTGATAAGCGGCAGCGCCAGGAAGATCGAGAAGACCAGCACCAGCCGGGGCGTCAGTTCGAACCGGCAGCCGCTGGCCACTGCGAGGACGATCCATGCGATCAGCATCAGCAAGGTGTAGCTAAACTGGACGATATGACCACCGCCCCAGAATAAAAATTCGAAGTAGACTCTTCCGTCCATCTCGGACGGCAAACCAAGCCATGATATGAATACGGCGGTGATCGCGAGACCGGTAATCAATGTTGACAGTGTGATGCCAGCCTGCAGCGCGAACGTAGCGCTTAAGTTATGGCCCAGTCGAGGGCGGGAAACCAGGGAGCGGACGAGGTGGCTGACAATGCCAGCGATGAACAGCACGAGACCGGCGAAAAAAAGCGGGTGTTGCAGAATTGGAACGTAGTTGTTCATTAGCGGGTTGCCTGCACCCACAAACGGGCAGACGATAATAGTTGCCGTGCCCAGCGCTGCTAGAAAAAACGACAGGCGATCCCAAATCGGTTTGTCGTCACTCGTATTGAGACTCCAGGTTGCCGCCGACATGGCTAACAGCCAAATCAGAACCGAAAGCGTTACATGAACAACCAAAGCAATATGAAAAAAATCCAAAAGAGGAATCAGACCCTGAATTATGGGTGTACGCGCAAGAACCAGCAGCAGGGAAAAGACACCGGCCGCGGCCAGTGAGATCAACCCCAGCGTCAACCACGCTGCAACATTGCGGCGGTTAGCAGCGCCGCGAAGCGGCAATTCAAAAGAATCCTTCGGTGTATCCGTCACAGTGTTTCCCCGCGTAACCTGTCGCGAACGCTACAGGCCCAAAGTCACATCCGTCAATGCGTGATAACCTAAAACCATGAATATCTCGAACTGTAATAACATCATGGACTTCCGCCGTATCGCGCGACGGAGACTGCCTTCGCCGGTATTTAACTACCTGGATGGTGGCGCTGATGATGAATGGACGCTAGGGCGAAACACGAGTGCTTTCGATGATTACGAGTTGCTTCCGGCGCAGTTGTCGGACGTCAGCACTCTGAATCTCAAGACGACGTTGTTTGGCGAGCCAGTCGACTGGCCGGTGATGATATCTCCGACGGGCGCATCAAAACTTTTCCATGCGTCCGGCGAGCCGGCTGTAGTACGAGCGGCCGAAAAGTTCGGAATGTTCTACAGTCTCTCCACCTTGTCTACCACCAGCATCGAGGACGTTGCCTCTATCGGCGATGGTCCGAAGATGTTTCAGATTTATATCCTTAAGGACCGCGGCTTGACGGCTGAATTCGTCGCTCGCTGCAAAGCTGCGGGCTACAAGGCGCTGTGTCTTACGGTCGATACGCCGGTTCCAGGTAATCGCGAACGAGATGCGGTATACGGTTTCTCTTCCGGGCGCCTGCGCCTTCGCGCCATACCAAGCTGGCTGCGACATCCCGGATGGCTATTCCGTGCAGTGGTCAAAAAAGACCTGGAGATGGTCAACTTATCGTCGAGTGATCGGCCGTCTCAACGAGCGGAGAAAAGCCTGTTGGAGTATTTCAACGAGCAGCTGGATCGTTCCCTGACCTGGAAAGATGTTGAATGGCTGGCGAGTCAATGGGACGGACCATTGGTGATAAAGGGTATTCAAACCGTCGCAGATTGTCGCAACGCAGCCAACGCAGGTGCAACCGCAGTGATGTTGTCGAATCATGGCGGTCGGCAGCTCGAATCGGCGCCGGCGCCAGTTGACTGTATTGCCGATGTCGCCGACGCATTGCACGACAGACTGGAAATTATTTGTGATGGCGGTATCCGTCGTGGCACCCACGTTGTCAAAGCACTCGCGCTGGGTGCCAACGCTTGCAGTATTGGTCGAGGGTACTTGTATCCGCTGGCCGCTGGCGGTCAGGCGGGCGTAGAAAAAGGCATGATACTTTTACGCGCAGAAGTCGAACGAACGCTGGCGCTGCTCGGTTGCGATTCGATCGAAAAGCTGGGACCACGATTTTTGCGGCACCGACCCTGACCCTGTCGAGCTAAAGAAATCGCGCATTTCACGGCTGCTTTTCATCTTTTTGACGACTTTTAATCCGGATTGCGGGATGTCCCCGTGTTGCCCGTATCCTAGGAAAATTAAAGCGATAAACTAAATGCAGCCTTCAGGTTTTTTTCTTGCCGCTCGTATCGAGTAGAAATGTGCGCCGGTTTGCGGGTAACATTTCGAAGCTGCGTCCATCAAGACTCGGAATTTAGACCGGTTACAAACGTTAGTCATTTCAACGAGGTAGATATGTCAGGCGAAAGAGTTTCAGGAACCGTTAAGTGGTTCAACGACGATAAGGGATTTGGGTTTATCGAACGTGAGGGTGGTCAGGATGTATTCGTGCACCACACAGCGGTTCAGATGGAAGGATTCAAATCTTTGAAGGAAGGGCAGAAGGTCACGATGGAAGTGACCCAGGGTGAGAAAGGACCTCAGGCGGAAAACGTCGTCGCCGATTAAGTTCAGTCAGGTTCTGAGGACGTCAGTGACGATTCGGGTGTCTTAAGAAAAAACGCCAAGGCCGTCGCTGATTAACTTCAGCGAAACGATAAACAGCAGCGAGTAGGCGAACCGGAAGAAAAACCGATCCGACACGTTGTTGTGTAGCCATACTCCGAGTTTGACGCCAATCGGCGCGAATGGGGCGAGTATTAGCGAGGCTATAAGATTGTCGCTCGCGAGTTGCCCCAGCCATCCGTAGGGTACCAGTTTCACGTAATTCACGACCGTGAAAAATACGACCGCTGTTGCGACGAATTCCGTTCTGTTCAACGGACGGCGCAACAGGTACATGTTCAGCGGCGGGCCTCCAGCGTGCGCAATGAAACTGGTAAAACCGGCGGCCGCGCCACCCACCACACCGAATCCGGAAGACAGGTAGCGCGTTTCTGCTGTTGATATTTTTCGCTGAATCAGGAAATAGTGGCTCGTAAAAAGAATCGCGACAACGCCGATAATCAGCTTGACCGCATCCGCACTCAGGTATCCAAACAAAAGTGTGCCGGCCGCGATTCCCAGCAGTGACGGGGGTAACAGCAGCTTAAGTTCCGGCCACACCCATTTGCCCCGATAGGCCCAGAGACTCAAGAGATCCATCAGGCAAAGAATCGGCAGTAATATCCCCGCCGCCTGCACGGGCGACATGACAAGTGACATCAGCGGGACGGATACAATGCCGAGCCCGCCACCGAAGCCTCCTTTGGCAATTCCGAACATCAACACGGCCGGAATACAAGCCGCATAGAAAAGAGGGTCTGAAATCAATGTTGCTCCTGGTGAAGTCGCATGACTTACAGGTGAGCTGAAATTCTGTTCTAATCACTGCTCCGAAAATCAAGAATAGCCTGTAGTGAAGATACGTATCAAAGACAATTCCATTCGTTTACGCCTGACTCGCGGTGAAGTCGATACTATTCGTGACACCGGCGAGGTGATCGCAAGTACTGGATTTCCGGGCGGGCGAAAATTTAACTATGCTCTCGAGAGCAGTCCGGCGAGCGTCAGTCCTGCCGCCTACTATTCGGATAACGAAATTCGGGTGCGCCTGCCTGAAACCGTCGTTCTTGCATGGACGTCAACAGAACAGGTGTCGATAAAGGGCGAGCAGATTCTCGATGATGGCGAGGAGCTTTCGATTCTGGTGGAGAAGGACTTCGCTTGCCTCGCTCCACGGCCCGGTGAAGACGAATCCGATATGTTTGCTAATCCCGATGCCGATTCTGCTGAGTGTTGATGCCGAGCAGACGTTACACACGGATTGAAAAGAAGACGATCAAGTTTCTTCGAGAGCTTGAGGCAAACAACGATCGGGAGTGGTTCAAGGCAAATAAGTCGCGATATGAGGAGGACGTCCTCGATGTTGCCTTGCATTTCATACAGTCCATGCAGGAGCCACTGGCCGAATTCGCACCGCATTTTACCGCGGTGCCCACGCGAATCGGTGGATCATTGATGCGAGTGTATCGAGATACCCGGTTCTCAAAGAACAAACTTCCCTACAAGACAAACATCGGAATTCAGTTTCGCCACGAACGAGCGAAAGACGTGCACTCCCCTGGCTATTACGTGCATATCGATCCCAACGAAGTGTTTATTGGCGTCGGAATGTGGCGACCGGACTCGGAGCCTTTACGTCAGATTCGCGAGCGCATTGCAGCCAGGCCCGGGGAATGGAGTCGGGCTATAGGGGCGCCGGCATTCAAGCGACATTTCAGTCTGGGTGGCGAGTCCTTGATACGGCCGCCTCGGGGTTTCGATAAAGAGCACCCGTTGATTGACGATATAAAGCGCAAGAGCTTTATTGCGATCCGCAGTTTGCCGGTCGAAGACTGTTTAAAGCCACAGTTCCAACGCAGTGTCGAAACGTCGTTCAAGCAGGTGACACCGTACATGGAGTTCTTGTGTGCGGCAGTCGGCGTCAAGTTCTGATACCCAGTCGCCATAGAGCGAAGATGCTGGCCTCGGGGATGAGTGCCGCTTTGCTGTGCGTTGCATCGACGAACACTTTTGCAAGCGACGCCGAATTCGGCGTCTGGGCAATTGCGTCCGCGACGGATGTGCTGCCTGGTAGCGAGGAGCGCGGCCCGTGGCGATACTCCCTGGACGCCCAATACCGATTCATCGACGATAATCGAGATTTCCGCCAGTATTTGATTCGACCCGCCATAGGTTACACATTGTCGAATGGCGTGCAGGTCTGGCTGGGCTATGCGCGCTTGAAAACGGCTCGCAACAATTCTCGGTCGGCTTACGAAAACCGCTTTTGGCAGCAGGTAAATTGGCGCGTCGGCGAGCTGCTGGGCGGTACGCTCAGCGCCCGTGTGCGTCTCGAGCAGCGCAGTGCCAGCACCGGCGACGATATCGGCCAGGTTGCTCGAGTCATGCTTAAATTTGTACGTCCGTTTTCAGGCGCATCTGGTAGCTATTGGATAGCGAGCCTGGAGCCGTTTGTCAGCCTGAGCGATACCGATTGGGGTTTGGAAAAGGGTCTCGGCCAAAACCGTTTTGCAGTCGGTATCGGACGGCCGGTCGGTGAACATCTTGTAATTGAGGCCGGTTATATGAACCAGTACATCTTTCGTGACACTGTGGAGGATCTTAGTAATCATCTCGCGGTGATTCACTTCAAAATGAATTTCTGATGCTGCAAAACGCTCTTTGCGGTCAAAACGCTTCAGCAACGGCCGTCACGGGAATTGCGAAGCCGATGTTTTGTACGTCTCTCGCCACCAATGTATTTATCCCGATAATCCGTCCCTTTGGATCGACCAACGGACCACCGCTGTTGCCAGGGTTGATCGGCGCATCGGTCTGCAGATAGGACGCTCCATCTTCCTCACGAAATCCTGAAAATACGCCGGAGGTGACCGTGTAGGTCAGGCCGGACGGATTTCCGATTGTGAATAACTGGCTACCCTGCGCCAGTCCGCCGACGTCACCAACGACGAGGAAGGGGCAATCGACAGCATCCAGCTCAAAGGTCGCAAGATCGTAGTCGCGCGAAAACTTAACATCCGACACGGTGTACTCTGATCCATCGACTAACGATACGTGCAGGTCAGCGAAACTATACTCTCGGGCAACCGACGTCACCTCTCGCTCGACGCTTCGGTCAATGTCTTTTGGCAATCCTTCGATCTGTCTTTCCAATACTTTTATATCTTCGCGCAGCCCCTGTGCGAACGCCGTTTCGCCGTTCATGTTCAGCTCCTGCGCGATTTGCATTTTCTTGCGGTTGAGGTCGTTCAGGAGCTCACCAAGCATTGCGTTGTAGGCTGTCTGGACTTCGTCGGAGGCGATTACCCGCTGCTTACTTGCCTCTATGTCGAACTCCACGACGTGACGGTTGGTGATCACGCGACAGTCTGAACTGGCGATATAGCCGGACCCCAACGATCCCCATTCGGTCTGGATAAAGACGGTTGCGTTGCGTGCGCGTTCTATCGCGTTCCTCGGCGCATGGCTCAAATTCAGGCGCTGGCTGACGCTGTTCTCCACCGGTGCGGCGGTAACCTGGACTGTCTGCGCGGGTATTTCAGCATCGTCGTTGCCCACCAGCACGTATCCCCCGGCTGCGACACCTGCGATGATCAGTACAGCGCCAAGAATAGATCGACTGCTCGAAGACGCCGCCGTGCCCCGACGGCTGGACCCGACACTTTCTGCCTGTTGCCTCAGGAACTGCTCGTATTTTTCAATATAGATACCACATGCAGAGCACTGTTCGCTCTGGGCTTGCTGGGTACCACACTTTGGGCATTGCACGTCTCTAACCCCCACAGGATGCAAAGTGTCTTGGTCGCGCCGGAAACAAACGGCAGACCTTGGTCTCCACATCATATCGCCGGAGCGTTGACAAGAACTGAATCAGGTCACGGTTTTGACCCTAATCTTGTGTGGAATACCGGGAGGACTTTAATTTATGTTCGCATTGTGGCGGGCGCTAATTCGGCGTTGAGTGATCAACATAAATTAGCTCATCGGTCGAAAATTGCAGGCTCCTGGCCTTGTTGACCAACATGGACAAGACGTCAGGGTCCAGTTCCGGTGAGCGAGACAGTATCCACAGGTAGTCACGGTCCGGTCCGGCGACAAGTGCGTACTGGTAGTTTTCCTTGTCCAGTTCGACGATGTTGTAGCCGCCATAAAAGGGCCCGAAAAATGACACCTTCAATTGACCGACATCGGCATCGCCGACGAAGAAAGCTTTGCCCTCCGCCTCGTTCCATTCGCCTTCTTCGACTTTGTAGCCGCGGTTAACTACGCTTACACCGCCATCGTCCCGCAGACTGTAGTTCGCTGTGATATTCGACAGGCCGCGTTCAAAACGGTGGTCAAGCCGGGCGATTTCATACCACGTGCCGAGATAACGATCGAGCTCGAATCCGCTTACGACCTCAACCCCGTCAGGAACTCCTGTACAGGCACTTTGAAATACCAGTGCGAGTAACGCGACTGTCCTGACAATAAATAGACGCAGTGATCTCATATTCAATTTGTATTGCTTCCTGTTAATTTTGAGAAGTTGGTGCAGACCTTCTGGCCCCGACTCATTTCGAGCAAACCTACTGCGTAAACGAGACCTGACCTTTAAGCACTATGTCCTTGCTTGACTGGCCTACCAAAATTTCGAACGTACCGGGAGTGACTCGCCAGTCACTAGCCTCGACGTCATAGTAGGCAAATGAGCGTCGATCCAGTTGAACGCTTACCCGTCTGGTCTCGCCTGGCTGCAGATATACTTTGGCAAAGCCTTTTAATTCTTTTGGGGGCCTCGCCACATCGCTGTGCGAGTCGCCTACGTAAACTTGTGCAACCTCGGCGCCGGCGCGGTTTCCGCTGTTTGTCAAATCGAAACTGACCCTGACTTCACCACCGCCTGTACTGTCAGGGGAGACCGACAGCTCGCCGTATTCGAAGCTTGTGTAGGAGAGACCGTGACCAAATGGAAAGAGCGGTTCGATGTTCTTCGACTCGAAGCCGCGGTAGCCCACGAAGATTCCTTCCCTGTAATAAGTTTTGAGAGTGCCGGGCTCCGGATAGTAGGAATCAAATGAAGGGTTATCTTCAAGATGACGTTCGAAAGTTGCGGGCAGGCGTCCGGAAGGGTTCACGTCGCCGAACAGGATTTCAGCGATTGCGGTTCCGCCCTCCTGACCCGGATACCAGGCCTGCATCAGCGCCGGTGTCCGGTCTATCCAGGCGTTCATATCTACAGCTCCGCCAGCAGTCATGACGACGGCGGTTCGTTTGTTCGCATCGAGCATCGCATTGATGAGTTCATCCTGCCCGGGCGGTAGCTTGAACGTGCGATCGGCCCCTTCAGACTCTGTCGAGTCATCGAAGCCAGCTGCAATGACGACAAAATCAGCATCGGCGGCCATCGTCTTCGCTGCGTTGGATACGCGGTCACCGTGTCGCGAGATCGCAAGCAGCAAACGGTCGCCTGGCCATTTCTGACGACCTCGGTGTTCGAGGACCACTTTGTGGGTGCCTGCCGTAAGCTTCAGCGAAACGTAATCGACGATGGCTTTGTTGAGTGTCCAACTGTCGAAAACAAGTTCCTCGTCTATGAACACACGGTAGTAACCGCCGCGGTCGCCAGCGGACGCGACGACGACATCGAAGGTGCCGCCGTTTGTTGCCGAGTAAAAACCGGTCCAGCGCTCAGAGGCGGTATCCGGCGGGTAAAATGGTCCGCCTGGACCAAGGCCAATCTCGACGCGTGGTTCCTCGCGGCTTATCACCGCATCACCGGAAAGATCGTCACTCGCGAAGTACTGAGCATGCATGCCCGGCTGCTCGCCTTTCTCGTCAATTGAAAATTGTGTGCTGCGTACCATGTCAGTGAGGGAGGGAATGCCGTCTGCATGCAATACCCTTGTTTCACTGCCGGCGTTGTCGCCAAGGCCCTTTAAGATACTGACTGAGGCAAAGGGCTCGGTTTTCGAGCTTCCGCCGGCGCCGACGACGGCCGGGTGAGTATTGGGTCCAACGACAAAAATTGTCCTGACGTTCGTTCTGTCAATTGGCAACACTGCGTTCTCGTTTTTCAGGAGCACAATGCCTTCACGGGCCCCCTGCAGGGCCGACTGCCGGCCGGCCACGTTGTAGCGCGGAACAGACAGGTCGAGCTGCTCGCGATCAAGCCAGCCGAATCGTTCGGCAACGCGCAGTATGCGACGTACCTTGTCGTCGACAGTAGCGATACTCACGTCGCCGGATTCAATCGCTGGCAGCAAAGTATCGCGATTGAAATGAGTGGGATAGGGCATCTCGATGTCCAATCCGCCGTTGGCCATGCCAAGCGTGTCATATGTTGAGATCCAGTCCGACATGATTACGCCGTCAAATCCCCATTCATCCTTGGCCACGTCGTTGTTGAGATAGGCATGCTGAGACATGTAGTCGCCGTTGGTCAGATTGTAGCCGTCCATAATGGCACCGACTTTGCCTTCCTTTACGGCTGCTTCGAATGCGGGCAGGTAGATCTCGCGCAGGGTGCGCTCGTCGACAATCGAATCCGTATGATTCCGGTCGAACTCGGAATTATTGGCGGCAAAATGTTTGATGGTTGCGCTGACGTCCTGGCTTTGCACGCCTTTGATGAACCCAACGGCTAATTTTCCTGCCAGAAACGGGTCTTCACCCATGTACTCAAAATTTCTTCCCGAGATCGGCAACTTATAAATATTCACGCCCGGCGCGAGCAGGTAATGCGCGCCCTTGGCGCGCGCATCGCGACCGAACTCAATACCGATATTTTCGGCCAGTGTCGCGTTCCAGGTGGCGGCAAGCGCGATGCCGCCGGGGAACGCCGTTGCGGGTCCGTCGTTACGCACGCCCATCGGCCCGTCGATCATTCGCATTTTTGGAACGCCGAGCCGCGGCACGCCACGCAGATAGAAGAAATCAACGCCGGCCAGAAGGTCCACTTTCTCTTCGACTGTCATTTCCTTCAGGATCGAGTCGATGCGCTGCTCGGAGGCTGTTAGTAGCTCCTGCGCCATTACAGGAAAGGATGCCAGAAGCAAAAGCGCGACAGAGATTTTCGTCTGGATTGTTGTTTGCATGTCAACTTAAAGTCCGAGCGCCGCCCGTAACTCCCGCAGCAAGGTCTTGGGGTTCGGTCGATCAGCTATGAACTTCGAGAGTTCTGAATAGCGAATGATTCCGTTTGGATCGACCACCAGTGCCGTCGGCCAAATCGTATCGTCACCGTATTCCTTGCGGTGGCCTTTTGGCACTCCGGATTGCTGTAGCAAACCGAGCTGTTTCGTAACAGTCAATTGGTCATCCAGCCAAAAGTCGAACTCAACCTCGAAAAATTTTGCCACTCGTTTTGTCGTTTCAAGCGGCTTGGGTGTGATCAGTATGAGTCGCGCGCCCAGGTCGATAATGTCCTTGTAGTAGACGGTCAGGTTTTCAACCTGAGAATTGCAGAAAGGACACCAGTTGCCCCGAACAAACAGAATAACCGCGGCGGTTCCGTGCAACTGGCTGGATCGAACGGGGTCACCATTTTCATCGACGGCATGGAAGTCCGGCAAAGGCTGACCGCGGCGCAGTACAGAAGGTACCGGTCTTCCCGCGTTTCGAAAGCGCCAGAATCCCAGCGCTGCGATGATCAATACAGCGGCGACGATGAAAATTGAAGAAGTGCTCATTGGTGGCAGTATCGCCTTCGATTGGTCGTGGACACAAGGTTGGTTTTATGGATACTGACACGGGTGTCCACT
>Ga0055584_100005820_pt1 | contig 12083 bp, 16 predicted proteins | sample OSDHelmetaG_FD_58716 | JGI IMG/M metagenome (GOLD analysis project Ga0055584, IMG submission 58716) | Pelagic marine sediment microbial communities from the LTER site Helgoland, North Sea, for post-phytoplankton bloom and carbon turnover... | ecosystem: Environmental > Aquatic > Marine >... | reverse complement strand
CATTTCGTTTAAGAAATACTCACCCCTAACCTGGGTCAACTATAGAAGGTCATCCCAGCGGTAGACCGTTTCGATACTTTAGGCACTTCAGGCTCCTGGCAGGGCGGGGATACGGACTTCGTGGCGAAATCTGTTTCCAACCTAACGAGGAGCCTGTCCTATTTCAAGAACGGGTTCATGAAACAAAGCCCCTCCGCGTGTATCCTGAGTGATGGCCGATCAATCACACAGAAGCGCAGAGCGCGCTCCGCGATATTGTTAGTCAGTTCGATGTCGGGGCGCGTGATAAAAGGTGAAGTATTCTCAAGGTCATTAATACCATGCCTCGCCCACCTGTAAACTGGCTCGTCGCTTCCGGTGCCATATTCTCCGCACCGATGAATCTCGATGCGTTAGTAGACAGTAAGGTTTTTACGGCTGTTTTGAAATTTTTCCATTCGCCATTCCCGCACACTCTGTGTTTGCATTATATCATAACCAAGCAATCTTCTAAGTTCGGGATCGTCCGAGTATTTTCCCTTTAGAAGGTGGGGAAGGCTAATTTCCTGGCGAACCAAGTGAACGGTGTAAAAATGTGACATGGATCGCTTTGGATTATTGCTCCCGTTAATTCCAGGTGAATGCCACATATTTGAATCAAAAAGTAAGACTGAGCCTGCTGGTATGCATACGAACACCTTATTTTCATCCAGATAATCAAAAGAAGGGAAGCTCTCATCCCTGTGGGTGCCTGGTAGAATAGACAACCCCCCGTTTTCCTCAGTATAATCATCAATGATATGAAGAGCTGTCATTGCAATTGGACGGGATGACGTAAAGTGGAGAAATGTCAAGTCTCGATGCCAAGGCCCTGTGGTATGACTAGTGCCCGGCATATGAATATTCGCATTCTGTTGATAGAGCACGATATAGTCGCCCATCATTTTCCTAATGATATCTGTAATTTTTGGATTGGTCGCACTTTTCAGAAAAAAATCATCATATGCAAGAAGCTGCCTCGCAATATTTGCGTCGCCAATATCCACCAATATTTTCTCGTCTCCAACTTCTTCAACTTGCTCGCTATAGATTCTGTCGATTTTGTCACGAGCAGCCTCAAGCTCTTGGGAATCATAGACGTCTTCAAATACAGTGTAGCCACGCCTAACAATTTGCTCGATTCGTAAATCCGTCTCATTCTCGGGAACGAATTGTTCATTAATCCAAGCGGCATGTTGGGAAGAAAAGTCTAGAGGGCCATTGGGACTGATATCTACCTTCCTTACGTTAGAATCCAATGAGTGATTCATACCCGGTTCTCCTTGAAAATATCTGCCTAACCGGCAAACTAAATATTCCTATTCCAAAAAACACCTCGCATAGCAATACATGTATGCAATATCAATGCCACTTTGCCGGGGAAGTGATCATATAAATACTACAAGCATCTTTTCAATACTGTGGACACTTTTTCGATATTAGGCGAATTTTCATGACTTATATGATCGTAAGTGGCTATTTATAAAAAAGTTGCATATTTTTATATTGAATTTTGGAAACCCTTATTTATCAACGACTTACAAAAAGTGTCCACAGTATTGTTTATTGAAAAAGCTTAGAAGGGTTTGGAGGTGTATTTTATTTTGCACTGCAACTATGTGAACCGTGCAAAACAGGGATAGGGACACCTCAGTTGAGATGCGGTTGCCACAGCGATAAAATGTGGTTTCTATGAATTCAAATTCGAAGTGGTGGCCTATGAAACCCGCGTTATCCAAGGAGATTGTGTTGCATAACATGGTCATGACACTATGACGACGGAGGCGAAAGCCTCCGCCTTGGTGCACCTACGTCATTTTCTCTATGCGGGTTATTAGTGCTGACGCGTGTTGCTTTCCCAGTCGGTCGAGGCCGTCATCGCCGTCTTGTCTCCTCCAGGAAATGGGATCGTCTACGTCACCGGCGATGGGACCTATAAGGATAAAACAGCCAAGCAGCATCCGTTGGTCAAGAAAGGTCGTCTCACTTCGTATGGACCTATCTATTTGGTTTACAGATCATCCTGCTGATGGGTGAGTTGGTGTAAAGACCCGGGGTTGGGGACATTTTTTTAGTGGTCAGATCATCGATATGGTAGACGCCGTTGAGCAGATTGATTCCTTTGACGGAACGATTTTCGGTGTGATCGAAGTGCCAGCAAATCAACTAGTTTCCGTCAGTATGAGGTTTCGCTTGGATCATGTCGTCGAAAATCAGGACACCCTCGTCGCGTCCGGCCGAACGCAGCCTCTATTTGATGTGTTTCCACAACGACTTAAGGTGTAGGCGTCACCCGAGAGAAACCGCGTCATCTGGTCATGGCTGACTTCGCCATCTAGTAAGGTCGATAGGCCCGTCGCCGTCGTCGAGCCCAATGAACTCAACAGATAGTCGCGATAGAGGTCTAACAGATTTTAACCATGACTCAAAAGGCAAAACAAAGACTACCGGTTGCGTAACATCAGACCTTAAGCAAACGCTCGATAATGGGCACGGCCTGCTGAATTCCGTCCACCACATAGTCCGGCTCAACCCGTGTTCGGTTTTCGGTAAGCCAATCATAGTTTTTACCCACCAGAAAGGTTGTTGCCCCAACCTGTTGCCCTAATTCGATGTCACACCGCCTGTCACCTAATACGAAACTCTCCTCCGGCCTAAAGCCCAACTCGTGAGCCGCTCTCTCAACCAGACCTACGGCCGGTTTTCTGCAACGACACCCCTCTTCGGGAGCATGGGGACATATATACACTCCGTCGAATTGAATGCGTTCACGAGTTAGTTGTCTCACCATCTCCTCGTGCACGGCTTGTGCCTCTATCTTACTGAAAAGGCCGCGCCCAATTCCCGACTGATTTGTGACCACCACTATTATCAAACCCAAATTAACTAACCGGCTCAAGCTCTGCCCCACGCCGGGCAAAAGTCTGACTCCCCTGGGATCGGACAAGTAGTGCTTATCCTCTATAATAGTGCCGTCTCGGTCCAGCAATACTGCACGTCTCGACATTTTTTTTTGGAACACAAGCGTGCACCATTCCCTATAAGGATAAGGCGGAAGACATGCTTCGACCCGTCAATCACACTTCAGCCAAGATACAAATAAAGCAAAATCAACCGTTTATCAAACGGATAGAGAGAGTAAGCAGGTTTTATCGTCTGGCACCCCCCCAATCGACCAACTCCACTTCCACCACTTTCGAGCCCTCCAAGCGCATTATCTGCACGCCAACCCATTCCAAGGTGTACCGACTCTCTGCCACCTAAAAGTGGTCACTCAATTTTTTGACGCAATTGCTATCGGCAATCCGAATTGATGATAGATACACTATGCAATTCCTCCGAACAAACGGTTCATAAGCGAATTCTAAGTTACTGTGCCGAGATAGCGGACTCCGACAGCGACCTAGAGCGGTGACATGCTTGCACTATGCCCGTTTCAGAACTTGGTCTACCTGAAGGCCAAGTATGTCGCAGATATTACCGAGCGTTATAGAACCAGGATTTTTCGTATCGCCACGCTCAATCTTCTGGTAGACGCTGGTTTTCATACCAGCCTTGGTCGCGAGCTGCTCCTGAGACAAATCTGCCTCTCTGCGCACCGCTTTGAGCAATTTACAGTCAATGGATTCAATCAAGATAGCTGTCACACAGGTAATATAGGTTACACAACCGGCAGAAAACAGATTAAAGTAATCCAAATTAGATCTATTTAAACTTGACAATGATCCATATTTGGAGTATTATAAAAATTAGAGGCAATTAGTTAAGTGTCCGTCCGGTCCTTCTCTCGCCAAAGATTATTACCGGACGAACCGCTCACAAAGGAGCACTTCTATGGTACGCACCAATGCCCTATCCGTCCAGTATCCATCTTCTCCATCTCACTGCCCTCGATGCGGTGAATCGGCCATCCAGGCCACCTACTGCACCTGCGGCGAGCCTCTGTATCAACCAACAAACCTAGCCAAACATCTCCCCCGTCCCCATGACTCATCAGCATTGCCTCAAAAACAGAGGAGTGCGGCCTAATGCCTGCCTCCAACAACCCCAGCCAGCGAATCCCATCCACCTGTCTCGCCAACCCAAACATAACGAGTACCAAAAGAAAAAAAGCCGTCACTCCACCAGCTAAAATCAAAACGCCCTTAGACCGCATGATCGACCGCGCCCAGGTACAGCATCTCGCCTGTCGTCGCGTCTTCCATCTGATCGCCAGGGAAGATACTGATGGATCATCCCACGAAAGCCCATAACACCGCCGTCGATACACAGCCATCAAACTCCACCTTAACCACACTATCCTCATGCGGCTATATCGCCCACCTACACACCAACCCAGCTAAGACAAAGAGGGACCAAAAGACGCATGGCCAAAGAATCGATGACCAAAGCCCAGCTACGAGCACACCTTAGCCAAGACAAAAACAAGAAGACGCCCGCCAAGATGCAACCTATGAAAACACAGACGAATACCGGCCGCCTCCAACAAGCCGAACGCGAGATCAAAGCGCTATGGAATGCCCACAACCGCTTGCTCTGCGACCTAAACACCCTGTCGGCGCGATGCACCTCCACCACCACCCAACCCGGTACTTCAGCAAAAATAATATAGGGAGAAACCACCCACATGAACAACGCTTTTGCCTATTCCCGCGATCAAGAAATAGCGATGGCCGGTCAATTCACCCGCCGCCTACACGGAGCCTGTTTGAGCATTCTCCGATTTATGGTCATCCACGCCAACCACAGTCCGGGCCAGTATGCGGCCACTCGGTTCAACGCGGCGAAATCGTAGCCGCTCTGCCCTATATAGAAACGATGACGGGCCTCTCAAGCAAGACGATTCGCAACGGCCTCGAACAGCTCAAAAAACGCCATTTAATCCGCAAAAAAGGGGCCCTCAAAGGGGCAACAGGCACCGCGCTCTATGTCATTGAAAAGTATGAAGATTGGGACGCACTCTCCGAACACGGGCAGGCCAAGGGGCAAACAAAAGGCAGGCCAGGGGCAGCATCAAAAGAAGAAGAAAGCAGAAAAGATAAAGAGAGTGATAAATCACTCTCTCGTCCCAGCCGGAAAAAATCACTCCAAGATCTGACCCAAAAATATCCACAGGCCCCCCAGATCATCCAAGACCGCTGGCTCCGGCACGCTCCCCTACCGGCCTCTCTCGAAAAGAGCGAATCGGCCCAAGCCCACATCCTCGACACCCTGCGCCTCATCCACGAGCAAGGCGACATCTCTTGGGTCACGATCGGCGACGTGGTCGAATATGCCGCCCGCCACTGGCACCCCGCCGGCTACTGCGAATCCCCCGCCTCGCTCTACGGCTGGACGAGAGACAAGACCTGCCGCCGATACGAAAAGATTCAGCGGCAAATGGCCTCCGCAAGCCCCTTCACCCCATCGTCCCCTACCGACGACCGCTCCCTCGAAGCGCTCTACACCGAAAAGAGGAACCGTCTATGATGGCCAATCCACCCCATGAAGCTCCCCCCATCTCGGCGGACCTCGCCCAGATCATACGGCGCCGCGAGCACATCCGCTGGCAGCATCTGACCGAATCCCAGCGCGAGGAAGCCTTCCAACAGCGCTTGCGCCTAGCCGGGGTGCCCAAGCGCTTCCTGACCACTTCGTTTGCCGGCTTCCACCCCACCAAGCGACCGGGCCTAGACCCCGTAGCCTACCAAGTCACCCATCAGTGGGCCCAGACAGGCCACTACGAGGGCAAGTCCGGCTTGCTCTTACTCGGCCCTCCGGGAAACGGCAAAACCAGCCTGGCCGTCTGCGCGCTCCGCCATCGGCTCGAAGCGAGCCAAAACACCCTACAAACCCTCTACTGGAATGTCCCCCGCGGCCTGATCGCCCAACAAGAAGACTTCTCCAAAGAGAGCAAGGATCGCCAGGCGACCACCGTAATTGATCTCTGCCACTACCCATTCTTAATTTTGGACGACTTGGGCAAGCACAAAATAGGCGACTGGGTGCAACAGCAATTCTACGCCCTACTCGACGAATTGTGGTCCCAAGAAAAGGCGGTCATCATTACCTCGAATCGGCCCAAGCACGCCTTTCTACAGATGGACCCCGCTTCCATCTCCCGCATCCTCGGACTGTGCCATTTGGTCGACGTCCAGGGACCCGACCACCGCGTCACCCGGGCATCGGCTGCGGTCCGATGATGCCGTTAACCCCTTATCTTACCCTCGAACCTTTCCCCTTACCAAGGCTCCCTCCTCACGAGCCCCCACACCGCCCCTACCTGGGTCCGGGCCAAGCCAAATCCCATGGGTGGCCCCCAAGGCCAGGCGACCTGCTAGATCGTTCCTAGCCACACACAAGCCCCCCTTCCATCCTCCATCGGAGAAGCGACCATGAGCACCGCTAAAAACCTACTCCCCCCTGCCGGGGATATCGCGCAGTACCTCATCGACACCCTGCGCACGGGCCGTCCACATCCCGGCCTCGCCGTCCCCATAGGCGAGTTGGATACCCACGTCATGGGCTTTCGTCCCGGCGATCTGATCTACCTGTCCGGTGACCGATCATCTGGCAAAACCGCTTTGGCTCTAAGCATCGTGCGCACACTGGCCCTCAAGGCCCACGTAGGGGTATTGCTCTTCAGTCCCACCCAATCCGCCGATTACCTCGTCAGCCGCCTCCTCGCCGCCGAGTGCACAGCAGGCACCCTGAGCGACGTCCGACTACTGCGCACTGATACGCAGGGTTTTGAAGGCCTTATCGAGGCCCAACAGCGACTGGCTAAGGCGACCCTTATCGTATGTGACCAGCCCAACCTCTCGTGGGAAGAATTTCGCCACTTTTCCCTCGGACTCCAACAAGAGATCGGCCTCATCGTCGTCGACGCCCTAAATGGCCTGCGGTCTCCTCTCTCCCCAGAACGGGAGACACCCACCACCGACCGTCTAAAGCAATTAGCCGAGCAACTGCACCTCCCCATCCTCGCCCTCGGTCCCTTAGCTATCTCGCCCCAATCGCAAGCGGATCGACGTCCCACTCTCGGCCACTTAGACCCCACCCACCTAGCGAGTCCAGATACTATTTTGCTAACCTATTGCCCCAGCCGGTACGACCTCACGGGCCCCGACGGCTCGCCCCTAGACGACGTTATGGAGGTCATCATCGCCAAAAACAGATATAACGCCGAAGGCTCCGTCTTCCTCCACATGGACCCGATGACCCTGGATTGCCGAGACCTCGCCCCCGAATGGAAACCAACTCCCTAATGCCCGCTCACCCCCTAACGAAAAGACCCCCATTGAAAGAGATCGTATTCGTAGACCTAGACAACGTGCTCGTGGATTTCGCCTCCGGCATCGATCAACTCACCCCGACAGAGCGCACCCAGTACGAAGGCCGACTCGACGAAGTACCGGGCCTCTTTAGCCGCATGTCCCCCCTCGAAGAGGCCGTCGAATCCTATACCCTCCTGGCTCAGCACTTCGACCCCTATATCTTGTCCACCGCACCGTGGAACAACCCCAGTGCCTGGAGCGATAAACTCAACTGGGTCAAAACATATTTAGGGGGAAACAAAGGCGAGCCGGCCTACAAGCGGTTGATTCTTACGCACCACAAAAACCTCTGCCACGGCGCCTATCTCATCGACGATCGAGAGCAAAACGGGGCGGGGCAATTTGAGGGTGAGCTCCTCCGCTTTGGCGCGGGGCACCCCTACCCTGACTGGGAAGCGGTGCTGGCCTATTTGCTGCCCAATCGGCCCAGCGTTCGGCCTACATGAAAAAGTCGGTGGTGAGACGGGACCGATATTCTATCTGTAATAGCAAAATTTTTGCACTCTGTACCCTCTACTGTAACGATCCTTGCCTCTGCTTACCTCCCGTCTCTCTGTATGCTACTATATCCAAGGGAGAGCGCGTACGGCTAGAAGCCGAGGCGGTTCTTTTATTTTTAAATCGTTTTATTTTAGAAATAGATCATTGGGTAAGCAGCAACGTTCTATCCTATGAAATACAACAAAATCCCAATGGCGAACATCGTCGGCGCGTATTATCCCTACTGCGCTCCCGGCATTCAGTAGTGAGAGCTGAGGTTGAAGAAGGCGTGCGCGCCGAAGAACTTCAGAAGTTGGGATTCAAAGCGGTGGATAGCTTACATGTTGCTTGTGCCGAAAAGGCGAGTTGTGCTGTATGATTAACGACTGACGATCAACTTCTGCGGGTAGTTCGCAGGAATGCGAATCACCTTCAAGTGAAGGTTATGAACCCCGTGGATTGGTTGCGAGAGGAGCCCACCCTATGAATGCTATGTCCATGACGCTAGAAGAGATTCGCCGGCAGGGCGTTGAGGCCTTGGTGCGCGAATTGGGGCCGGTAGGTATGGTGCGTTTTTTGCAACAGTACGAAACGGGGGAGGGAGATTATTCCACACAGCGACACCAGTGGCTCTCGGACGATTTACCCACGATTATGGATCACTTAAAGGATGTATCGTAGAGATAAACAGATAGAATCTAAGCGGTCGGTAACGAGAGTTTAGAAAAGAAATGATAAGGCTCCAAGGGCTGTTTACAATGCACTTGGAGCCTTATTTAATGGTGGGTCGATGGGCCCAAACTCGCATCTTTTGAGTGTGCCGCTGCGGAGTGTTCGCGTTGCCGAAAGATGAGAGTAAGGCCTTTGACTCCGAAGTCCCTAGAGGTTCAAATTCATTCGTTGGTTCCCGCTGCACGGTTTTGGCGAGCCTTGCGCATATATTCGGCGAATAACGAAAGAATAGAGGAGAGCAAGAACCCCACACCGGCGGCAATGGCCGCTTTCTGCTGACCCTGTTCCTGGGAAACTTGACGCACTTCTAAGGCGCGGGTGAGGACGCGGATATCGCCGGCGGCTTTCTCGCGGACGATGCGTGCTTCTTCGAAGAGTTTGGAGAAACGGGTGACCGTTCCGCTGAGTAGATCTCGGTCGCGGAGCAGGCGTTGCTGGTCCTGCATTTTGCTGGATAGCTCTTTTTTTATGTTATCCAGAGAACTTTTGATAGACGACATCTGGCCATTGTAATACTCCTTCTTTCGGGCAAGCACGTTTTTTTGCGTAGTAATGGAATCTCGCTGCACCAGAGCTTTTGTATAGTTATTGGAGGAAATATCGTGTTGGTTGATGATAAGCTCTCTTCGTTGGAAAATTGCGCGTGCATTGTCCAACCTGATGCTCTCGTCTGTATTGTCCACATGAGTGGTACTATCAGCGTCAATTAAATCGGTGGATTCGTATTTCAAGCGCACGGCGGAGAGTTGGTTCGACAACTCGATAAAGGTAGGGTTGAGCACTCCTCCGATTACGGGTTCGTGGTTTTTTAGCTCTTTTTCAAGGTGGCCTATCTTGAGTCTCAGCGAATCGATGCCGTCAAATTCTAATTGCTGCCTAATCGTGGAGACGTTGTTTTTCATATCATAGTGCAGCAATGAGGCTTTTAACTGACGATCGAAGTGGGCCTGGACCAGTAATATATTCTCGAAGCTTGACTGCTGACGGTCCTGTTTAAGCTGAGCATACAGGCTGCTGTCGCCAGAGAGCAGTTGAAGGTTGATCTCCTGGAGCTTCAGATCCATTTGCTCCACCTGTTCCCCAATACTAACTATCTTGTGATACGTAGAGATGGTCGCCGTATCTAGTGAAGCGCGTTGGATCTCCAGAAAGCTCGTAGCATTTTCCGCTTCAAAAAGGCGTAGCTTCGTCTCTGTTGTATCTAACCTGGCGATAGCTATATCGTACTGGCTTTTCACATATTCGTAGTAGCTGCCGACCTCTTCGACGTTCAGATCACCGTTGCGTTCGACAAAGAGCTTAGCCCAGGCGTTAACCAGCCTGATGGGCAAACCCCGATCGTGAGAACGTACACTCAACCTAATGCCCGGATCGAGCACTTGCACCTGCAGCAGGCCATCCATAGAGGTCAGTGACACTCCTAGGTCAAGCGAATCAATCAGCGCTTTTTTGAGATCGTCTGCTAAAGCAAGCGCCTGATAGAAACCGTTCGTCTGGCCCACGGCAGCAACATCGGCCGGTGTGTCTCCCCCTACATTCTGCGACGGCAGGCGCTTGACCATCAAGACCACATCAGCTTCGTAAAGCGGCGGCGGCGGTGCGGGCCTGAATACCCAGCCTAGGCCACCGCAGGCCAAAGTAGCCACCAGTATAAACCACTTGTACTTAAGCAGCACTTCGATATAGTCGTAAAGTTCGATTTCGCGCTCGTATTCATTCATTCAACGGGACTCCAAAACCAAATGTTATGCATTGACAGAATGCCAGCGCAAAGCCCTTAAAATAACTTACCTGGAGTAAATAGTAAACCACCAAAGCTCATCCAAATGAGACATGGCGCACAACGAGATAACTTGTAAAACAATGAGGGGCCGGAACCACACCGCTCAGCCCCAATTCATCAACGATTATACATGCAAAAACAGCAGACCAGATGCGGTGGGAACGACCGTTAGATCATGCGAATGTGCGTCAAGGCCACAGCACCATTTCTAATGCTGCGTATTTTTTTGCAACGAGAATTCATTCGCGGGTTCCCACGGCCCTATGTGCCTTCATTGCGGAGAACGGTTGTATTTTGTAGACACCGGCAAACACTTTTTAGGATATTCGTTCAAAGCGAGCACCAGGACAGACCACTGACTTCCAACCCGTGGGAAGAGCCTTTCAGGTCAGTAGCTTATTTTGTCGATGTATCCGATCTCCAGACCAACTCTTTTTCTGGTCGAGTAAAAAAATGATCCTTACCCGGTTTGGCGTAGAAAGAGTTCAGGTCATGCGGCTCATTTTCGCGCAAAATTGACAGGGCTCAAATACCCACGAGCCGAGCGTCGACGAATGCGGGTGAGGGGATATGAGGGGCCCCCAGAAACTGGACCACTTCTTAAGATAGCCTCATGTTAGATAGGCTGCTCCCCATTTCGGTACCATTCAGCGTGAGAGCTGGGCTCTATTTTGAGGCGAATTAGCATGTGTTTTCGCAAAGGCGTTCGGCGTTAAATAACCTAGCGCACTGTGAGGGTGTTCCTCGTTATACTGATGCTGCCACGCCCTGATTTTACTTCGTGCCTCCTCAATGGATTCAAACCAATGGGCATTCAAGCACTCCTGCCGCAAACGCGCATTAAATGACTCGATATGCGCGTTATCTGTCGGGGTAGCCGGTCTCGAAAAGACCCACTGGACCTCGTTCCAATACGCCCATTGGTCCAGGGCAACGGATGTAAATTCTAGACCATTATCTACCCTGATTTTCTTTGGTACGGATCGCCGCCGGGCCACGCTGGCCAAGGTCTGCGCGACTTGAATACCCCGGAAATGAGAGCCGACCCCAATGTATACACTCTCACGACTAAAGTCATCGACTATTGTTAACACGCGGATTCGGCGACCATTCACGAGCGCATCGCTCATAAAATCCATACTCCACTGCTCATTGAGTTGATCCGGAGTAGATTGCAATATCCGAGCTTGATGGCTGACGCGCCGCCGCTTCTTTTTCGGGCGTAAGAGGAGATTTTCCTCCCGATAGAGCCGATAGACTAACTTCCGCCCCACCGACCATCCCTCGCGTTGGAGCACCGTGGTCAATCGTCGATAGCCCCAGCCGACTCGACTCAGCGCCAGATCGCGGATGCGTTGACGTAAAGCCGTATGCTGAGGGGCTCTACTTTGATACTTGTAGGTCGATCGAGCTATAGGAAGGACCCGACATGCGCGTCGGACACTCAGACCATAGCTCGAGGTAAGATACTGGACCATAGGTCGTTGCATCGCTGGTTTTACCACTTTTTTTTCAGTACATCCTGGAGCATGTGTTTGTCCAGCGACAAATCGGCCACCAATTGTTTGAGCTTGCGGTTTTCTTCTTCTAACTGTTTTAGGCGGCGCAATTCGGCGACGCCCATACCAGCGAATTTCTTCTTCCATCGGTAAAACGTGGCTTCGCTGACCTCCATTTTACGGCAGATCTCGACCACCGGCACGCCGCTTTCTACTTGCCGCAAGGCAAAGGCGATTTGCTCTTCGGTGAAACGT
>Ga0055584_100005819_pt1 | contig 12083 bp, 7 predicted proteins | sample OSDHelmetaG_FD_58716 | JGI IMG/M metagenome (GOLD analysis project Ga0055584, IMG submission 58716) | Pelagic marine sediment microbial communities from the LTER site Helgoland, North Sea, for post-phytoplankton bloom and carbon turnover... | ecosystem: Environmental > Aquatic > Marine >... | reverse complement strand
GACGGTACGGCCGGACATGACCATGTGGCGCGAGGGCGTGCAGACCCCGCCCACCCACGCGCCCATGTGGTGCGCGCTGTCGAAAACCATCCCCGAGGACGCGAGACGGTCGATGTTGGGCGTATCCAGCGTCGAATCCGGGTTGTACAACTTCAGATCGAACGGCGACTGATCATCGACGATGATGAACAGAATATTCGGACGCTTGGACAAGGCCGCCGTTGCTGGTTGGACGGTCGCGGCGAGAAGCGCGACAAACAGAAGAAGATGCATTCTCATAAGTGGTTTTGTTGCTCGAAAAAGATGGGCTATCGCCGCTCAACTTCAACGAAGTAGGCCGTGGTTTCATGGCCGTCTTCCTGCACGAGTACGGCATCGAGATCTGTCAGTCCGGCTTTGAGAGCAACGGAAAAGGTGACCTGCTCAGATAGGGCGTCAACGGATTGCGTGAGCTTGTAGTCGCCGATGCTGAGCCGGGCTTCCTGGTAGGTGACGGGGGTGCCCTTGCGCGGCGTGTCGGCGAACTTCAGTCCTGACTCGGCGGGCCAGCGGCGCAGCGAGATTCGGTAGTCACCGGCACGGGCCACCCGAAGTTTCCAGAGACCGCGATGACGGGCGGCGGTGAGGACGCCCTTTTGATTCCAGACCGTTTTTCCTCCGCTCTTGCCGATGGCATGCACGTCCATGCCGGTGAGGCGGACGGGGTTGGCCTTGATGGAGCCGATCACGACGCGTGCCACGTTGCTGAAACCTGGCTCCAGGGTCTCATACCAGTCGTCGTAGCTCTCGCGAAGACGGGCGACCTGGGCGGGATGTTTGGCGGCGACATCGGTAGTCTGGCCGGGATCATTGCGAAGGTCGTAGAGTTCCCGGCCTTGATTCACGAGGCGCCAGGGCCCGGACATGACGGAACTGGAATCGTAGGGCCGGCTGCGCTTATTGACCTTGGCATCGGTAATGAGCGTCCGATCGGGCCATGGGTGATCCGGGTTCTTCAAGAGCGGCGCGAGGCTTTGCCCATCAAACGTCGCGGACTCGGGAGCAGCGATGCCGCAGAGTTCGGTCAAGGTGGGGAAGAGATCAAAATGAGCGGCGAGCTGCGGTCGGTCGCTGCCGCCGGTAAATTTTCCGTCCGGCCAGTGGATAAGGCAGGGAACGCGATGGCCGCCCTCGTAGACGCTGCCTTTCTTGCCGCGCAACCCGGCGTTGTAGGCGCCGGCTTTGCCCTTCTTGTCGCAGGCAGAACCGTTGTCCGAAAGATAGAGTAGGATGGTGTTGTCGTTAAGGCCGCGTTTCTTGAGGGCGGCACGGAGACGGCCCACGTTCCAATCGAGATTGCTGACCATGCCGTAGAAGGTCTGACGTTCCTGGTCGAGCCCGGCGTATTTGGCAAGGTATTCGTCCGGCGCACCCACGGGGCTGTGCATCGCGGTGGTGGCCCAATAGATGAAGAAGGGAGCATCCTTGGCCTCATCGATGAAGCGCACGAGACTGTCGAGTTGACGGTCGGTGCAGAAGCCCTGGCTGGTTTCCCATTCGGTTCCGTTCCAATAGCGGGTGTCGAAGAGGCCGTTGCCCCAATAATCCGCGATCTGGCCGGGACTGCCGCCGCCGATGCGATAGACCTGTTCGAAGCCGCGGTCCTCGGGGCGGAACGGATAGTTGTCACCGAGGTGCCACTTGCCGGCCATGAAGGTGCGATAGCCGTTCGCCGCAAAGGCCAGCGGCATGATGGCGGCATCGGCTCGCATGAGGTCGCGTCCGGCGAGCGTATGCCAGACACCAACAGCGGAAGCGTGACGTCCGCTCAGGAGGGCGGCACGGCTGGGAGAGCAGACCGAGTTGACGTGAAAATCGGTCAGCCGGATCGAGTCGTTCCAAAGTGCGTCGATGTTCGGCGTCTGAATGATGTCATTGCCGGTGCAGCCAAGATCGCCGTAACCCTGATCGTCGGTGAGAATGTCGATCACGTTGGGCTTCCCCTTGTCGGCCGCCGCCCGGAGTTCCGGCGCAACCACGATCGCCAGAGCGGCAGACATCAGCAGATTGCTGACAGAACTGGATACCATTCTCTTTATTGAAATCATGTTGACAGCAAACTGTACCATAGTTTCTTACAAACTTGTTTTCTTGCGAAGATCTGGGCGCGAGGAGTTGGGACAATGAACTACGGAATACCCGGAATACTCAGAAAAAGACCTCTGATATCCGCTGTATCGATTTCAGTGTATTCGGCGTATTCCGTAGTTTCTCATCACGGGATTTCTGTGCGGCTCAGCCGCTCTGTGAAGCAGCTACTCCGGCACTTTCGCGCCGGTGAGTTCCTGATACGAGCTCTCAAGGACTTCAAATTTCCCGGCGCTGCGTCCTGTGCGCAGGGCCTTTGATTTCCAAGGGATATTTCGGTCGAAGACCCGCCCCATGCGTGTCCAGGTTTCATCGGGCACGGCGTTTCGCTTCCAGGATTCCAGATGCGCGTCGTAGCGTTTTCGCAATTCCGACCGGACGCTGGAGAACTCAGACTGATCGATCAGATTCGTAAGTTCCAAGGGGTCGCGGCTGAGATCATAGAGTTCCTCGGCCGGGGCGATGTTTTTGTCCCCATAACACCAGTAGAGATACTTGTAGCGATCGTGGAGGACGGCGAGCGAGCGGCTGAAGTCATCCGCGGCCCAACCCCAATTCTGAATGAGCAGCAGGTCTTCGCGGGCGGAGGCATCCGGGTCCTGGAGAACGGGGACCAGGCTGACACCATCCATTGCAGCGGGCGGTGTCACCCCGGCCAACTGCAGGATGGTAGGTGCCAGATCGATGTTCCCGGCAAGTGAATTGGCGCGCCGACCACGCTGGACCGAAGGAACCCGCGGATCCACGATGACGAGCGGGATCCTGGCTCCTTCCTCATAGAGCAACACCTTGTCACCCATGCCGTGGGCACCACCGAAGTAACCGTTGTCGGACGTGAAAATGATCACGGTGTCGCCGCTTGCACCCTGCCGTTCGACCTCGTCGAGAATCATCTGCACGGCATCATCCACACCCGCGATGAGCTTGTTGTATTTGGTGACGGTGTCCTGAAACTTTCTCGGATAGTAGGCATCGCCCTTGATCCATTGACGGCTCACCTTGGCCTGGACCGGAATGTGAGTTGAACCGGGTTTGCCTTCGTGGCCCCAGTTCCCCGGCGGGTCAAAAGTGACACCGGCATATTTGGCCTCGTCGATGGGATCGATGTAATCATGAGGCGAGTGCGGCGCCTTGAACCAGATGTTGAGGCAGAACGGTTGGCGATCTCCGGCGTGTTTCCGGACGAAGTCCCGACCAAAGGCGCCGAGCGCCCGCGTGACATGCGGGTGTTCCTTCGCATATCCGCTGTCCTTCATGCCGCCGTTCTTCGAGTGGCCGGTTTGGTAACTGCCCTGCCCGCCCCAACCGGCCCATTCATCGAAATCGGCACGATGGACATCCTTGCTGACGCCGAAACCAAACTTGCCGCCAAAGCCCACGACATAACCGGCGTCTTTGAGGAGTGCCGGGTAGGCGGTCGAATGCCAAGTTTCCTGCCCAAGCTTGCCGGACTCAAAATTGACACCAGTTTTGAATTCATACATGCCCGTCATCATGCTGCAGCGCGCCGGCATGCAGATGGAGGTGGTGGCATAACAACGATCGAAGATGAGACCACGCCGGGCCAAGGCATCGATGTTGGGAGTAAGGATTTGCGGGTTGTTGTAGCCGACGGCCTTGGACTTCTGATCATCCGTCATGAAGACGATGATGTTCGGCCTGGCCGCGACCCCCCGAAGGGCGAACGCAAACAGAAGCAGGAGAAGGAAAGCGAAAGCTCGTTGGTGGACTGATTTCGTTCTCATTGTCTGGTTTTTTCGAATTCAGATCTGTTCGCCTTTTTGGCTTCTTCCAATTCGCGCTCGGCATTCTTCTTGGCCCGCGCAGCGGCCCGGGCCGCCTTCTTCGGTTTGGTTTTCTTGTCGCTCTTGGCCTGCTTCTTTTTGCCCTTTTTGGAACCACCATCGGCGGCGCCCCCCGGCACCCGTTCTGCCAACGAAATCCGGTGTTCCAATGGTTGGGCTGCGCCGGAAGTGGAGCGACCGTTGTCGAGATAGGTCTGCAGCAACCGGGCCATGTCGGTGGCGGTCTCGGTTTGGGCATCGATCAGATTGCGGGTCTCACTGATGTCGGCATCCAGATCAAACAGCTCCCGTTTGCCATCGCCATGAACGATCAGCTTCCATTTGTCCTGGCGGATCGCCAGCGACTTCTTTCCGTTCTGATGCACGCTGGCCTCACGAAACGCGCCCTCCTGTTTGCCATACAGGCAATCGAGAAAACTGACACTGTCTTCGCCTGCATTTTTCGGCAGCGACTGGCCTATCAATTCCGCGCAGGTAGCGAAAATATCGGTGATGGAAACAATCTGGTCGCTGGTGGTTCCCGGCTTGATCCGGCCCGGCCATCGCGCAAGAAATGGTTCCCGATGTCCGCCTTCGTAGATGCTGGCTTTGTGTTCGCGAAGCGGCGGGTATTCCCTGCCCGCAGCTCCATTGTCGGCCGAGACCAGGACGAGCGTGTTGTCGGCCTGGCCGGTTGCTTCCAGGGCGTCGAGCAATTGACCCAACATGTCGTCTCCCTGATAGACCCAGTCGGCATAAGAGCCTTTGCCGGCGTTACCACCTTTGCCCACATACTGAGGAGCGGGGACGACCGGGGAATGGGGCGGGCACATCGGGAAGTAGAGAAAGAACGGCTCTTCCTTCCTGGTTGATCGCTGTTGAAGGTACTCGACGGCCTTCTTGATCATGAGCGGTTGGTTTTCAACCGGCTCCACCTCTTTCACGACCGTGTCCTGCTCGATGATCGTTCCAATGTTTCGGGCGTGGGTAAATCCGTAGAAATAGTCGAAGCCCACGGCATTGGGACCACCGGTCATTTTGTCACCGATCACGAGTTCGGACTTGGTCTTGTCTTTGCCTTTTGATTTCGGCTTGTTCCAATTCATTCCCAGGTGCCACTTGCCGACGCAGGCGGTGGCGTACCCGTTTTGTTTGAGAAACGAAGCCACGGTCAACCGGGTCTCGGGTATCAATGGTGGCGAGAAGGTGTTCAACATCCCCCACTGCCCGATGCGATGCGGATAACGGCCGGTGAGAAATCCATACCGGGTGGGCGTGCAACTGGCGGCCGAGGAATGGGCATCGGTGAAGCGAAGTCCCTCCTTGGCCATGCGATCGATATTCGGAGTTTTGAAGAGGCTTTCGGGCCGGTAACTGGTCGGCTGCCCATAACCCATGTCATCGAAAAGGACGAAAAGGATATTGGGGCGGTCGGCTGCTGAACTGGTGATCGTCGTCTGAAGCAGGACGGCGAGCGAGCCAAGGAGAAATCGTATCATGATGATTTGTTCCTGATGAAAAGACCGGTCACTTTGACTTCACGAGTTTGACCGCCGCTTCGACATAGCGTTCTCCCAGTTTTTCGTACCCTTCGGGCTTGGTATAGTGAACCGAGTTCTTCTTGCCGTTCAGGTCATCGGTGTTGATCCACACCGCTCGATCCAAGGCATCAGCAAACGCTTCCTGCGCCTTGCGGAGTCCCTCCCAGTTTGGGGCTTTCTGTCTCTTGCCATCTCTTCTCCGGTAAAGACCGCTGTCGCTGAGTCTGCCGATTATGAAGTTGATATCGGTGCGCTTCAGGTCTTGTTCGAATTGCTTCTTCAAACCGTTGAGACTGGCGAGATAGACATCACTGTTTCCAGCCTTGGCGTCGGCTTCGCCCTGCATCCAGATGAAAGTCACCGTTTGGATCTTTTCACCCTGGATCACTGCCTTGGTTGTCTCCATCAGGGCATCGTACAGCTTGCCGCCGTCTGGGTCGGACTCGCCCTTGCTGGTCTTCCACTGCTTGTACCATTTGGAGATCGGCTGACCTCCTTTCGCATGGAAACTCACAATGACATTCTCAGCGCCCAACGCTTCCTGGATTCCAGGGGTGAACCACGATTTCGGTTTGAAGCGTGCCATGTTTGATTGGCCCGAGAGGACGAACAAATGCTTGCCGGCCTGTTTACCCGGCTCGGCTGCTTGGACGGCGCCGCTGAGCAGTGCGAGGAAAATGATCAGGCTACGTTTCATATTTTTCTTTGGTATATGGTGCGGGTTGGCTGCGAAGCAAATTCGGAGGCGTGATCCGACCGCAAGAACAAGGGATAGGGAATCATTTCTGTCTCTTTTTTCGGAATGCGTCCCACGGATCCAGCGGCTTGAACGTCCGGTCGAGATAGTCCACACCGGCATGGCTTTTTCGCATGCTGTCCAGATAGGAGGTCAACTCTCTGCTCATCCGCCCAACCCGTTCGGGGTTGGCGGAGGCAATGTCGTTTTCCTCGCTCCAATCCTTGGAAAGGTCGTACAACTCGCCTTTGGGCAGAACGAGCTTGTAGCGATCCTTCACGATGGTGGCATTGCCGCGGGCGCGGAAGGGAATCGCCTTTTCGCGTTTGACGGTCTGGCCGGTGATGATCGGCAGCATGTCCTGTCCGTCGATCGGACGTTCATCGGGCATCCGATAGCCGGCCAGCTTGGCCGCCGTCGGAAGATAATCGAGGGTTGAGCATGGTGTATGAACCACCGTGCCGGCCTTGATCCGGCCCGGCCACTCAGCCAGCGCAGGCACCCGCACACCGCCGTCGTAGAGGCTGCGCTTGCGGCCGCGCAGGCCGGCGGTCACGCCCGCCTTCTTCCCTTTGGGCTCCTTGCCTTCCGGTCCGTTGTCCGAACAGAACAGGAGCAGCGTATTGTCCGCCACGCCCCATTCCCGGAGGCTTTTGCGGATCCGCCCGACCTGTTCGTCGAGTTCGGTAATGCAGCCGTAGTAGTGCGCGGCTTCACCATGGCCTTCATACGTGGCGAGATAGTCCGGTCCGGCCTTGATCGGCTCGTGTGGCGCGTTGAACCAGACCACGGCCAGAAATGGGATGTCGTTTTTCACGGCCTGTTCCATGAAGGGAACGGCGCGATCCACCACCACGCGGGCGGCGCCGCCCAGGAGGCTTTCATCGTCCCCGGATAGCGGAACGCCATCTTCGTAAAACGGGTTCTTGTCGCTGCCCGGATCCCAGGTGGAGACGGACGATTCGACGACAAAAGAACGGTCATAGTCGCGCTCCCACGGCGGCGCGAAGTTCTCCGCCGGTTTGCGCTTGGGCCCTTTGGTCGAATGAGTCCTGCTCAGCGTGCCGAGATGCCACTTGCCGAAATGGCCGGTCGCGTATCCCTGTTCCTTGAGCAGTTTCGCCAAGGTGATTTCTTGCTTGGGCAGATGCCCCACGTTGGCCGACCAGATTCCGTAGCGGTAGTAGTGCCGGCCGGTCAGGCAGGTGCCACGGGTCGGTGAGCACACGGGGCCGCCGGCATAAAAGTGAGTCAGCTTCACACCGTCCTTTGCCATTTGGTCGAGATGAGGTGTCTTGATGATCTTGTTGCCATTGAAGCCCGTGTCGCCATAACCGAGATCGTCGGCCATCAGCAGGATGATGTTCGGCGGAGCCGCCGTGGCGGCGGTTGTCAAAAGGGCAAGGAATGCGACGAGAGTTGGGATGGGTTTCATTCTCGTTGTTTGGGTTTTCCCGGATTGGATTTCTTTGTCTTTTCGGATTTCTCCATTTCACGCTCGACGAGTTTCTTCGCCCGGGCGGCGGCCCGCGCCGCCTTCTTCGGATTGGGATTCGTATCGGTCTGGGCCTTCTTGTCGGGCTGGGGGATCGCTTTCCATTCGGTGAAAATTCTCCGCGTCCGGTTTTCCATGGCCGCGAGTTTTGTGTCCCAGGAGAGGCTGCGCTCAAAGATGGCGGCGTACTGGCCGTAGCCGCCGGTGTCCACGCAGTCGGCCTTCCACGTGCTAAGCGCCTCATCGTGGTATTTCCGCAATCGCCCGAGCGCCTCCCGGTGTTCGGACGATCCGGAGAGGTTCTTCATTTCGTGGCGGTCGCGCGCCAGATGGTACAGTTCTTCTCGCGGTTCCATTCCCTGCGCATACGGCCAGTGGATGTATTTGTAGTCTTCTGTCACCACGGTCAGGGCATGGGTCGGCGCGTCGCCCCAGACGTTCATCAGGAGCAGGCTTTCCCGCAGGCGGGATGCCGGATCGTCGAGCAAGGGCAACAGGCTTTTCCCATCCATGTTATCCGGCGCCTCAAGACCGGCGAGATCGAGGATGGTCGGCGCTAGGTCGATGTTGCCGACCACCGCTTGGCGGCGCTTCCTCCGGCCGGAAACGGGATGGCGGGGATCGTAGAAGATCATCGGGGACCGGCTGCCTTCTTCGTAGGGCAGGACCTTGCCACCGAAATCGTGGGAGCCGCAATTGTAGCCGTTGTCGGTGAGGAAGAGGATCACGGTGTTGTCGGCCAGCCCCTGCGCATCCAGTTCGTCACGAATCATGCCGGTCGCGTGGTCAATCCCGTGGATGAGTTGCTGATACTTGCGCATCGTCGATTGATAACTGCCGACGGCGAAGTCGCGGATCTTGAGATACTGGCGTCCACTTTTGGCCTGCTGGGGCAGATGGGCCGCACCCTGCGCGCCGAAATTCGAAGCCTTCCGCCAGACCGTGTCAGCGTAGATATCATCGAATTCCGCATCCGGAGACATCGGCCCATGCGGCGCTTTGAAACTGACCGACAGGCAAAACGGTTGGCCGTTCTTCTTCGCCGCCCGGATGAAGTCGCGCGACGCCGCGCCAAGGGCGCGGGTGACGTGCGGATACTTGCCCGCGTAGGATTTCACGAACTCGTTCTCCACCGTCCGATAGCTTCCCTGCCCGGGCCACCCGAGCCAGACATCGAAGGAGTCGCTCGGCAGATCCTCATTATGGTGGTAGTTGGAGCCTTCCTCGGACCTCTTCACGGCGAACCCGAATTTTCCGACGAATCCGGTGTAGTAACCGGCCTCACGCAGGATGACCGGATAGGACTTCCTCCACTTGCCCGGTGCCAACGGTCCATGGCTGAAGTTGCAACCGGTCTTGTACTCATACATCCCGGTCATCACCTGGGCCCGGCTAGCCATGCAGATCGAGGTGGTGTCGTAGGCGGCGTCAAAGATCAGCCCCTGTTCACCGAGACGGTCCAGGTTCGGCGTTTTCACCTGATCATTCCCCGTGCATCCGAGCGACGCGTAGTTCTGATCGTCGGTCAGCAGGAGGATTATGTTCGGCGGTGCTGCATTCGCCGCGCCAGTCAGGACCAAGAGGGCGACCGCCAGCAGCAAGCGCCAGCCGTGTTTCCCGGGTGAGTTGCCTTTGTATCTGTTCATTGTGGAGGATCCCGTCATGCCTCGGTTCAGGTGAACAGCGGTCACTTACTCTTGTGGCCTTTCTTCGGTTTGATCCGGTGGGAATGGTATTTCTCGATCACCTTCCGTTCATCGGCCTGGCAGGACTTCGCCCAGACCTCGAATTCCGTGACCATGCGTTTCGCCACCTCCGGTTTGGAAGTGGCCAGATCCTGCTCTTCGAAAGGGTCTTCGAGCAGGTCGTAGAGTTCCCAGGCATCGGAGGCCTTCTTCTTGGTCTTGATAGTGCGGACGATCTTGTAGCGGGTATCCGTCCAGGCCTGCATGCCGTTGCAATGAAAACCGATGGGGGCCGGACGTTCGGTCAGCTGACCGGCAATCGCAGGCAGAAGATCAATGCCGTCGTAGGCACGATCGGTGGGCAGTGGAATTCCGGCTGCCGCCAATGCGGTAGGAAAATAGTCACTGGTCACAGCCGGGAAGTCCGTGACGAAGGGCTTCTTAATGCCGGCGGGCCATTCGAGAATGCCCGGCATGCGCAGGCCGCCTTCGTAGCAGTCGCGTTTCCAGCCGCGATACGCGCCGGCGGATCCGATGGGGGTGTAGTTGAATTTTCCGCCCTGAGCTTTCCCATACATCACGGTCTTCTTGCCTTTCAGATTCGGGCCGTTGTCGCTCGTGAACCAGAGCATGGTGTTGTCGGCGACGCCGAGTTGTCGAAGTTCCGTACGCAAGAGACCCATCTGCGTATCCACGGCGGTGATGTTGGCGTTGTAGACCTGTTCCGGGATCGAGAGGTCGGCGTATTGCTTCATCAGTTCCGGATTCTTGCCCAACGGGGTGTGGACGTTGTGGAACCAGACGACGGCGAGAAAGGGCTTCTCCGCCTGGGCCTGTTCGCGAATGAATCCGATGGCCTTGCGCATCACGATGGCGGCATCATCACCGCGGAGATCGGGAGTGTTCTGGCCTTCCTCGAAGGGGATATGGCGGCCGTTGTGCCAATAGAGTGCCTTCGCGCCATGCTTGCCGAGCTTGGCGTACGGATCGTGGGTCACGACGACGTTGTGGGTGGAGAAGCACTCATCGAAGCCGGCTTTCCAAGGCGGCATCCCATGTTTGCCGGAGGTTTCCGGATTGAACCCGCCGACGTGCCACTTGCCAAAGTGCCCGGTCGCGTAGCCCTTGGTTTTCAAGGCTTCGGCAATGGTGATCTCCTCCTGCGGCAGATGCCCTTCGTCTTCCCGCATGGGGCTGCTGAAGTTCATCCGCCAGTTGTTGCGGCCGGTCAGGCAGGCGGCCCGCGTGGGACTGCAGACGGACGCGGTGGCATAGAAGCGATCGAAGCGGACACCCGCCTTCGACATGGCATCAAGATGCGGGGTTTTGATCTTGGGATGACCGTTGTAGCCCACATCACCCCAGCCTTGGTCGTCGGTCATGACGAAGATCATGTTGGGCGGCGCGGCGGCGGCCGACGAGGGGCCGCCGAGCACCACGGCAGCCAAAAGCAAAAGTCGGAGTGTCAGGGACGGCTTCATCTTCGGTTCAATCGGTTTCATCGTAACTGGAATAGTCTGTATGGTTGTAGAGCTGCTTGCCGGCGAGCTCCTGCTTGTCGTTCTGCTTGAGCCAACGGAGTCCATGTTTGGAGGTCCAGAAGGCATGGTCGTCTTTCAGATGCGAAGGCAAGGCTTGAATGATCTTCTCAAACTCTGCCCGCTGCTCCCGGTGTTCCGGATAATTGTCGACGCGCTGATAGTCCTTGCCGAAGCGTCGCTTCCCGGTGTGATAAAAACGTCCGGTCGGTTTGCCGTAGAACGGCGAACGGGCTTCGAGCAGGTATTCCTGGGTGCGGAAGACCTGCACGGGACCGGTGTAGGCGTAGATCCAATCCCGATGCCGATCGGTCTTGCCGGTCAGGAAGGGCAGCTGACTCCGGCCGTCAAATTTCACATCCGTCGGATGCTCGACTCCCGCCATGTCCAGCAAGGTCGGAGCGATGTCGGAAAAGTCGGTCAGTTCATCCGTGATGCCCCGTCGCTTCCCCCCCGGTCCCTTCACAACATAGGGCACATGAACGCCCCGTTCCACCCCCCGATCCTTCGCGGTGACAGCCGTGCCGTTGTCAGCACAGAAAATGAACCAGGTGTTTTCGTAGATGCCGAGTTGCTCCGCCTTGGCGATCAATTGGCCGATCAACTTGTCCATGTATTCGATCAGGTTGACGAAGCGAGCGCTTTGCCGGCGGCTGTATTCTGCCAGCGTCTTTCTCTTGTCATCACGGCTCATCCCCTTGACGTCCGGTTTCTTGAGTTCGATGTCCATCGCTTCGCCGGCATCCGGCGTGGTGGAGTAAGGGCCGTGCGGAATGACCGTTGGCCAATAGGCCATGAACGGCTCTTCGGCCTTGGCCTTGCGCTCCATGAAATCCATCAGGAACTCACAGCGTTGATCGGGACCAAAGTCGTTTTCCGTGACCGGCACATATTTGCCGTTCTGCACCATCGACGAATACCAGTAACGCACATCGGGCAGTTTGACATCCTTGCGCAGGCCTTGGGCAACGACGTCGATGCCGAAGTGGCCCTTGATCTTGTCCGGACCTTCATACATGCAGTATTCCTCAAAGCCCACTTCCGGCTCCCACGCTTCCTTGGCGCTGCAATGCCATTTGCCCGCCGCGGCCGTGGCGTATCCACCCTGCCGCAGCAGCTTGGCCCAACTGTGCTGCCGCGTGAACAGGGTGCCACGTGAATCGAAAGCCCAAATGTC
>Ga0055584_100005818_pt1 | contig 12084 bp, 5 predicted proteins | sample OSDHelmetaG_FD_58716 | JGI IMG/M metagenome (GOLD analysis project Ga0055584, IMG submission 58716) | Pelagic marine sediment microbial communities from the LTER site Helgoland, North Sea, for post-phytoplankton bloom and carbon turnover... | ecosystem: Environmental > Aquatic > Marine >... | reverse complement strand
TGGCCGGAATCATTGAGGCCGTGACAGGTTCGTATGAAGAGCATCTTCGCAGCACGTTTTACGAACCATTGGGAATGCACGACAGTTGCAACCATGAGTCCGTTGCCGATCACGATCGAATGAGTGGAGTGTTCCGGCAGGCCGATGACGGGACTTGGGAGACTCGCTGGAAACCCGGCGACGCTCCCGACTGGCCATTCCCACGCGGTTCCGGAGGGATGGTCAGCTCAGCAGAAGACTACGCGACGTTCTGCTACATGATGTTAAATCGCGGTGTATTCGGTGGCCGACGAATACTTGATGAAGGGTTGGTCCTTCAGGCCACGAACCCCCAGGTCAAACAGATTCCGGCTGCAGTCAGATACGGTCTGGGATGGACTGTCAGAGAGGACAACGGCACGTTTTCGCACTCGGGATCAGACGGCACGATGGTTTGGGTCGATCCGAAACGCGAGCTGATCGGAATGGTTCTGACGCAGACTCAAACAAAGTTGTCGCCTCGCAACGCATTTCGGGACCTTGTGACTCAAGCGTGTTTCGATTCGCCAGAGTCGAACCCATCCGACCCGCTGACGCAGTCGGAAGGGTTCTATAAAGACATCTTCATGAGCAGTGGCGTCAATCTCAGCAGCCGAAAAGTATTGCACGCGGCCGAATCGACCGAACTGACATACGAGTATTACGCCGGTCGACATGTGACTCGACAAAACCAGATCATTGCCGGAACGGACGACGACACCAACGGAGCACTGCTCTATCCCGATGGTCAGCCGCGATTCCGAATGCTCTATGTCAACGGCGGCGGAGCAACGTCGCACGGAAAATCTTTGACGAAAACCGGACGCAACAACCTGCGTCGATTTTATGAACGAGGCGGCAGCTACTGTGGATCCTGCGCAGGCTCATTCCTGAGTGGACGCAATGTCGATACGAAGACCGAACGCCGACTCGGCTATCTTCACATTTTTCCGCACAACACTCTCAACACAGGCCTGAAGAAAGCACGCGTCGGTCACTTTATCCCGGGGGAATCCCCGTTGCTCAAATACCGACAGTTCGGTGAGGACCGACACGTGCCAGACATCTACCACAACAACGGCAACTGGCTGTCCCTGACAGATGGTCCACATTTGCAGGACATCACGGTCCTTGCCACGTACGACAATCCGGATCACAAGACTCACGGGGGAGCAGCGATCTGGGCGTACCGCAACAACGAGGAAACCGGTCGCATTGTCAACATCGGGTGTCACCCCGAGGGTGCTGACGAAGGAGCGCGTCTGGCGTTAACAGAAGCCTGCTTTCTTTACGCACTTGACGGAACGGGAGCGGTGAAGATCAAGGGCGATTTGTCCAACGGCACAGTTCGTGTTATGGACAAAGCGACTACCGACAACGCACCGAAACTGACTCGGATCGGTGATCGACAACTGCATCACTTTCGATTCACTGTCGCCCCGGAAACACCAGATGTGACAATCACGCTTCAGCACCAGTCACAGGCAAGTCTCAGCATCCACGTGAATCCCGACTCGCCAGCCTTTCGAAGCAACGCACAGCATTCGGTCCGGGTTAAGGATGGCACGGACGGATTGACAACAACGCTGAAAGCTGGAAAGTGGTATGCCAGTGTCGAGTGCGAGACGGCCGTCAAGTCGGTCATGGATGCCAACTCCGGGTTCTATCGCTACTACGGCAATACTTGGATCCTCAACGGCATCCCCTACTCGATCCGCGTGGAACAGACCAACGCCAAACTTTGACGGACGTTGTGGAACAAGTTGCGGCGTTATCGGGGGCTGAGCGATATCTTGAAGAGGCTTGCGACATCCTCGACTATTGGTTTCTGTTCCGTTTCTGCTCGTTCATACCAACCGGCAAAATACGTCTCCAGTGACGAGTTTTCAGACGGACTACCCAGGTTCAGTGACCGGACAACTCGCCATGCCTGTGGGTGCCGCTCGAAGATTTTCAGCATCCTCACAGCAACGACGAGATTCAATTCTCGATTCGTTGCGGTCGAGTCAAGAGTGTCTTTGTTTTGCTCGTACCACTCCTGCAAATCGCCCGGCGAGACGACAGGTGCTCCTGCAATTCGATCATCGGCGTATTGAGTGAGAGAGGCCGCGTAGGACTTCCAGTTCGGGTACGGAGCCTTCGATTTCCAGGATTCGCCCATTGCCCGGAGGGAGTACAGCGACGCACACTCGCAGATTGCTTCTTCAAGCCACATTTGCTTGTTGGGAACATCTCTGTAGTTGGCGAGGATGTGGCACATCTCATGCGAAAACTGAAACGCGAATCTCGCCCACAATCTCCCTTTCACGTTGAGCAGGACTTTGTACGTGTCAGCCTCACCACGGTCGAACGCGACAAGCGGGCCTTTGGAGTCGCTAACAACTCTGATAGGGCGCAATCGAGGTTTGCCAGCTGAAGACCATAGAGGAAGTGCCGCCGAATTCAGTACGTTCAAAATGTCAGGCTTCTGTGCACTTCCCCAATCCTCAGAAGCAAGAGAGATCGCCAACTTTACAGTTGCCTCGGTGGTAGCGGCAGGAGAGTTCGCGGCAAATCGCAGCGTCTCTCGGACATGGTGAGCGTGCAGAACGACCCCAAGACGAAACGGGTGCTTCACCACGCGACTTTCGTAAACAGACTCGATTCGCTCATCGTGATTTTGCTGACCGACGACGACACCAACGACAAGTGGTTTTCCGTCTTTCCCTGGAATGAATACAGGGCCGCCACTATCACCAGAGAACGTGGTGAAATCTGCCAGAAATGTCGGGTATGACTTTGGCGATAACAGCGGTGGGCTGGCGAAAATCCCCTGCCTTGCGATGGGGTGACCGGCACGGCTGGACTCGAATCGTTCGGGGTAGGTAAACACGAACAAGCGGTCGCAGATGCCCACTCCCTCTGCTGCGAGTCTTCCAGCGTCAGCAAGTCGGTCAATCGCGAGTGCAGCGACGGGTACGGGAAGCGAGTCATCGATTTTTAAAACTGCGACGTCGTGCTTCTCGTGGCGACGCCACATTGTTTTGGAGTCCTTTCGAATTGCGATTTCGTGGTCAACTCGCTGGTAGCTGCCATTGTCACTCTGGCGACGCAGAACAACGATTGCGGTCTCGCCTTTCATTCGCTCCAGAGTGTGGGCAGTCGTCACAAGATACAGAGAAGCGTCTGGTTTACTGTTTCGGACGAAGAAGCACGTGGAAGTTGATGCCGGGTTGAAAAGCTTGAAAGTCGCATTCATCACGGTGCCGGCGAATTGTGCAGCGAAGACATTCTGAGGAATGGCCATCGCAAGAATGGCGTACATTGCCAAGAATTTCATGTCAGACCGGTATTTCGTTCGTGGGTAAAACCAGTACGAACTATCAGATGATCGCACTGCCCCTGACGTCGCGTTGCAATCCGATCAGTAGTCCCTCTGCTACCAATTGGTCAAGTGTCGCGATCAACATCTGAAGTCCACTCGACATGGCCGACATACGGTTCGAATAGAGTGTTTCACGAAGCGTTTTCCCTTTCGAACCAATCATGGACATCCGTAGGATGGAAGGTCTTATCTCATTGCAGTTTAGAGACTCCTACCTGATAGCGTCAGGCTCACGAACATGCGTACTGCTCTTACGGTCACGTTTACAATCCTGTTTTTCACTTGCGTCGCAAATGCAGACCTCAAGGTTCAATTCGCTACACAGCCAAACCTTTCTCCAGACGGCCAGTCGCTGCTTTATGTGGAGCGGGGTGATATTTGGCGAGTGTCGAGTAAAGGTGGTCTCGCTATCCGGTTGACGTCGCATCACGCCAGCGACTCACAGCCGATGTACTCTCCCGACGGCAAACAGATTGCGTTTATCAGCGATCGTACGGGCAGCAGCCAGGTTCACGTGATGAGCCGCACTGGAGGCGAACCGAAGCAGCTCACTCTCCACACGGAGGGATACTCGCTTCAGGATTGGTATCCCGACGGCAGACATCTGCTCGTGCTCGGAACTCGGGATCATCACTGGCGCTCCGCATCTCGGCTGATGAAGATTAGCTCCACCGAGCGCTCGGCTGAAAATCTGTTGTTTGACGGATACGGCTCAGAAGGCAAAGTCAGTCCCGATGGAAAACGAATTCTGTTTGTTCGGGAGGGAGAGCGTTGGTGGCGCAAGGGATATGTCGGATCTCGCTCAGCGCAAATCTGGATGTTTGAATCGTCGACAGAAAAATTCACAAAGCTTGCCGACAGCGCAGCCGGACATCGCTCCCCAGAGTGGGGGTCTGACGGAAAAACCTTCTATTACTGCAGCTCTGAAGAAGCTCCGAATGGAGCACGGAATCTGTGGCGGTTTGATGTCGCGTCGAAGGAGGCAACTCGTATTACCGAATTCGAAGACGACCTGGTCATATCTCCAACGATTTCACGAGACGGTCAAACCATCGTGTTTTCTCATCAGTTTGATCTGTATCGCTACGACAAAGACGACAAAGCTCATCCTCAGCCGATCGACATTCGTATTCGCACAGACGACGTTCCATCGGACGTCCATCGACGAACACTCAACAAAGCCACCGACGCTGCATTCAGTTTGGACGGCCTGGAGATCGCCATGATTTCTGGCGGCGATCTGTGGGTAATGGAAACTGAATTGAAGGAGCCAGTCCGAATCACTGACTCGCCACAGTTTGAATCGGATCCTGTCTTCATCAATGACGGTGATGCCATTTTGTATGTCGGATGGAAAAACAACGAACCCGACATCTGGAAAGTCGAACGCGCCGACGTTTCGAAGTACTGGTGGCAAAGCTCGGATTTCAAACGAACTCAAATTACGAATGACTCCGAAATTGAATCGGATCTTCGTCTCAGTCCTAACGGCAAGGATGTGGCCTACATACGTGGTCGTGGCGATCTATGGATTCAAAACCTGGAGTCCGGCCAGACCACGCTGTTGGTCGATTCGTTCAGCGCGCCAAGCTTCGACTTTTCGCCAGATGGCAAATGGATCGTCTATTCACAGACTGACGATGACTTCAACAACGACATCTGGATCGCCCCAGTCGATAAGTCTTCCGATCCAGTCAACGTGTCGCGACATCCCGACGACGAATACGGTCCGAAATGGTCAACTGATGGGAAGATGATTGCCTTCAGCGGTCGTCGTACTGCCGACGAAGTTGATATCCACTATCTCTATCTGACAGACGAGGACGACGACACCGGTTCGCGAGACCGCAGTCTCAAGAAATCGCTCGACGCATTTGAAAAGTCTCGAAAGAAGCAGTCTCAGCCGACTTCGAAAACGGAACCGACAGTTAAGAAAACGGAGGAAGAGCCGAAAGATCGTTCACGGCCGGACAAGAGCCAGACTGCATCTAATAAAACCGAAAAGCCGGAATCGGGCAAGACCGAATCTGAAGTTGCAGCCCAAAAGAAGCTGCCGAAAGTCCGGATTGACTTCGACAACATCCACCGTCGCCTGAGGACAATTTCGGTGCCCAACGGATCCGAACGAGTGTTGGGCTGGGCACCTGACGGAAAGAAACTCATCTTCACCGGAAGAGTGAAGACTGAATCCGGGACGTACTCGGTCACGTTTCCGAGTGATCTCACTCCGAAGAAAATTACTGCAAGTACCGGAACACTGAAGGGCTGGTTGAAAGGTCCGGACCGGCTCTTGTGGCTGGTTTCTGGAGTTCCTGCCGCTCAGCCAATCTCCGGTTCTGCAAAGACGTACCCATTTTCGGCATATCAGGAGCTAAGCAAATCCGCACGTTACCGAGCCGGATTCGAAACGGCTTGGCGCATCATGCGAGATGCCTGGTACGACGACAATTTTGGCAACCATAACTGGGACCACGTGCGGCGCAAGTATCTGAACGCTGCAGAATCGGCATCAGATTCATCAGCGTTTGCGAAGGTGCTGAGTCTGATGCTTGGCGAGCTAAACGGCTCACATCTTGGTTTCTACCCAGCATCGGATCTTGATCCAATTCTGGATGGTGGCGACGAGTGGCACCCAACGACTGCGCACCTGGGTCTCCGATTTGATCCGAAGTTCATCGGCCCTGGTCTCAAAGTCAGAGATATCATTCCGGACGGTCCGGCAACAGAAAGCGGCAGTGTGATCAGTCCAGGCGAAGTCATTCTCAGCATCGACGGCATATCTGTCGATCCGAAGATTGATCTCACAACCGTTCTCAATGGACGGACAAGTCGAGACGTACTCTTGAAAGTCCGGTCCAAAGGAAAAGAGGGAGACGAGCGGGACGTCGTACTGAGACCGATCAGCTACGCTCGCGCTCGATCGTCGCTGTACAGGAAATGGCAGGACGACAATCGAGCAATGGTTGCTCAGCGAGCCAGTAAAATCGGGTACCTGCACATTCAGGGAATGAACTGGAGCAGCTTCCTCGATTTCGAGCGGGAACTCTACGACGTCGGATACGGAAAGGACGGGCTCATCATCGACGTGCGAGATAACGGAGGCGGTTCGACCACCGACCATTTACTGACTGCACTGACACAACCGGATCACGCTATCACCGTTCCACGAGGCGGAGGTCCTGGGTACCCGCAGAGTCGCAAAGTTTATGCAACCTGGACGAAGCCGATTGTCGTTCTGTGCAACCAGAACAGTTACAGCAACGCAGAAATTTTCAGTCATGCGATCAAGAATCTGAAACGTGGCAAGCTGATTGGCGTCCCAACGGCTGGCGGCGTGATCAGCACTGGAGCCGCTCGAGTAATGGATGTTGGCACAGTTCGACTACCGTTTCGCGGCTGGTTTGTGAAAGACACGGGCGAGGACATGGAGCTGAACGGAGCCATTCCACACGTCATTCTCTGGCCTCGTCCAACAGAAATCCCCAGCGGTAAAGATCGGCAGTTGGCCAAAGCCGTTAAGGTCCTTCGCCAGGAAATCAAAACCTGGAAGGCTCAGAAAACTCCCGAACTCCGCAAGGCGACGGATCGATAATCACTCGGACAATCACCGAGAAGTGGAGGGTATCAAAAGGTGTCTGGTGTCTGCGGTGTCGTAATTTGATGATCGCGATACACTCGTAAAAACGGCATCCATGTCGAGAATCTCAAAAAAGCTGAGTAGCACGAAAGAGCAACTCGACCAGCGATCGCCGAACGTTCAACAAGGAATCCAACGTCGTTGAAACGAGAACGGGACACTGTGAAGTATCGATCTCTAATTTCGCTGGTCATCATTTTTTTCGCGATTGGCAGATACTCGGCTGGCGAAGACAGTCCAGAACCGAACGTCGTACGCCCAACGCTTGAAGAGCTTAAAATAGCCGGAGCTAAAAACTCGAAGTATCTTCGGCAACTGTCGCCTGCTAAAAACACTGAGGTCCCGAAAGCAAACCTCGTCGTATTCAGGAAGACGATTGCCCCCATTTTGCAGCGGTCATGCGTGCAATGTCATGGCGCCGAAACTGCAGAAGGCAATATTCGGATCGACACATTGGATCCCAACCTGCTTCAGGGCAACGACGTCGACTGGTGGCTTGAAGTTCTGGCAGTACTGAGCAATGACGAGATGCCTCCGCCAGATGAAGTCGAATTGACGGACGGAGATCGCAGCACTGTGGTCGCGTGGCTTTCCCGCGAACTTCAGCTTGCGTCATCGGTGCGGAGGGCAACCGGAGGTCATACGTCCTTTCGACGCATGACTAGCTACGAATACAACTACGCACTGCAGGACATCCTGGGACTGCCGTACGACTTTGCGAAGAACCTGCCACCGGAGCCAGCGTCTGAAGACGGATTTCAGAACAGTTCGGAAATGCTGCACATGTCCGTCGTGCAGTTTGAAACGTATCGTCAACTCGCCCGCAAAGCTCTCACGCGAGCGACCGTACGTGGAGAGCGACCTCCCATTCTTCACTGGGGTGTCACGATGAAGGATGCCGCCAATATCGAGTGGCCAAAGCAGAAGGAGCAACTTGAAACGCTCAAGGAGAAATTCAAAGACGAACCGGAGAAACAGAAGCAGGAAGTGGATCGGCTCACCGCGACCTTCAACAAACCTCACAGCAACACTTACTACCATGATCTGTCGACTGGCCGAACTGCTCGGGCCAACTGGACATACTACGGTGCGAAGTATGCATTCAAGCCGACCGATTCTCGATTGGAAGTGCCCGAGCCGTTGGATCATGTTGCCGTCATCCCTCAGGGGCGAAACCACAACCTGATTGTTGAACTCGGCAACCGTGTTCCCGACGAAGGAATCATGCGAGTCCGGGTGCGAGCATCACGTGTCTCCACACAAGAGACGCGAATCCCGAGCATGCAGCTTGAATTCGGCTGGCGAGCCAGCAACGAAGGACGCGCCGTTCTCCGGGTCAGCACGGAAGACGTCCCCATCAAAGCCGCTCCGGACGCCCCGGACATCTATCAATGGGACGTACCACTCGGCGAGATCTATCCTCGCAACTCAGTGCGAAAGACATCGCCAATGGGCGCAATGCCCAATCCTTCGGAGTACATCCGCCTGGTCAACAGTTCGGCCTCACACGGTGATATTCGGTTGGACTATGTAGAGGTCGCCGCTCCCGTTTATGACCAATGGCCGCCGGAGTCTCACAAACGAATATTTTTCGACAGCGAGAACAGCGATGACGAATCAGTTTATGCGCGAGAAGTGTTGACGGCGTTCATGTCTCGAGTCTGGCGTAGACGCGTTGCCGAAGAAGAGATTGACCAGAAGATCGAACTCTTTCACACGATTCGTAAACTGTGCGACGGTTTCGAAGAAACGATGGTCGAAGTGCTGGCGACGATCCTGTCATCACCAGATTTTCTCTACGTCGCCCAGGACGAGACTGCTGACGGATCGAATGAACCCCGCCGCACGAAATCAGAAGAGATTTCGACACATGAACAGGCCACACGTCTGGCTCTGTTTTTGTGGTGCAGTGCGCCCGATGCTGAACTGTTGAAGCTTGCAGACAGTGGAGAACTGGGCAACTCGAAGGTTCTGGTGGCCCAGGTCAGGCGCATGCTGGACGATCCCCGCTCCGAGAGGCTTTCAAAACACTTCGTTCGCCAGTGGCTGGACATGCAACTGCTGGACTTCCTCGACATCAAACAGCACGTCCGGGGTTTCGATCCGCTGCTCAAAGAAGCGATGCAGCACGAGCCAATCGCGATGTTCCATGAGGTCCTGCGGCATGACGCCAGCGTGCTGGATTTCATTCATGCCGATTACACGATGGCGAATGAACGGCTTGCGATGCACTACGGTTTGCCTGGCGTCCACGGGAATCATTTTCAGCGTGTCCAACTTAATGCTAGCCAGAACCGCGGGGGACTACTGACACAAGCTGGGCTCCTGGCGATGAATTCAGATGGTGCTGATTCTCATCCGCTCAAACGCGGGATCTGGCTTCTGGAGAGCATCCTTAATGATCCTCCACCTCCACCACCACCAGCCGTGCCTGAAATCGATCTCGCAAATCCTGAGATCGCGAAGATGACGCTGAAAGAACGGATAGAAGATCACCGTAACCACGCCGCCTGCATGTCGTGCCATGCAAAGATTGATCCGTGGGGGATTGCTTTCGAGAATTACGACGCGATTGGTCGCTGGCGTGATCAAGTCAAAGGGAAGCCTGTCGACGCAGCCAGTTTGCTGTTCAACAGCCAGAAACTGGATGGCATGGAAGGACTTAAGCGATTTCTGCTGAAGAATCGTCAGGACCAGTTCGTCCGCGCGATGGTCCACAAGATGACAACATACGCTCTGGGGCGGCCACTGACCTTTGCTGACCACTCAAGTATTGACAGAATAACTGCTGAGGTGCGGCGGCAGGGCGACGGACTGGCGACGATGATACGGCTGGTAGCTACGAGTGAATTGTTTCGGTCAAAATAGAAGTAGAAGCAGTTTGAACTCCGTTCCGGCCGTGCTGGATTCGTTGGTTCCGCCCCAACTTTCAAATCAATGGAAGCAGTAGTGACATGGCTCTCAATCTGAATTCACTTGATCGTCGTCGATTTCTGCGTGGCGCCGGATTGGCCCTGACGCTGCCTTTGTTCGAAACGTTCACAACTCCGTTGGCCAGAGCGTCAGAAGAGACTTCACAACCCCGACGTCTGGCCTGCTTCTATTTTCCCGACGGCGTCCCGATGCCACTCCCAGAAGACCCGGCATACAAGGACTGGGCCTGGTTCCCGCTGGGCAACGGGAAAGAGTTCACATTCACGAAAGTTCTTGAGCCGCTCGCGCCATTGCGGGATGACCTGACGGTGTTTTCCGGATTCTCTCATCCGGCAGTACGCAGCATCCACGGTCATTCGAATGCAGACCAGTTTCTGACCGCAGCCGCAATCGAATACGACGGGCCGTACAAGAATACGATTTCACTGGACCAGTTGTACGCGGCACACGTCGGAGAGCAGACGCGGTTTTCGTCACTGGTGATGTCGACCGATGGAGGCACTGGGACGCCACGCGGTGCTCACACGCTGTCGTTCAGTCGAAACGGCAGAGCGATCCCGGCTGAACACCGGCCGAAACGAGTCTTCGATATGCTGTTCGTAAAGAGCGACGTTTATGCAGCGCGCCGACTCGCGTTAAGTTCAAGCTCGCTGGACAATCTGCTGGCAGACGCTCGACGGATGCGGAAGAGACTCTCTGCACAAGACCAGAAAAGCCTCGACGAATATCTGGATTCTGTACGTGAGGCGGAGATCAAGGTGGAGAAGGCAAAACGCTGGATCACGACGCCACTGCCAACAGTGGACGCCGACCATCTCAATCTCGAACTGTCTCCCGACGAACCTCGTTTCTATGTGCAGACAATGTTTGAGTTGATCTATCTGGCATTCAAGACCGATTCGACTCGAGTAGCCACTTACCAGATTGGTCGAGAAAACGGAGTCGGAAAAAGCGACCATCTGGCCCGAGCCGTCGGATTCAACCTGGCCCACCAGTTGTCACATGAAACGAAGAATCCCGACGGTTGGAAGAACTTCGGGACCTACTGTCGTTTTTTGAACGAGGAATACGGCCGATTCGCAATGAGGCTCAAACAGACTTCGGAACCGGCTGGAGAAGGAAGCATGCTGGACAACACACTGCTGCTGTTCGGCTCAGCGTCCAGCGCTTTTCACCTCTCGCGCAACTATCCACTGATTTTGGCCGGTGGAAAGAACATGGGTTTCAAACATGGCCAGTATCTCAACTTAGTCGGAGCCAATGCTCAGGCAGGTGCTTGGGACGGCAGAACAGAACCGTGGCAAAAAAAAGCCACACACGTCGACAAGCCACTGTCAAATCTGTTCGTGACGATGCTGCAGAGACTCGGCGTCAACACTGAAAGCTTTGCCGACAGTGACGGCAAGGTTACCGAGATACTGTAATACTCTTGACGACCACTCGTTGACGTCGCCCTAAGTTGGATGGCATGCAACAAGGTCGAGTGCGACGCTCCACTAACGCCTGACTGACGGCTTCAGTTTAAATGCCAGTTCTCGACAAGCTGACTCCAACCCATCATAGCCATTGGCGCAGCACGCGACACAACTCGCTGTAGTCACTCCGGTTGTGTCGAGCGACACTGCAAAACTGACGACAGCCGGGAGGAGCGAGGCCATCGATTGCGTGGTCAATCTGATCCATCATTTGCATGGATTTTCCATGTCAACCTGCAATCGGTCGATCCGACCGGGGCATGCAACGGACGTTGAATCGCGAGAGAACGAACTGCCGTGGTCGACAACCCCGGCAGCGCGTTCGATGCTTTCCGTTGACTGCGGATGTTCGCCGCGCCGGAGCCTGCTCATCAGTTTTCGCCCGATGCACGGAAAGATGACTACCGGTCGATACGCCGGGCCAGAAGATCTGGAGTGCGTTTAGCAATTTCCGTTCGAGCATTCGGTTTCATCGACTCGATTCACGCATGAACGATCTCCCGCTTCACTGCATGTCGTCTGCGCGGCGTGACAATACTGATCTTTGGCCTGGAGGTCACATCGAAATCAGACGATGCCGCGACTGTCGTACGTCGCGTCACGGTGTTGCGTTTAGCACGAAACAGAAGACATTCTGCTTCCGGTGAAACGGGGTT
>Ga0055584_100005817_pt1 | contig 12085 bp, 9 predicted proteins | sample OSDHelmetaG_FD_58716 | JGI IMG/M metagenome (GOLD analysis project Ga0055584, IMG submission 58716) | Pelagic marine sediment microbial communities from the LTER site Helgoland, North Sea, for post-phytoplankton bloom and carbon turnover... | ecosystem: Environmental > Aquatic > Marine >... | reverse complement strand
TCGTGCTGATCGCGAAGGGTGACCACCAGGGTCTGAGCCAGCGCAGCGAGAGCCACCGTTTCGCGCAGCGTCGGTGCTGCATCGCACATACGAAGCTCAACAGTCCCGAAGTCGGGATGGGGTCGGACGTCCCACCACACCTCACGAATTGACGAGATGCTGTTCGCGCGCAGCAGCGTCTCCATGAAGTCTTCGAAGTCGCTCCAGTCGTCGATCATCGGTGGGAGGCCAGCGGTGGGCAACGCCTCGAAGACCTTTGACCGCGACGATGCCAGTCCGGTGTCCTGTCCTTCGAGGTATGGACTCGAAGACGAGATGATCAGAAACAAGGGGAGGTGTCGTTGCAGTTCGTTGAAGACCGCGATGGCCTGCTCGCCCGAAGCAACCCCGACGTGGAAATGCGTGCCACAGATCAGCAGGCGACGGGCCGCCCACTGCATGTCGTCAACAAGCTCGTGGTACCGCTCCTTGGGGCTGATGAGTTGGTCGGCCGAGAGAGCGAAAGGGTGCGTGCCTGCGCTCATGACGGTGAGGCCGCGGCGCCCGGCGGCCGCGCGAACCTCGGCCAAGGTGGTCGCGAGATCGGCCTTTGCCTCCGCCGGTGTGTGGCACACCCCGGTGATGATCTCGATGGTCGACTGGAAGAGCTCGTGTTTCGCCTTGGGATGCCCACCATCGGGGTGGGGGGCACCGATCTCGTCGAGGATCTCGTTCGCGGCGTTGACGAGATTTCCGGTGGTTGGGTCGACAACGTGCAGCTCGAGCTCGACGCCGAGTGAAGGTTCAGTGTTTCGGGTGAAGTCGATGTGCATCGTCTGGAGCCCTCAGCATGGTCTGCGCGTGTTGACCGTTGGCCGCACTGTACCCGCACCGACTGGACCCGTTGCAGACGAAACGGCGAGCTGCGCCCCGTCGTCATTGCTCGTGGCCCTGAGATGCGCCGGCTTCGTCCGGATTTGGCGACAACGAGAGATAGATTCGGTGGGTGGCTGTCCTGCGTGTCGCACTTTGTCAGATCAACACCAAGGTCGGTGATCTCACGGGCAACGCCCAGCGGATCCGAGATGCCATGGCCGAGGCCGAACGGGAAGGTGCCGACCTTGCACTGTTCCCCGAACTGACGATCACTGGGTATCCGCCCGAGGACCTCCTACTCAAGTCGGGCTTCATCGCCAAGAACATTCAGGTACTTCACGACGTTGCGGCCTCGATCAGGGGCCGGTGTGCGGCTGCGATCGGCTTCGCCGACGGACAAGGGCACGGTCAGGCGTACAACGCATTGGCTGTGGTTTCCGATGGTGAAGTGAAGGCCACCTACCACAAGCGAGCGCTTCCGAACATTTCGGTGTTCGACGAGAAACGTGTCTTTCTCCCCGGAACCGAGCCCATGCGTTTGCACGAGATCGCAGGGATCCGCGTGGGCATGTCGATCTGTGAGGACGGGTGGATCGCCGGCGGGCCCATCTCGCAACTCGCAGCCGGTGGTGCTCAGATCATCATCAACATGAATGCCTCGCCCTACTACCGGCGCAAGGCTCACGTACGCGAAGTCGAGATGCGCGCTCGCATCGAGGAGGCTGGTGGAGTGCCCCTCGTGTACGGCAACCAAGTGGGCGGCCAGGACGAGCTCGTCTTCGATGGATCCTCCTTCGTGCTCGATGCATCGGGAGTAGTGATCGCTCGCGCCGGACATTGCGTAGAGGAGCTGTTGGTCGTCGATGTCGAGGCGATCGAACGTTCCGTTCCGCCCACGGCTGCGTTCCCCGTGATCCCCATCTCGCCGTCGTCTGGCCGGACGGCCGTGGTGTCCGCGCCGCGTGTCGCCCCGATCGAAGACGAACTCGACGAACTCCATTCGGCTTTGGTGCTGGCAACCCGCGACTATGTGAAAAAGAACGGGTTCACCGATATCTGCCTCGGACTCTCTGGGGGCATCGATTCGACCCTGACGGCTGCCATCGCGGCAGATGCGCTCGGCCCAGAGAACGTCCACTGCGTTCTCATGCCCAGTCGGTTCTCGAGTGAACACTCGGTGACGGACGCGGTCGAGTTCGCTGAGCGATTGGGAGTTTCTCATCGGACGATTCCGATCGAACCTGCCCATGCCGCGTTTCTCGACATGTTCGCCGAGTCATTTGCTGGCCGAGAACCGGGGCTCACCGAGGAGAATCTGCAGTCTCGTATCCGTGGCGTGATCCTGATGGGTCTCACGAACAAGTTTGGTTGGCTCGTTCTCACAACAGGAAACAAGAGCGAGGCGGCGGTTGGTTATTCGACCCTGTACGGCGACACGGCCGGCGCGTACGCAGCGATCAAGGATGTCTACAAGCTCGATGTGTACGCCCTGTCTCGGCGATTCAACGAGCGAGCTGGGCGAGAAATCATTCCCGAGTCGGTGATCACGAAACCGCCATCGGCAGAGTTGCGGCCTGATCAGCGCGATGATCAAAGCCTTCCGCCATACGAAGAACTGGACCCGCTGCTCGAGGCATACATCGAGGGTGACAGAACCCTCGAGCAGCTGATCGAGATGGGATTCGACAAAGACGTGGCGACGCGCATCACTCGTTTGGTGGACGTCGCGGAGTTCAAACGTCGACAGTCACCACTTGGTGCGCGTGTCACCAAGAAGGCCTTCGGGCGGGATCGGAGACTCCCGATCACCAACGGATTTCGCTGATACTGCATCCGTCAGGCGCGCGCTGGCCGAAGAGCCTGCATGACAGCTGGTGAAGGTGACGACCCTCAATCAGGCGAGATCAGCGACGACGCGGCCCGGTCCCGTCCACTCATAGCGATCAGCCTGCTGGCGTTCTTCGCAGTCCTCGGACTCGGTGTCGGCCTCGGCGTGCTCGCGACAGGTTCGTCGATCACCGGGGGACGAGTGGCAATGGCGCAACTGCCCGCGCTGGAACCTGAAGAGACGATCGCGTCTCCAGAACCCGCCGTCGAAGTTGCCGGCGCCACGGTCGAAGCGGTTGTCACCACGACTGTGCCAGCCACGACTGTGCCAGCCACGACTGTGCCGCCTACGACTGTGCCGGCTACGACTGTGCCAGCCACGAGCGGGGACGATCAGGGCAGCGAGGTCGAGTTCATCGTTCTGCCCAAGGCCGTCTATGACCGACTCGAGCTCGATGTTGGCGACGTCGTGGTCCAAAACATCGCGTCGAACGACAAGATCGGTGGAGTACTCGAGTCCGTTCAGCTCACCGGACTCGGCGTCCTGGCGCCGGGGTTCACGCTCGACGAGCTCGGAACGTTGTCCGGCACCGCCATCGAGTGTGGCAACTGGCGTGCGCAATACGAGCTGGTCTCGACGAATCCAGCGACCGGCACGTCATGGATTGACATCACGGTTGGCGGTTGCGCAAACTCGAGCTGATGTTACTTTTGGCACATTTTCGTGACCGTGTGCGGTGGTGGGAGCCAAATCGGTCGGTAGGGTTTCCCTTCAGGTCGGCTCTCAACGAGTCGAAACAACTGCCATCACTTACTCGATGTAAGCGTCGTAGTCAACAGCGGTGGTGGCGAAGGCCGCCATTGGGATCAGATTGGAGAACCTCTTGGCGAAAGAGCGTGTCGAGCGGGACGAAGAAGATCTTGTCCGGCTGTATCTCACCGATATTGGCCAATACCCCCTTCTCACGAAGGACGATGAGGTTCGTCTCGCCCAAGCGATCGAGAAGGGCGCAGAAGCACGCGCTGCGATCGACGCACCCGGTGAGGTCACACCCGCCAAGCGCCGAGAGCTCAACCGTGATCTCCGCCGCGGTGAAGAGGCTGAACGTACGTTCGTCCAGTCCAATCTTCGTCTCGTTGTATCGATCGCCAAGAAGTACCAGGCTTCGGGCCTTCCACTCCTCGACCTGATCCAGGAAGGCAACCTCGGGCTCATGCACGCTGTCGAGAAGTTCGACTGGCGCAAGGGTTTCAAGTTCTCGACGTATGCGACCTGGTGGATTCGTCAAGCGATCACACGCGGAATTGCCAACACGGGTCGAACAATCCGTCTCCCAGTTCATGCAGGAGACACGCTCACTCGTCTCCAGAAGGCACGCTCTCGCCTCGAGCTCAAGTTGGGTCGTCCTGCGACGCTGTCGGAGCTCTCGGCTGAGGTCGAGCTTCCAGAAGACAAGGTCACCGAGGCGCTTCGCTTCGCCGCCGAACCGCTTTCTCTGTCCGAGCCATTGCGTGAAGACGGAGACGCAGAACTTGGTGATGTCGTCGAGGACCGCTCCGCTGACTCTCCGTTCGAAGTTGCCGCGACCGCACTTCTCCCCGACGAAATCAGCCGATTGTTGTCACCGCTCGACGAACGTGAGCGCGAGATCCTGAAACTTCGTTTCGGTCTTGATCGTGGCGAGCCTCGGACGCTCGAAGAGGTCGGCGAGCACTTCAATCTCACCCGAGAGCGAATTCGCCAAATCGAAGCACGAGCGATGTCGAAGTTGCGGCACCCTTCGAGCGATACGGGCGCGCGGGACCTGCTCGCCGTCTGAGCGTCAGCTCCGGCCCAGAAGGCTGACGAATCGAACGATTTGAAGCCCGGCCCCGCTGGACGTCTGGTTGGCAAATGCAGATGTCAGCGCGCTCGACCGTGCGATCGCGGATGTTGCGGAGGCAATTTCGGACATGCGCGCCGGTAAGGGCACCACCGACCACTACGGAGCTTGAGCAATGCGCTACTAGGCTGTCGTTCCACATGGAGGTGTCTGAGTACCTGGTGGGCTCCCCCGCCTTCAAAGCGGGCGGTACGGGCGATCCCCGTACGGCGGGTTCGATTCCCGTCCACCTCCGCCAAATCGCCAAAACTGTCTGGGTTGTAGGCGTCCTGATCGGTGCGTCGCTCATCTTCGTACAGCCGGCTGGGGCAGCAGCCAGACTCATTGCATCGACACCCCAGGATGGTGACTCGCTCGAGGGGCTCGGGACCATCGAGTTCGAGTTCGACACGCTCCTCGACCCTGCGGGTGCGATGATCACCGTCACACGACTCGATGGCACGAACTACATCGTCCGTGACACTTCGGTCGACCGGACCGCGATTCGGGCGACCGGACCCGATCTGTTGCCCTCGGGTAACTACGAAGTGGCCTATGACGTGGTGTCCGCAGACGGTGCGCGCAATCAGGGTTCGATTCGAATCTCGATCGACTCCCCGAGCCAGTCCCTCTCCGGCGGGTTGATCGCCGTGCTGGTGATCGCCGCCGCGTTGGGCCTGTTCGTGACCTTCGTGTTCCGGGCCGATCAAAAGCGACGACGGCCTCGTGAACGGAGCGATCGACCGATCTAGGAACATTCCAGCGGACTGGAATGTTGGACGTATCATGGGACACATGCGTATCGGAGAACTCGCGGAGCTCGTACACGTCAGCACCAAGACGATTCGTTATTACGAATCGATCGGCCTGCTCGCAGAACCATCCCGGTCCGACTCGGGTTACCGGCAATACGACGAGGCAGCTGGTGAACGCTTGGGTTTCATCCGCGACGCGCAGGCGACCGGTCTGAGTCTTGCGGAGATCTCTTCGGTCCTCGAGCTGAAGAACACCGGTGTCGGTTCCTGTGCGCACACGACCCAATTGCTCGATCGTCACCTGTCCGAACTCGATGTCCAGATCGATCGACTCGTAGAAGCCCGGGCCAGCCTTCGATCGCTCGCCGACCGCGGGCGCGAAATGAATCCGACGACGTGCACGGATCCGAACCGCTGCCAGGTGATCAGCCCCGTAGGCACAGAATCCGCTTGACCTTCCCGTTGACTGGAAGGTTTACGCTATCGATATGAACGTCCTCGCTCGCTCCGAAATCACTGTCGATGGCATGACCTGTGCCGCGTGTGCCAGTGGCATCCAACGTTCGCTGGAACAGACTGAGGGCGTCACCAGTGCACAGGTGAATTTCGCGAACAGCCGGGCGACCGTCATCCACGCGCCGACTGTGGAGGACGAAACCCTTCACGAGATCATCGAGTCGCTGGGATATGCAGTCGTCGACACCGACGTTCCCACCGAAGGCCGATCTCGAGAATCCGATCTTCTACGACGGGTGATCGTGGCATCGATACTCACGCTGCCCGCCGTCGCAGTGTCGATGATCCCTTCACTACGTTTCGATGGTTGGGAATGGCTGGTTGGAGCACTGTCGACACCGGTGATCTGGTGGTCGGGATGGCCGTTTCATCACGCCGCCTTCACCAACCTGAAGCACCGCCGAACCACGATGGACACGCTGGTTTCGATGGGGTCGCTCTCTGCGTGGTCATGGTCGGTCGTCGTTCTCTTGGGTGACCTCGAGGGCGGTCACATCTACTTCGAAACTGGAGCGGTGATCGTCACCTTGATCTTGTTGGGCAAGTGGTTCGAGTCGCGGGCCACCCGACGCTCCGGCGACGCAATTCGCGCGCTTGCCGAGCTCGGGGTTCGAACGGCGCGACTCGAAGATGGTCGCGAAATTCCACTCGAAGATCTCTCGGTGGGAATGCGGTTCCTCGTGCGTCCCGGAGACAAGATCGCAACGGATGGAATCGTGGTGGATGGAATATCTGCGATCGACGCTTCGATGATCACCGGTGAGCCAGTGCCGGTCGAGGTAGGGGTCGGCGACGATGTGATCGGCGCAACGGTGAACGCGAACGGTTCGCTCGTCGTGGAAGCAACACGGGTCGGGGCCGACACTGCGTTGGCCCAGATCATCACCTTGGTCGATGAAGCCCAGGGCAGTCGCGCTGAGGTTCAACGCCTCGCCGACCGGGTCGCGTCGGTGTTCGTGCCCATCGCTATCATGGCTGCGGCGGTCACGCTGGTGGCATGGCTCGTCACGGGCAACTCCGTCGATGACGCATTCACCGCGGCAGTCGCGGTGCTGATCATTGCGTGCCCTTGTGCACTCGGCCTTGCCACGCCGCTCGGCATCATGGTTGGAACGGGTCGAGGAGCCGAACTCGGCGTGATCATCAAAGGTGGCGAAATTCTCGAGGACACCCGCGCCGTCGATGTCGTGATTCTCGACAAGACAGGCACGGTGACCGAGGGCCGGATGGAGCTCGAGCGGGTCGTGGTCGACGATGAACGAACTCGCGAACAGATCATCGGTCTCGCCGCGTCGCTGGAATCTCGATCGGAACACCCGATCGCTTCGGCGATTGCCGCAGCGTGCCCGGAGCACAGGCCCGTGACGTCATTTGAGAACCGTCCTGGCATGGGAGTCGTCGGCGAGGTCGATGGGCAGCACATACAGGTCGGTCGCCGTTCACTCTTCGCCGTCGTCCCTGACAAGATCGAACGGGCCGCCACAGAGGCAGAGTCCACGGGCGCCACCGCAGTCCTGGCCGGACGGGACGAGTGCGCAGAAGCGGTATTCGTCGTCGCCGACCAGATCAAACCAACGGCATCCGAGGCTGTCGCTGCGTTTCACGACCTGGGACTCGAGGTGACGCTGCTGACTGGCGACAACCAGCTCACCGCAGACGCAGTCGGAGCAGCAATAGGGGTCGACGTGGTGATCGCTGAGGTGTTTCCCGCTGACAAAGCACAAGAGGTCGCGCGGCTTCAGGCCCTCGGTCGTCGGGTTGCCATGGTGGGCGACGGCATCAACGATGCACCCGCGCTTGCTCAGGCCGACCTCGGGATCGCGATCGGCACGGGCACCGATGTTGCCATCGAGGCCTCTGACCTGACCATCGTCAGCGGCGACCTGAGGGCCGTTGCAGACGCTATTGCGCTGGCGCGCCGGACGCTGTCGACAATCAAGGGCAATCTGTTCTGGGCCTTTGCCTACAACGCAGCCGCGATTCCATTGGCCGCCTTCGGAATTCTCAACCCGATGATCGCCGCTGGAGCGATGGGTTTGTCTTCACTCTTCGTCGTGAGCAACAGCCTGAGATTGCGGGGCTTCGCCGGTTATCGTGCGAAGCATGGTTGAGCAACGGGTGGAGACGACGGACGGGTTTGCTGCCCATGCGTAGAGCGGTCGTTGTAGTGCTGGTCGTCCTGATCTCAGCGCCAGTGGCCTTGGCTGCAGCCGACTTGCCCCAAGGCGAGTCAGGCGTATCGGCGTACGTGCCATTGTCTTCGAGCAGCGGAATCGTGATCGACGGTGATCTCTTCGACTGGGCAAATGTTCCGCTGATGACGACCGACAATGAGCTGATTCCTGAGTTCACCGCGACGGAGAGCAGTGGCGTGCAATGGCAAGTTGCAGCCGATGGGCTCGAGCTGTACTTCTCTGCCACGATCGACGACGACACGATCGTGGCGGGGAAACACGGAGATGACTACTGGAACGAGGACTCGATCGAGTTCTACGTGAACCTCTCGAGCGATCAGGCAACGACGTCGTATGGTCCGGGCATCGCGCAGATCACCGTCTCACCGATCGACATCGGCAACTCCGATCCCGCTGCGCTCACAATCAGTGGGATCAACGCTGCCGACCTGGGTGTGACCGGGTATGTGTTCGCCACGACAAATGGATGGGGCGCTGAGATCGCGGTAGACCTGTCCGGAATCACAGCGCCGGCACATTTGGAAACCTTCGGCCTCCAGACGCAGGTCAACGGATCGAGTGGTGGAGATCGCGATTCGAAACTCAGTTGGTCGGTGGCCGACGTTGGTGACACGTCGTTCAGCGATCCGAGCGTGTTCGGAACAGCGATCTTCTATGACGAGTCGATCGGTGGAGGCGACATCGATGTTGCCGACGGAGCGACGGCGGACTCCATTGTCGACGAACCCGACATCGGAGAGGAACAGATCGACGATCTGGCGCTCGACGCGAGTGCTGACGAGGAGCCGAAGCAACTGGTCGAGGACGAGGAATCGTTGCCTCCCGAGCCTTCCGAGAGTCCGACGTTGTTGATCGCCGCGTTGTTTTCCGCTGCGTCGATCATGGTGGGCGGCTTGTGGTTCGAGCGCCGGCGCAAAGCCTCCGAGGAACGACAACTCGCCACCAGCCAAGCTGGCGACCAGCCGATCGAGGAAGAGTCGAGTTAGTCGCGTCCGATGGTGTTGACGCCGTCGGCTTCGTCGAAGAGCTTCGGGTACGGGTACGTGAGTGCCATGAGTTGGTGCAGCAGTGGTGTGCCCCGATCGATGACTTCTTGGCGAACCCCGGACTTCTGATCCTCCAGAGGGGTCACGAACTTCGCGAGATACTCGATCAGAATCGCGGTTCGGTCATGGTCGCTGTTGTTCGGCATCGCGCAGTGCCAGACCATCCCATTGAACAGGATCGCATCCCCAGGGTCGCCCGACATACGCCCACACCGTGCGAAGAACATCTCGCGATCTTCGGTGTCGGGATACATGAGCTCGCCTTGGGAGCCTGCGAGGAACGCACTCGCTCCCGAGGTCTCGTTGAAGGGATCGAGGGGAATGGTGACTTGGAGGTTCAGCGGGAAACTCGAGTTGATACGGGCAGGAAATCCTTCTCGCTCGTACATGTCCCAATAGGGGTAATCGATGTGTGGCTCCTGACCAGGTCCACCAGGCAGCAACCTGTTCGCAGCGACCGAACCCAGGATGAACTTGTCTCCGAGGAACGAGGAGGCGATCTTGACCACATCTGGGTGTTGGATCATCGACTCGAATATCTCGCCCTTGTTGAGCAGATTCCATACACGACGTTGCAGGTGCAGCTTGTCTTCGTTGGCGCCCTGAAAGTGGGTCTCTTTGTCGACATCGGCAGACAACATCATGATCAAGCGGCGCGCCTCGGCCACATCTGCATTGGAGAACGCTCCGCGAATGACGACAGCACCCGCACCGGCCAAGAGTTCGTCGATGATCGACTCCATCTGCGCATCGATGTTTCTCACATCCACTTCGAACATGGAGTTCCCCTCTTCTCGGCCTGTGGCTAGCGCACTCGTTCGATCGTTCGGTTCACGATGTTCTCGATCATTTCCTGTTGGCCGCTGACCGGCGTGGGGTTGATGTTGTTGGCAAGCACGTCAGCGTGCAGGTCAGCAAGACTGACCTCGCCTGCCAGGATGCGCTGGCCTTTGTCCGCGCCCCATCTGGAATACCGTTCGTCGACCAACGCCGCGAGCTCACCGTCCTCGATGAGCGCAGCTGCGACGAGAAGGCTCCTGGCCATCGTGTCCATGGCTCCGATGTGTCCATGGAAGAGATCGGTCGGATGCAGGCTCTGCCGACGCAATTTTGTGTCGAACATGAAGCCCCCAGTGGTGAAGCCACCGCCCAAGAGGATCTCGTAGACCCCAAGGCTCATCTGTTCGACAGAGTTGGGAAATTGGTCCGTGTCCCAACCGAGGCGATCGTCGCCGCGGTTCGCATCCACCGAACCGAAGATCCCGTTTGTGACCGCCTGTTTGATCTCATGATTGAAATCGTGACCAGCAAGCGTTGCGTGGTTGACCTCGATGTTGACCTTGATGTCGTTCTCGAGTCCGTAGTGCTGGAGGAACCCGTAGACGGTCGCGGAGTCGTAGTCATACTGATGTTTCGTTGGCTCCTGTGGTTTTGGTTCGATCAGGATGGTTCCGTCGAAGCCGATTTCGTTTTTGTATTCGACGACAAGGTTGAGGAAACGGCCGAGCTGATCGAGTTCATGGGCCATGTTGGTGTTGAGGAGCATTTCGTATCCCTCGCGACCTCCCCAAAGGACGTAGTTCTGCCCGCCCAATCGTTTTGTGGCGTCGAGGCAATGTTTGACCTGCGCGGCGGCGTAGGCGAACACATCGGGATTGGGGTTTGTCGCAGCACCGGCCGCATAGCGCGGTTGGAAGAAGGCCTGAGCCGTGCCCCACAAGAGTTGGACCCCGGTGTCGGCCATCTTCGATTCTGCGTAGTCGATCATCGTGTCGAGATTCGAGCAGCTCTCGGCAAAGGTCGCGCCTTCTGGGGCGATGTCGCGATCGTGGAAGCTGAAGAAAGGAGTGCCTAGTTTTTCGAAGAACTCGAACGCGGCGTCCATCTTGAGATGTGCAGCATCCATTGGGTCCATCGTCGGGTCGAACCACGGGCGGTCGAACGTTCCAGCGCCGAAAATGTCGGAACCCGGCCACGCGAATGAATGCCAGTAACACACCGACATGCGGAGCTGCTCTTCCATCGACTTGCCCATGACGATGCGGTCCTTGTCGTACCAGCGAAAGGCAAACGGGTTGTCCGAATCTGGACCCTCGTATGCAACTGGAGTCGAAACATCGTGGAAGAAGTCGGTCATGATTGGGGTGCTCCCTTGGATTGAGGTACTCGGCCTGTCGATGATCGCATGACGAGCCGCGGTTCGAGTTGTTCGTGGCGTGCTTCTCGCCGGCCTGAGATCCGTTCGACGAGGAGATCGATCGCAATCCGACCGAGCTGTCGCCGAGGCTGGTGGACGGTGGTGAGCGAGATAGGGCCGATCCCCGCGAGGATCGTGTCGTCGTACCCGACCACAGACACGTCCTCTGGCACGGACACGCCAAGTTCTTGGAGTTTGGTCAGCACACCGATTGCGGCCAGGTCGTTCCCAGCAAATATTGCTGTCGGTGGCACGTGGAGCTCCATGAGTTGAGCTGCGGCCGCAGCACCAGCCTGCTCGTTGAAGGCGCCCTCGACGACGATTGGTGCCAATCCCCGCTGAACCATTGCCTTGATGAAGCCGTTTCGTCGCTCCGGACCGCTTCGCGCCGCACCACCATCGATATGGCCAATCCGCGTGTGGCCGAGGTCGACGAGGTGGTCGACCACGAGACATCCGCCGTGGTCTTCGTTGTTGTTGACCGTGTCGAAGTATTGCGAGACGAAGTATGTGCTGACACTCACCGTTGGCATCTGACTCGCAAACCCCTCGAGGAGCTCGTTCGACAAGCCTGCGGCAGCCAGCAGAATGCCGTCGGCGCGCATGTTCATGAAGGCTTCGACTGCTGCGAGCTCGCCCGCTTCGCGCTGCCATCCCGAGTTGATGAGAATCTGAAGGTCACGTTCGTTTGCAGCAGCAGCTGCACCCTCAGCCATTTCGGTGAAGAAGGGGTTGTGCAGATCGTTCAGCATGACGCCAACGGTCTGGGTTTGACCGCTCGCCAAGTTCCTTGCCCACAGGTTCGGTCGATATCCGAGATCTTGGGCCGCAG
>Ga0055584_100005816_pt1 | contig 12085 bp, 15 predicted proteins | sample OSDHelmetaG_FD_58716 | JGI IMG/M metagenome (GOLD analysis project Ga0055584, IMG submission 58716) | Pelagic marine sediment microbial communities from the LTER site Helgoland, North Sea, for post-phytoplankton bloom and carbon turnover... | ecosystem: Environmental > Aquatic > Marine >... | reverse complement strand
GCGCCATAGGGCCGGATGCCGTGCCGATGGGTTGTACGATCCGCCCATGACGATCATGGAGCACGACTACGGCATTCCGTCAGAGGATGAGCTGGCGCGACTGGTCGGTGCCGCCACGCCCCACTTCGCGCTGCAGATCCGCGATCGCGTGGTGGCGTACCGCGCCGCACTGCCCGAGGGGCACCCCCGCCGTGCCGGGCTCGATGCCCAGATCATCCGCCTTGAGCGGCTGGCGATCGACGGCGCCGGTGGCCCCCGTGACGTGGCCGACCTTCCGCCGCGCCCCTCGCTGGAGTTGCGCGGGCGCGGCAGGTCCTAGGAGCGCCCGTCCCTGTCCGCGACCGCGTGCAGGATGCCGGCGAACGTCCGCAGTATCCGGGCCGTGAGTCCCCAGACGTCCTCGCCCAGCAGCGGGTATCGCAGGGTCGTGATGTCCGGCCGGCGGGGGAGGCGCAGGTCGGCCTCCAGCACGTCGGCCAGCGGCACCTCCATGATCCGCGCGATCTCGGAGTCCTCCGGCGTCATCGCGGGGCGCCCCCCCGGGTGGTGCGCAACCCAGGGGCTCACCGTGAAGCCGCTGGCCATCGTCATCAGGTCGTCGAGGGGCCCGAGCACGTGCAGCGCGTCGCGGGCCACACCGATCTCCTCCTCGGTCTCGCGCAAGGCCGCCCCGAGCAGGTCGGGGTCGTGCGGCTCCAGGCGGCCGCCGGGCAGCGACACCTCGCCCTTGTGATGGGCGACGGTATCCGACCTCTTGGTGAGGACCAGGTGCCCCCGGTCGTCGACGTCGTACAGCACCACCATCACGCCCGCATCGCGTCCGGACGGATCGAGCACGACGCGCTCCCGGGTGGTGAGGGCATCGGGCAGGAGGCCCGCGAGGTCTGCGGCAGTGGGAATGCGGGCGCTGCGCATCGGCGCCGAGTGTACGCCGGGCCGATGGGCGGCCCGTCGTGAGCGGCACACCCGGCCAGCCGCCCAACGGGGATGCCGCCGCGGTGGCGCAGGCGGCGGCCACCGCGGTGGCGCCGGGGCGGCCCATCGTCGGGCTCCGTGCCATCGACACGGGCACCGGTGGCCGTGCGTGGCTGGTCGCGTTCGAGGGGCCGGCATTCCTATGCATGGACGACGCCGGGCATCCCGCGGCGTCACGCACGCGTGCGTGCGATATCGCCCAGGCGGCCCTCGCGGCGGAGATCGTGGAGGAGGCCGTGGACGCCACCGCCCTGCGCGCCATGAGGGGCGCCGCGGACGGCCTTGCGGCCGCGGCCGCTGGAGTGCCACCCGCCGCGGTCGAGGCGCTATCGCGCGCGGCTGATCACGCGCGCGCGCTGGCCGAATGGCGGGAGGCCCCGGAGCGCGGTGAGGCATCGCTCATCGCTCTGGATGCCGCGATCGGCCTGCAGGAGCGTGCCCACGCGGCGTACGCGACGTTCGTGTCGCTCACCGACCCTCTCGCCGGGCGCCAGGGCGACTTGGAGGCCGATGTGCTCGCCGCCCTCGTGGCTGCAGAGGAGGCTGCAGCAGCTGCGGGGCTCGGTGCCTCACTCGGGGCGATGATGGGGGAGGGGATGGCCGGCATCGCCACGGCGGCGGATGAGATCGCCGCGCTGCACGTCACACCGCTGCGGTGACCTCCGGCGCGGGTGACGCCGCCGTCCCGTCGGGCACGTCGGGGGGCGCGAAGCCCGAGCCGACAAGGGCCTCGATCCGGGCCATGTCGTCATCGGATAACGGTGGAAGGCCGATGGCCGCCGTGAACTCCGCGAGCTGGTCCTCTCCGTGGATCGCCGTGACCACTGACGCCACGCCAGAACGCGACAGGCTCCAGAGGATCGCCGCCTGCCCCAGCGACCAGGGGCGCCCGGAGTCGTGCAGGAAACCGAGCGCATCGACCCGGGCGAGGCCCTCGGCCAGCCACTCGCGCGACAGATGCGCCCGCGGGTCGCCGGGAGGGAATGTCGTCTCGCGCGAGTACTTGCCCTCCAACAGTCCCCAGCAGTGCGGATGGCGCGCGATCACGCAGGATCCGGCCGCGTGGGCGAGCCCCGCGAGTTCAGCCCCCGGGTCGTGGCCCAGGATGCCCAGCTCCACGTCCAGGAGCGGGAAGCGGCCCTGCCGGATGAGTCGGCGGCCGTCTCCGGGGCGCGCGCCCTCCGGTATGGCCACCCCGAACGCACGCACCGTGCCTTCGCGCACCAGTGCCTCCATCGCGGTGGTCAGGGCGTCATCCGCCAGCGCCCGCCGGGTGGGATGGTGCAACTCGCAGATGTCGATGTGGCCGCCCAGGCGCTGCGCGCTTGCGCGAACCGCGGTGATGATGGCCTCGGGCCGGAAGTCCTGGGGCATCGTCCTTCCCGGGCGGACCGCGTCCGCCTCGGACCACGCGTACCCCACGCGTGTGGCCATCACCACCCGCTCGCGGCGTTCCGCGAACGCCCGGCCCAGCGCCGTCTCGGCCCGCCCCTCGCCATCGCGGTCCGCCACGTCGAAGAAGGTGATTCCCTGGTCGAGCGCGGCGTGCAGCAGGCGCACGGCCTCGTCGTCGCCGTCATCGCCCCACCATCCCGTGGCCAGCGATTCGGCGCCAAAGCCCAGTTCCGACACGCGGATTCCCGTGCCGGGGATCTCCCGGTAGCGCATGGGGCGAGCCTACGCGCGCCCCCCGACGCGTCTAGGCCGCGTCGCCCCCCTGGCCGTCCGCGTCCGCGTCGTCGTCTGACTCCAGCAGGAACTCGATCAGGTCCTCCACGGTGAAGCGTCCGGCCTGCATCGAGGCCATCAGGCCGTACACGGTGGCTGAGTGCGGGCGGTCCAGTACGTAGGCACGGATGGCCTCGTTGCCGCAGCTGTCGATTTCCTCGATCGCCTGGCGTCCCACTGCCGTCGCCACCACGCCGGTGCCCTCGACATCGGCCAGCCCGGCCGCGGAGAGCGCCTTGGCGGCCGTCACGACCTCGTCCGGCTCCGCGCCGAAGCGCCCGGCGAGCTCCGTGATCGATGCCCCGTCCTCATCCGCCGCCAAGGCCCGCAGGAGGAGGTACGAGCCCGACGAAAGGCCCGCATCCATCACCACCTGATCCAGCACGCCCGCGACCTCTGCGAGCAGCTGCAGGTCGTCCTCGTCCCGGCGCATGCCTAGGGCCCGTACCGGTGGGCGGGAGCGGGCCGCAGCGCGTCGTAGGCGGCACCCACCCAGATCCGGCCCGTCACGCCGCGGTCGTCCAGTGTCCTGAGCGCCGAGCGCACCACGCCGGGCAGTGCCCCCCGGCCCTGTGTGCGAGCCATGGTGACGGCGAAGTCGTGATCGGACTGCCCGACCGTCGGCCGGCCGTTGGCCCGGGCCAGGGCCACCCGGGCGTCCACCAGGCGCAGGGGATCGTCCACCGTCAGGCGGCACTCCGCCACGGCCCAGTCCGGGGCGAGCTCGTCAAGGACTGCATCGAATGAATCCGTGTAGGCCATGCGCGCAGGCTATCCCAGCGCGTCGGCGTGCTCACCGGGCATCGGGCGCGCCGCTGCCAGGGCATCGGCCACCTCGCCCATCACCCCCGCGAATGCGTCATCGTCGATCACCGCGTCCTCCCCTGGCAGGTCGTGAGCCACGTCGATCCAACTGCGGCACCCGCGCATGTCGTGGGTCATGTCGAGCCCGAGCGGGGGCGTGATCCGGTGAACCCGGGCGACGATCACCATGAGGGGGTGGCGCGGCCTCCAGCGCAGGCGCTGTCCGGCGTAGTCCGGCCCCAGCACGTGGAACGGGGCAAGGGCATCCAGCTCCGCCTGCGTGGTCACCTCATGCACGGCGGCCACGCGGCACCACGCCCGCAGGTCGACCCGGTCCGGCTCCTCGGTGATGCCGATCAGGTCCGCGTAGGCATCGCGGGCGGCGGGGGCGAGTAGTTCCGCTCGCTGGTGCACATGGGTGGGGAGGAGAAGGAATTCCCGGTGCGGCACGTCGAAGCGCTTCTCGCCGATGCCGCCCTTGCGCAGCATCACGACCTGCGCGCCGTCCAGCATGGCGGCGATGACGGAGGCCCATTCCTTGAGCGCACGTGCGGACATCCGGGGAACGGTAGCGCCCCCGGGGAGGGCCGGATGACCCTCGGGAGCGACGCCGTTCGGCGCTACGATCACCTCATGATCGACGCCATCCTGTCACGAGCATCCGAGGGCGGGCGTATCACCGCCGATGAGGCCGTCCTGCTGTACGAGTCGGCCCCCCTTGAGGACCTTGGCGCCGCGGCTGACGCCGTGGCGCGCCGCCTGCACGGCGACGAGGTCACCTACAACGTCAACGCGCACCTCAACCCCACCAACATCTGCGTGGTGGGCTGCGGGCTGTGCGCGTTCGCCGTGTGGACCGACCACGACCCCCGGGCATATGCCTATTCGGTGGACCAGTTGGTGGACCGTGCGCAGGAGTTGTCGGACCTCGGCATCACCGAACTGCACATCGTGGGGGGGATGACCAAGGAGTACACCCTCGGCTACTACGAGGACCTCTTCCGCGAACTCAAGGCCGCGCTCCCCGAGGTGTTCCTCACAGCCCTCACGGCGGTGGAGATCGACTTCGTCGCCAAGCTGGAGCGCATCAGCGCCCGGGAGGCGCTGGAGCGCACGATGGCCGTGGGGCACGACACCATGCCGGGTGGTGGCGCCGAGGTGTTCAGCCCGCGGGTGCGCCGCATCATCGCCGACCGCAAGGTGGGCGCGGATGTCTGGCTCGATATCCACCGCGATGCTCACGAGATGGGGCTGAAGACGAACGCCACCCTCCTGTTCGGGCACTTCGAGACCCCCGCCGAGAAGGTGGACCACATGGTCCAGCTGCGCGACCTGCAGGACCATGCGCTCGCGCATGAGCACCCCGGGCGCTTCCAGGCGTTCATCCCACTGCCGTTCCTGCCGGGCAACACCGAGTTCTCATATCTGCCGGGTCCCTCACGCGAGGAGAAGCTGCGCACCATCGCCCTCTCACGGCTGGTGCTCGACAACTTCCCGCACATCAAGGGCCACTGGGTGATGCTGGGCGAGGAGGTCACCTCCGAGGCCCTGTCCTACGGCCTGGACGACCTGTCGGGGACCCTCACCGAGGAGCGCATCGCGCACGCCACGACGGTCCAGACCCCGCTTGGCCTCACCCACGAGCGCATTCGCGAGCTGGTCACGGCCGGGGGGCGTGCGCCGGTGGAGCGGGACTCCCTCTACGCCCGGGTGGCGCGGGAGCCGGTCTCGGCCTAGGAGAGAGCCCGGCGCCGAAGTGCCATCGCCGCGCCCCAGGCGATCACCCCGCACCACGCCACGGTCCACAGCACCGCGGCCCACGACGATGCCGGCACCAGCACCACGTTGCCGTTGATCTCCAGTTGCGCCCCGGCTACCCCGGCCTCGGCGCGGTACTGCAGGTCGCTCAGCATCGGCGAGGTGACCGCGCGGGGGAACACCAGGTACAGGGTGGTGACCAGCCCCGACCAGGCGGTGCCGATGGCGTCGGCGTTGACCGCGGCCATCAGGTTGGCCAGCGAGAGGCACGAGACGTAGAGGAAGGCGGCCACGATCCCCGAGGCCACGGGGCCCAGGGCCACGCTGCAGAGCGCCGCGACCACCAGCACCAGCACCATGTTGAGCAGCATTGCCACCCCGTGGACGGCCAGGGGTCCGTCGCCGCCCTGTCCGATCACGAGAGAGCATGCCGCGGCGACGGCGATCCAGATGGCGAAGACGCCCACGAGCACCGCCAGGCGCCCGAGGATCCTGCCGAGCATCACCACGGGCCGCGGGGTGCCGGTTGCCACCTGCAGCCCCACCCAGCCGGCATCGGCATCGCGGTTGGCCGCGCTCGCGCCCAGCGTGGCCGCCACGGCGAGCCCCGCCACCAGGTAGACGCCTGCGGCCCATGCGCGCATCGTGTCGGCCCCGGCCGCGCCGCCACGCCCGGCGGCCACGACGGCGCCGGCGATGATGATCGCGGCCCCCACCAGCAGGAGCACCATGGGCCACCTGCGCCGGCTGATGCCGCGCGCCTCGGTGCGTCCGATCCCCGCTACCGGGCTCACCCGGGCGCCCCGTCCACGAGGTGCATGCTGGCTCCGAGGAGGGCCGGAAGGCCGCCCGGATCCTTGGAGGCCGCGAGCACCGCTGCGCCGCGCGCCATGGCGCGGCGTATCGCCGTAGTCGTCTCGGGGAACTCCCAGGGGTCATCCAGCACAAGGAGGTCGGGCTCGCCGATGAGTGCGCACGCGAGCGATGTGCGGCGCACGTCCTCCACCTCCAGCGACTCCACCCGCATGTCCGGGTGCTCCACCCCGGCCTCCTCGATGGCCCGTGCGGCCTCGGCGCGTCCATGGCCGCCCAGTTCGGCGACCATGTCCACCACCTCACGGGCGCGCATGCCGAACCCGAACGGCCATGACTGCGGACCCCAGCCGATCCGCCGGAGCGTCGCGGGGTCACCCGGGGGCGCCCCCAGCACGGTGGTGTCGCCACCGGGCCCGGCCAGCCCCAGGACGGCCCGGAGCACGCTGGACTTCCCCGACCCCCGGTCGCCGGTGATGAGCAGCCCGGCGCCCGCTTGCAGGTCGATGTTCACGCCCCGCACGGCGAGCTCCCCGCCCCGCTGGTACCGCACCTCGATGGCGCGGGCGCGGATGACCGGGTCAGCCAATCTTCTCCAGGCGGATCGCCTCCTGGGGGCAGTCGTCCACGGCCTCGCGCACGGCGTCCGCGAGGGATGGGTCGAGCACCTCGTCCGTGGCGGACGACAGGTTGGTCTCATCATCCACGGTGAAGACCCCGGGCAGGCGCGCGATGCACACGCGGGTGCCCATGCACATGTCGTGGTCCACCGTGAGGCGGTACCGCTCGCCATCGATCGTGATCTCGGCCATCTCCTCAACCCTCCCTGATGATCTCGAGCACCTCATCGCGCCTGCGCTCCATGTCGGCCTCCGACACGAGCGACTCGAGGTTGAGGCGCAGGAGCGGTTCGGTGTTCGAGGGGCGCACGTTGAAGTGCCAGTCGTCGTAGGCGACGGACAGGCCGTCCACCTCGGCCTGACGGCCGTCCGCGTAGCGTGCCCGAAGCCGGTCGATCGCCGCCCCGGCATCGTCCACCGTAGAGTTGATCTCCCCCGAGATGTGGTACCGGTCGCGAAGCCCCTGCACCATCTGCGACAGCGTCTGATCGGAGGTGGCCAGGATCTCCAGCACCATGAGCGCGGGGATCAGTCCCGAGTCGGCGTACGAGAACTCGCGGAAGTAGTAGTGGCCGCTGACCTCGCCGGCGAACACGGCGTCCACCTCGCGCATCCGCCGCTTGATGAACGCATGGCCCACGCGGAACTCATCCGGGGTTCCCCCGGCCGCGATGATGGAGTCGCGCACGGCCCAGGAGGCGCGCAGGTCGTACACGACCGTCGCGCGGCCGACGCGCTCCAGGATGTGCCGCGCGAGCAGAGCGGTGAGGAAGTCGCCGGCAACGAAGCCGCCCTTCTCGTCGATGAAGAAGCAGCGGTCGGCATCGCCGTCCCAGGCGATGCCGACGTCGGCGCCGTTCTCCACCACCGCGCCCTCGATGAAGGCACGGTTCTCCTCCAGCAGGGGGTTGGGCTCGTGGTGCGGGAAGCGCCCGTCGGGCTCGAGGAAACACGGGACGGCGTCGATGTCGATGCGCTCCAGCACCGGCGGCAGGTACACACCCGCCATGCCGTTCGCGGCATCCAGCACCACGCGCAGGCCACGGATCGCCGGGGTGTCCACGAAGCCCATGCAGCGGTCCACGAACCGGTCGAGCAGGCCGTCGTCCACCGACTCGGCGCCCGGCATGGCAGCCGGGCCGGGCTCGCCGGCCAACGCGAGCCGGCCGATCTCCGCGATCCCCGTGTCACCCGACAGCGGCAGCGCCCCCGCGGTCACCATCTTCGCCCCGGTATATGCGGGCGGGTTATGGCTGGCCGTGATGGCTGCGCCGGCGTCATAGCCACCCTCGTCCACCGCGAAGTAGAGCATCTCGGTGGCGGCCAGCCCGAGCGCGGTCACATCGGCCCCGGCCGACCGCGCGCCGCGGATGAACGCGGCGCTGATTCCCGGTGATGACAGGCGCACGTCATGTCCCACGGCCACGCGGCGCGCGCCGGTGACGGCGATGAACGCCCGGCCCACGCGCTCTGCACCCTCCTCGTCGATCTGCTCGCCGTAGAGACCGCGGATGTCGTACGCCTTGAATACCGCCGGGTCCAGCGTCATGCGCCGAACCCCGGCTTCAGCGCGGCGTAGGTCTCCTCCAGGCTCTGCGGCATCACGCGCACGTCTCCCGTCGATGTCATGAAGTTGGTGTCGCCCGACCAGCGCGGAACCAGGTGCAGGTGAAGGTGGTCCGCGATTCCGGCTCCGGCTGCCGCGCCCTGGTTCATGCCAAGGTTGAACCCGTGGGGCGACATGGCCCCGGAGACCACCTCCTGCGCCATCCGCGCGAGCTCCATCATCTCAGCCCGCGCAGGGGCATCGAGGTCCGTGAGCCGGTCCACGTGCGCGAAGGGGACGACCATCAGGTGCCCGGACGCGTACGGGTAGGCGTTCAGCACGACGAAGCAATGATCGCCGCGGCCGAGGATGAGCGCCCGGGCATCGTCGCCCAGCGCCGGCAGCTCGCAGAACACGCAGCGGGGCCCCTCGAACTCATGGTCATGCTCGGCGGACACGTAGGCCATTCTCCACGGCGCCCACATGATCTGCCTGCCGGGCGGACCCCCTATAGCCACGTGCGCTTGCGGAAGTACCAGAGCACGCCGCCCGCCAGGCCCACGATGATCACGAGGAGGGCGATGAACGACGCCACGCCGTGCCGCGCGAACGGGAGCCCATCGATGTTCATCCCGTAGAAGCCCGTGATCAGCGTGAGCGGCAGGATCACCGCGGAGATGATCGTGAGCAGCGCGAGCATGTCGTTGAGCCGGTGCGTGATGACCGACTCGTTGGTGGCCTCCAGCGCTTCGGCCACCTCCTTGTAGTTCTCCAGCGAGTCCCAGATGCGCTCGTTCTTGTCGACGATGTCGTCGAAGTAGATCTCGAGGTCCTCGGGTGCGTAGCGCTGCACCGCGCGCTCCAGCATGCGCAGGGTGGGGCGCTGCGGCTTGATCACCTTGCGGTAGTTGATGATCTCCTGCTTCACGTTCGAGATGTCGCGCACCAACTCGCGGCTCTGGCCCTCGAAGATGGCGTCCTCGAGGGCGTCCAACTTGAAGCCGATCTTGTCGAGGATCGGGAAGCAGTAGTCGAACATCTGGTCGACGATCTCGTACAGCAGGAAGCCCGAGCCCTTCGACATGTAGTCGAACCGGGCGTCCGCACGCGTCTCGCACCGCGACCAGAGCGCGGAGATCGGCTTCAGCGGCTCCTTGGGGATGGTGATGAGCAGGCCGGGGCCGATGAACACGTTGAGTTCGGTGGCCTGCAGCCGCCCGGTGCGCTTGTCGAAGCGGGGGAAGTGCAGCACGAGGAACACGTAGCCGTCGTACTCGTCGATCTTCGACCGCTGGCGCCGCCTCGACAGCACGTCCTCGAGGTCGAGCGGGTGGAAGTCGTGATGCTCGGCCAGCCAGGCGGTCTCCGCCTCGGTCGGCTCCTCGATGTGCTGCCAGGTGAGGCCGTGGGCCTCGAGGCGCCGGACGTCGGGCCGGTCGCGCTCAGGGGCGACCAGCGCGGAGGTCCCGCGCTTGGACGGGCGACGGATGTTGGGAAGGCTCGCCATCGTCGAGTCCCCTCGTCGCGGAAATGAACGGCACGCCCGGCATCCGGAGGAGTGTATCGCGCGACCGGCTCCCGCCGGACTACTGTGCCATGCGTGTTGCGCGAGCCGAGGATCAAGTTCTGCGGGGTCACCCACCCCGCGGACGTGGACATGTGCGTCGGGGCCGGTGCCTGGGCGATCGGCGCCGTGATGACGCCGCACGGCCCGCGGGCCCTCGGCATGGATGGTGCGCGGGCCGTGATGCGCGAGGTGCCGCAGGGGACCGAGCGCGTCGGGGTGTTCGTGCAGCCGTCCGCCGGTGCGGTTGCGCAGGCGGTGGAGGCCTGTGGCCTCACCCGCATTCAGCTGCACGGGGTGGATGACCCCCGCCCGCTCGCCGCCGCGGCGGGCGTGCCCGTCACCCTCGCCATCGCCCTCGAGGACGAGACATCGATCACCCGGGCTGATGCCACCGACTGCGACCTCGTGCTGTTCGACGCAGCGGTGCCCGGCGCGCACGGGGGAACGGGGGTGCGGGCTGATTGGAGCCTGCTCGAGCGCCGGCGCCCGGCGCGCCCCTTCGCGCTGGCCGGTGGCCTCACCGCCGATGTGGTCGGCGACGCCGTGCGCCGCCTGCGGCCATTCGTCCTCGACGTGTCCAGTGGGGTGGAGGGTGCCGTCCCGGGGCGCAAGGATCCCGAGCGCCTGCGCGCATTCGCGCAGGCACTGCGTGCGGCGGCCATGGAGGAGGCGGCATGAGCGTCAACATGAGGTTCGGTCCCTACGGCGGCCGGTACGTGCCCGAGACGGTCATCGGTGCGCTGGATGAGTTGACCGATGCCTACGAGCGCTACCGCGACGACCCGGACTTCCGGAGCGAACTGGGGGTGCTGCTCGGGCACTACGTCGGCCGGCCCACGCCGCTGTACCGGGCGCGGCGCCTGGAGGAGGCCTGGGGGCTCGACGATGGTCTGTGGTTCAAGCGCGAGGACCTCTGCCACACCGGCGCGCACAAGATCAACAACGCGCTCGGCCAGGTGCTGCTGGCGCGCCGCATGGGCAAGCAGCGGATCATCGCCGAGACCGGTGCCGGGCAGCACGGGGTGGCCACCGCAACGGCCTCCGCGCTGGTCGGCCTTGGGTGCCGCGTGTACATGGGCCGCACCGACATGCAGCGCCAGCGCCTGAACGTCATCCGCATGCGCATGCTGGGCGCGGAGGTGACGCCCGTGGATTCCGGGAGCGGCACGCTGAAGGACGCCACCAGCGAAGCCATCCGCGACTGGGTGACCAACGTCGACACCACGCACTACATCATCGGGTCGGCCGTGGGTCCCGCTCCGTACCCCGAGATCGTCGCCGAGTTCCAGTCGGTCATCGGGATCGAGGCGCGCGCGCAGATGCTCGAGGAGACGGGTGGACTGCCGGGGACGGTCGTGGCATGCGTCGGGGGCGGGTCCAACGCCATCGGCACCTTCCGCGGTTTCATCGACGATGCAGGAGTCGCGCTGGTGGGCGTCGAGGCCGGGGGAGAGGGGCCCGCCGGGCGCCATGGGGCCTCGCTGGCGCTCGGGCGACCGGGCGTGCTGCATGGGTCGTACTCGTACCTGCTGCAGGACGACGACGGACAGGTGGCCGAGGCGCACTCGGTATCCGCGGGGCTCGACTACCCGGGCGTTGGCCCGGAGCACTCGTACCTGCGCGATATCGGCAGGGTCCGCTACGTGGATGCCACTGACGAGGCCGCCCTGTCGGCCTTCCTGGAGTGCTCCCGCCGGGAGGGGCTGATCCCCGCCCTCGAGACATCGCACGCCCTGGCGTACGTGCGCGACCGCGCAGCGGAGCTGCGCGGCGGGGGACCGGTACTGGTGTGCCTGTCGGGGCGCGGTGACAAGGACGTGGACCAGGCCGGTGCGGCCCTGGGGATCAACGCCAGTGCCTGACACCGGCGCCGCGCGTCTCGAGCGCGCCTTCCGCGAGGCCGGGCGCCCGCTCTTCGTGCCGTACGTGATGGGCGGCTACCCGGACCTCGAGGCCAGCCGGCGCCACGTGCAGCTGCTGGCGCGCCACGCCGATATCATCGAACTCGGGATCCCGTTCTCCGACCCCCTCGCGGATGGGCCCACCATCCAGGCGGCGGGTCAGGCCGCGCTGGATGCCGGTATCCGGCCATCCGACGTGCTCGCCATCGCGGATGACCTGCGCGGTGGCCCGCCCGTGGTGGTGATGACCTACTTCAACACCGTGATCGCGCACGGCGCGGCGGAGTTCATGGCCGAGGCCGCGTCGCACGGCGTGGCGGGGCTCATCATCCCGGACCTGCCCGTGGACGAGGCCGCCGACGTCCGCGCCGCC
>Ga0055584_100005815_pt1 | contig 12086 bp, 15 predicted proteins | sample OSDHelmetaG_FD_58716 | JGI IMG/M metagenome (GOLD analysis project Ga0055584, IMG submission 58716) | Pelagic marine sediment microbial communities from the LTER site Helgoland, North Sea, for post-phytoplankton bloom and carbon turnover... | ecosystem: Environmental > Aquatic > Marine >... | reverse complement strand
AACTGTTGTTGCTGGAGACGGTCAAGTAAGTTTAGGCAACACTGTTTTAAAAAGCAAAGCAAAAAAAGTTAGAAAAATAGAAAGCCGAGGAGTAATAGCTGGGTTTGCAGGCTCTACAGCGGATGCCCTAACTTTATTTGAAAGATTAGAAGCAAAATTGGAAAAACACGCAGGTAATTTACAAAGAGCAGCTGTTGAGTTAGCAAAAGATTGGAGGAGTGATAAATACCTTCGAAGATTGGAGGCTCTAATGGCAGTAGCTGATAAATCTCATAGCTTTATTATTTCTGGCACTGGTGATGTATTGGAACCTGAAGATGGAATTATAGGAATTGGTTCTGGAGGAAACTATGCACTAGCCGCTGCAAAAGTTTTAATAGAGACAAATTTAAAAGCTGAAGAAATTGCTAAAAAAGCAATTAAGGTTGCTTCAGAGATCTGTGTTTTTACTAATAATAATGTCACTATGGAGAAAGTTTAATAATGGGAAACTCAAAAAATGTAACTAATCTTAATCTTATAAAAAATACAAAAAAAAATAATTCTAAAGTAAGTGCTTTATCACCAAGAGAAATAGTTTCTGAATTAGATAGATATGTCATTGGCCAGAAAGCAGCCAAAAAAGCTGTTGCAGTAGCGCTAAGAAATAGGTGGAGAAGACAGGCTTTAGCTGACGAAATGAGAGATGAAGTTCTTCCAAAAAATATTCTCATGATTGGTCCTACTGGCGTAGGAAAAACTGAAATTTCAAGAAGATTATCAAAATTAGCTCAAGCTCCTTTTATAAAAGTAGAGGCGACAAGATTTACTGAAGTTGGCTACGTAGGAAAAGATGTAGAACAAATAATTAGAGATTTAATTGAAATAGCAATTGCCATCGAAAGAGAAAGAAAAAGAAAAGAAGTTAAAGCAAAAGCTGAACTTAAAGCTGAGGAGAAAGTGTTAGATGCATTAGTAGGATCCAAAGCAAGCATAGCAACAAAAGAAAGCTTTAGAAAAAGACTTAGAAATGGGGATTTAGACGAAAATGAAATAGAAATTGAAGTCCAAGACACTAACTCAGGTCTTCAAAGTTTTGAAATACCAGGTATGCCAGGTGGAAATGTTGGCATGGTAAATCTTGGAGATATGCTTGGAAAATCAATGGGTAATAAAAAGGGTAAGAAAAAGAAAATGACTGTCAAAGAGTCTCATGAAATTTTAGTTGCTCAAGAGTCAGACAAAATGATCGAAGAAGATAAAATTATAAAAGAAGCCAAAAAAGCTACTGAAGAAAATGGCATAGTTTTTTTAGATGAAATAGATAAAGTTTCAGCAAGAAGTGATAGAGTGGGAGGTGATGTTTCAAGAGAAGGCGTGCAAAGAGACTTATTGCCATTAATTGAAGGAACAACCGTTAGTACGAAATATGGGCCGATAAAAACTGATCATATACTTTTTGTTGCATCAGGGGCTTTTCAATTAGCAAAACCATCAGACCTACTTCCAGAGTTACAGGGTAGGTTACCTATTAGAGTCGAATTAAAAGCTCTTGACGAAGAAGATTTTAAGAGAATTTTAAAAGAACCCGATAACAGTCTAATAAAACAATATAAAGAATTATTGAAAACAGAAAATGTGAATCTTGTATTTACAGATGATGGGATTGATATGCTGGCAAAGATATCGGCTGAAGTAAATTCATCTGTTGAAAATATTGGAGCAAGAAGACTTCATACAATCATTGAAAAAGTTTTAGACGATATAAGCTTTAATGCTACCGACAGAGCTGGTGATACTGTAACTGTAGATCAAAAATATGTTAACGATAATTTAGGTAATTTAGTCAAAGATACTGATTTATCAAAATTTATTTTATAATTTCTTAAGTTTAATTAATAGAGCTCCCTCACCGCCATCTTCTTTTTTAGCGTCTTGTATTGAAGAGACATATTTAGATATATCCTCGCTTGATGCTATATAGTCTGGAACAGAATATCTTAACTTACTTAAATCCTTAGAAACATAAATATCTCGATCTGTACTTGAATGAATGCCTTTTCCTGTGATTAATAAAATCTCATTATAATTTTTTTCTACACATGATTTTATTACCCTTTTAATGATTTTATTAGCATCCAATAATGAAAAGCCATGTAAATCATATTTATACCTTTGATTTTTAAAGTATTTTTTTTGATTTTTTTCTTTATCAATTACATCTGTTGGATTGTCTGTATATTTTTTCCAAGCAATAATATCTTCTTGAGAAATTTTTTTTTTTATCACTTGTTAACAATTTCAGATAAATGCCAGTTAGGCCCTTTTTTTAAAATATTTTTAGAAAATTTCCAATAGTCTGTGACTTCTTTGATTTTGTTAGGATTTCCCTCGATAATCTTATTTTCTTTATCTCTTTTAACAGAAATTACTTCTGAAACAAATTTTACAGTAGTAAAAACTTCATTTTTAATTCTTTCATATTTTTCAACATTTGAACTTTTTAATCCTATAAATGTAAATTCTGATTTTATATTTTTTTTATTTCTTGTTTGGATAGCCTGATCAAAACTATCTACCATTTCAGGAGTAAGCAGACTTCTTAATGTTTTAGTGTCACCTTTAGCGAATGATATAAGAATTGTTTCGTATGCTATCTCAGCACCTTTTAAAAAATCTTTTTTTTCTTCGCCTTCTAGCACGTCATAATTATCTTTTACTCTTTTCACATTATTTTTAGGGACAGTAAATTTTTGCTCTGCGAAGCTGGGGTAAACTTTAGACTCGTGTCCTGTTTTTCTTCCTAAAATGCTTCTAAGCCTTAGGATTATAAATCCTGCAATCATTCCTAATAGAATTATGTCTATATATCCAAAATTGTTACTCATAGTTTGATAAATATACATTATTAATATAATTTTGTATCAGACAAATGAACTCATTTTTTTTGTTATTTATTGGCGTATCAACAATTGAAGTTTTCCTAATGATAAAAATTGGGGGAAAAATAGGGGTTTTAAATACTATTCTTCTTATCTTCATCACTGCAATTGTGGGAATTTATTTTGCTAAACTACAAGGAATTAAAACAATCAGATCAGGATTTGTAAATTTATATCAAAATAAAATACCTGTTTATGAATTAATGTCTGGAGCTTCAATTGCAATAGCTGCTTTCCTGCTAATCATGCCTGGCTTTTTTACAGATACAATTGGCTTTCTCCTTTTGTTGCCATATACAAGAAAAATTATATTTAAGTTTTTCATAAATAAGAGCAAATCAAGGTCAAATGAAAATGATGATAAAACTTTAGATGGAGAAATTATAGAGGATAAAAAAGATGAACTATAAAATTATAGGAAAATACATTAAGAATTTAAGGTTTAATATACCAAACCCGAAAACATTTTTTTTACTTTCAAAAGAAATTTCTAATTACAAAATTAATATCGATATAAAAAGTAATCAAGTGAAAGAAAAAATTATTGAAGTTGAAACTACTTTGAGTCTTCTACCCGTAAAAGAAGATTTTGACAAAATTGATACAAAAATTGTTTATGCTTCAATAGTAGAATTATCTGATACGCTAGATAAAAAAAAGGAAATTGAAGAAATAGTTCTTATTAAAGTTCCCACGGAAATTTACCCCGAATTACGAAAAATATTTGTTTTTGTTTTTGAAAACTCTGGTTTTAAAGATGTTAAGATCAGTGATACTGTTGATTTTAAAAAACTATATGATCTGAGAAAAATTCAATAATAGTTTTTTTTAAATTCAGATTTTAAAAATTCTTTATGTTCTTTTTTTTCAACTTCCTGGATTTTATATATTTTTTTATTGTACAGTTTAGAATTATCTGAAAGGTTTACTTCAAAATTATTTATTGTAGATAAGTTTAATTTGGGTTCTTTAACACCTAAAAGGTTTATATAAACCTCTCTCAACAATTCACAATCTAATAAAGCATTGTGTTTTTTTCGTCTGGACAAGTCAATATTAAATCTTCTACATAAAGCGTCTAAAGAATTTGATACGCCAGGAAATTTATTTCTAGCTACTTCTAATGAATCAATAACATCACTATTATTTATCAGTTGCTTTTTTATTGATGCTAGTTCACCATTTAAAAAACCTAAATCAAAAGTAGCATTATGTATTATAATCTTTTTATTTTTGACAAAGTTCAAGAATTCATCCGCAACTTCATCAAAACTTTCTTTTTTGCACAATAAATCTTTTGTAAAACCATGAATTTTTACCGCTTCGACCGGGACATCTCTTTTTGGGTTTATAAGTTTATGAAAAATTCTTTTTGTTGGTATTAAGTCATTAGTTTCAATACAAGCAATCTCTACAATTTTATGTCCATCCTTAAACGATAATCCTGTTGTTTCAGTATCTAAAAAAATCTCATTCATAATTTTTAATTATATTTAATAATTTTTTTTTTAAAACAAATAAAGAAGCGTTGTTAACAACCACGTGATCACAAAAAATCATTTTTTTTTCGTCTTTAATTTGCTTAGAGTCTAAAAGTTCAAATAACTTTTGATTACCGCCTTTTTTTTTATATCTTCTTAATCGTATACTTTTACTTGATTTGATAAAAATTATTTTATTAAAATACTTTGCAAGTCTGTTTTCTATCAATAATGGAATTTCTACAAAAAGTAGTTTTTTGTTTTTATTTTTTTTTAAAAATATAAACATCTCTTTACGTACTTTAGGATGTATAATTTTTGAAAGCTTGTTTAAATTACTTTTCTTACTTACAACCTTGTCTTTTAGTTTTTCTTTGAACTTTGAACTTAATGTAAGGTTAAATTTATTAGCAAGAAGCTTTTTAAAGTTTTTTTTTCGATATAAATTCTGTACAATCTTATCTGCGTTAAAGACAGGCCCTCGTTTATTGGAAAGAAACATGCTAGCAGTAGTTTTTCCAGAAGAAATTGATCCTGTAATACCTATTTTTATCATAATAGTTTAGATTTAAGTAAATTCACCAATTCGTCATCTATTTCTGGATTAATTTGGTTCCATAAATAAAAAGATTTTTTTCCTTGATATATAAACATATCTAATCCATTGAATGTTTTTATTTTATTTTTTTTTAAAAATTTTAATGTTTTGGTTTCGATAGGATTGTAAATAGTATCAATATAAATCATATCATTCTTAACACCTTCAAAGTTAAACTCAAAATCTTTACCATTTTTTAAACCTAAACTTGTTGCATTAACAATGATATCAAACTTTACTATTTCTTGGCTTAGGTTTTTCCAATCTAAAACTTTTAAAAAATTGAATTTTTTTTTGAGGAAAATTGATTTGTCATAAGTTCGATTTACGATTGATATATTAAGTATCTTTGATTTTTGTAAGGCAAATATTACAGACGGTGATACCCCGCCTGCTCCTATAATTAGGACTTTTTTATTTTCTGCATTTGTGATTTCTTTCAAATATGCTGCCTGCAAACCAAACACATCTGTATTTTCTCCTACTAGTGTATTAGATTCATCTAAAAAAATAGTATTTACGGAATTTGTTAATTGAGCGTCATTTATTAATTGATCAATAAACTGAATTACTTTTTGTTTATATGGTAAGGTTATATTTAAACCCTTTAGTTCTTTCCGCCTTATTTTTTTTATGACACTTTCAAGATTGTCTTCATTAGTTTCTATCGCTGAATAATTTGCCTCGATATTATATTTTTTAAACCAATAATTATGTAAAACTGGAGAAAGAGAATGAGATATTGGGTTACCTATAATTGCGTATAATTTTTTTTTCATTCTTTATAATGTTTAATATAGTCTATAATTTGTTTTATAGGCAATCCCATAATTGAGTTTTGATCTCCTTTAATATATTCGAAGAGACTCAAACCGTCAGCTTCAATTTGATAGACGCCGTATGCTAGTAATGTTTCAGTTTTAATTTTACTTAAATATTGTACCAATTCTTCATCCTTTAAATTTTTCATTTTTAATTCTGACTTATCCGAATGATTCCAAATCATAGCACCATTCTTCGTAAAACAAACAGAACTTATAAGAAAATGTTTTGAATTATTTAATTTTTTTAAAATATATAATGCCTCATCCCTCGATTTTGGTTTATTAATTAATTCGTCATTAAGTGAGATAACACTATCGGCGCCTAAAACTAACCGCTCAGGATTATTAATACTTACACGAGAAGACTTAAGCTCTGCAAGGTTTTTAGAAATAATTAATGGGCTTGCTCCTTCAGCCAATAGAGACATTTTAATTTCATCTTCATCTATATTTGAAGGAATAACTTCAAAATTAACATCACTTTTTTTTAAAATTTTTTTTCTTACTCCACTTTGCGATGCTAAAATTATTTTCATTGTGACTTCTTTATTTCATAAATTTTGAGAATTGATGCGGCAGTTTCTTCAACAGACTTTCTAGTAACATCGATTGTTGGCCAATTATATTTTTTAAAAAGTTGTTTCGATTTGTTGACCTCGTTATTAATAAAATTAAGATTTGTATAATCTTTGATATTAGTTTCTTTCATTATTGCGACTCTATTTCTTCTAATATCTGCCAATCTCTCTGGATCTGCCACAAGACCAACAACACATATTTTATTATCTTTAAGTTTAAGGCTTTCAGGTATTTTTTGATCCATTACTAAAGGTATGTTAATTGTTTTGTATCCCCTGTTTGCTAAATAAATTGAGGTTGGGGTTTTACTAGTTCTACTAACTCCAAGTAACACGATATCAGATTCTTGAATATCATTTAGTTTATTACCATCATCATGATTCATTGTGAATTGAATAGCCTCTATTCTTCTGTAGTAATCATCGTCTAACACATGCTGAGCACTAGGCTTATGGATTGCTTTCATATTTAGCAGCTTTGAAAAACTAAGTATAAGATTCCCCAATATACCGAAGCAAGGAACTTTGTTTTTTTCACTAGCGTGTGATAAATGTTTTGCTAATTTAGTTTCAACAATAGTGTATAAAATTATTGAATTTTGTGTTTCAGTACATTCTTTAATTATTTTATCAATTTGCTGCTCTGTTCTTACAAAAGCAAACTCTTTTTTTTCATATTCAAAATTTGAAAATTGAGATTTTAAAGACAGGAAAATTCTATCGAGGGTTTCCCCAGTTGAATCTGATATAAGATATACATTGTATTTTTCGTTCATATCTTTGTTAATAAATTATTAATAAATTGAATTTATTCATCTATTTTTTTTTTTAAAAAAAATAATTAACATTAATTAACACTATTTTAACATTTTGTTAGTGTTGATATCAAAGTTCTAAAACTGTTTATAATTCAAAAAAAATGATTAAAATAAGGGATTAATTTACTTATTAACTAAACATAAAATGTATAATATATGTATAAGTAGTTATATTACTTACTAACAAGACCTACTATAAAATCTAAATTTAAAAATCTTTTTTATATATATGAGTAGTCTTAAGAAAATGTTAACTAATAAAAAAGAAACTTGTAAATCAATATGGTTTATGAGACAAGCAGGAAGATACCTACCTGAATTTAAAAAAATAAGATCAAAAAATCAAAATTTTATTGAACTTTGCTTAAATAGTGAATTAAGTTCGGAAATAACTCTTCAACCAATAAAAAGATTTAATATAGATTCGGCAATAATTTTTTCAGATATTTTAATAACACCATTTTCGTTAGGACAAGACGTAAAATTTATAAAAGATCAAGGACCAGTTTTATCTGAATTTAATGAAAAGAGTTTTTTTAAGATAAAAGAAAAAGAATTTTCTAAAAAATTACAAGCAGTTTATAAAGCTATTGAATTAACAAGAAAAAAATTAAATAAGGATAAGTCTTTAATAGGTTTTATAGGAGCTCCATGGACCTTATTAGTTTACATGCTTAATCTTAAAAAAAATAAAACAGAACTAGATTTAAATAAATTAAATAAAAAAAATATAAATATAAATGAGATTTTAAATAAATTAATTGAATTTCTTTCTATACACATTAAAAATCAAATAAACGCTGGAGCAGATGTTATCCAGATATTCGACTCTTGGGCTGGGTTGATACCCGAGAATTACATTACAGAATATTGTTTTGTACCTAATGCAAATCTTATTAAATTTTGCAAAAATGAAAATATTCCAAATATATGTTTTCCAAGAGGGATAAAAGAAAAATATGAAGATTTCAATAAGATGGTGAGATCAGACGGATTAAATCTAGATTATGAAATAGATGCTTCATGGGCGAGAGAAAAACTAAAAAATGTAGTGTTACAAGGAGGACTAAATCCACAACTCTTGTTAAATACTGAAAAAGAAATGTTTGAGGGAGCGACCAAATACATTGAAACATTTAAAGATATCCCTTATGTTTTTAATCTTGGTCACGGTTTACTTCCCGAAACAGATCCTGATAGAGTAGGAAAGTTAATTGAATTTTATAGGAATTATTAAATGGACAAAAGCCATCCTAAAGTCAAATTTGGAAAAACAGGTATTTTATTAATCAATCTAGGCACGCCTGACTCCACAAGCTGGTGGGACATTAGGAAATACCTAAAAGAATTTCTATCCGACAGAAGAGTTATAGAAGTTAACCCTTTTGTTTGGCAGGTGATCTTAAATTTATTCATTTTAACTTTTAGACCTTCAAAGACTGCTCATGCATATAAAAAAATTTGGAAAGAAGACACTAATGAGTCTCCTTTATTATATTACACAAGAAATCAGGCAAGTAAATTAAGACATAAAATAACAAATGAACAAGTAGTTATTGAATTTGCAATGAGGTATGGCAACCCAAGCATAAAGTCACGACTTGATAAGCTTAAAGAAGAAGGTTGCGAAAATATAGTTATCTTACCTTTATACCCACAGTATGCCGCCGCTACTACTGCAACTGTGTGTGACGAAGTTTACAGATCTTTAATGAAAATGAGATGGCAACCTAGTCTTCAAATTATACCTCATTACGAAAGCGAACCTGGTTATATTGACGCTCTAATAAAAAGTATCGAAAGAAAAATTAAAGAAATAAACTGGAAGCCTGATTTAATTATTTCTTCATATCATGGAATTCCTAAGTCTTATTTTGATAAAGGAGATCCCTATCATTGCTACTGTCATAAAACTACAAGATTGATAAAGGAAAAGTTTAATAAAGTAGAAATTCAAACGACATTTCAATCGAGATTCGGCCCACAAGAGTGGTTGACCCCCTATACTGACAAAACATTAGAAAATTTACCAAAGAAAGGTGTAAAAAATTTATTAGTTATATGCCCAGGGTTTGCTTCAGATTGTATTGAGACTTTAGAAGAAATAAATATTCAAGGCAAAGAAAGTTTTTTAAAAAATGGGGGAAGTAATTTTGATTTAATCCCCTGCTTAAACGACAGCCCAGATCACATTGAGCTTTTTGAGAAATTAGTACAAAAATACATATAAAATGAATTTTTATTTACTATTTAAATCGCTACATTTAATTGCAGTAATTTCCTGGATGGCAGGACTTTTATATTTACCTAGAATATTTGTTTATCATGCAGAAGCTAATAACAAATCACAAAAAATGGTTTTTAAAATTATGGAGAAAAAACTTTATAACTATATAATGATGCCAGCGATGCTGCTTTCTTGGTTTTTTGGTATTTTATTAATACATAATCTTAGCTTTTCAGTTTTTTCTGAATTATGGATGCAGATAAAAATTATATCGGTTGTTATTTTAACTTATTATCACTTTTCTTTAGGTAAATATCTTAATGATTTTGCAATAGATAATAATCACAAAACCTCTAAATTCTTCAGAATATATAACGAAATACCTACCTTGATACTAATAATAGTAATATTTGTTGTTATATTTAAACCATTGTAATTAAGGGTTGAATTTTTTAAAAAAATCCTTATATTTTTAATACATTCCTTAATCAATAAAAATCACATGAATTTACAAGAGTTAAAGCAAAAAAATCCTGCAGAGCTTATTAATGAAGCTGAAAAGCTTGGAATAGAAAATCCAAGTACATTAAGAAAACAAGAAATACTGTTTGCTATATTAAAAAAACTTGCAGAAAAAAATGAACAAATTACAGCCACTGGTGTATTGGAAGTTTTACAAGACGGTTTTGGTTTTTTAAGAGCCATAGAGTCTAATTATTTACCTGGCCCAGACGATATATATGTAAGCCCAAGTCAAATTAGAAGATTTGGTTTAAGAACTGGAGATTCTGTAGAAGGCGAAATAAGAGGACCAAAAGATGCTGAAAGGTATTTTGCCTTGCTCAAGGTAAATAATATCAATTTTGATAATCCCGAAAAAGGGAAAAACAAGATTGCCTTTGATAACTTGACACCTTTATATCCAAATGAAAGAATTAAATTGGAAGTTGAGACCACAAAAGTAGAAAAAAAACCTGACAATACGGCTAGGCTAATTGACTTAGTTAGCCCAATAGGAAAGGGACAAAGATCATTAATAGTCTCACCACCAAGAGCGGGTAAAACTATTATTCTTCAAAACATAGCTCAATCTATAACCGCAAATCATCCGGAGTGTTATTTAATGGTTCTATTAATAGATGAAAGACCGGAGGAAGTGACCGATATGCAAAGATCTGTTAAAGGAGAAGTCGTAGCTTCTACATTTGATGAGCCAGCTTCTAGGCACGTGGCAGTAGCTGAAATGGTTATCGAGAAAGCAAAAAGGTTAGTAGAGCACAAGAAAGATGTGGTCATTCTTTTAGACTCAATTACAAGATTAGGAAGAGCTTATAATGCTGTTATACCTAGCTCAGGCAAAGTTTTGACAGGCGGAGTTGATGCAAACGCGCTACAAAGACCTAAGAGATTTTTTGGAGCGGCAAGAAATGTTGAAGAAGGTGGCTCGCTAACAATTATTTCAACTGCACTGATTGATACTGGAAGCAGAATGGACGAAGTGATTTTTGAAGAGTTCAAAGGAACAGGTAATTCAGAGCTTATATTAGACAGAAAAGTTGCAGATAAAAGAATTTACCCGGCTTTGGATATAACTAGATCAGGAACAAGAAGAGAAGAACTTCTTTTTGAAAAGGATGATTTATCAAAAATGAATGTTCTGAGAAGAATTATTAGTCCAATGGGAACAATGGATGGCATTGAATTTTTGATTTCAAAATTAAAAAATACCAAGAATAATTCTGATTTCTTTGACTCAATGAATAAATCGTCAAATTAAAATATTTATTGAACTGTCTGATTATTAAAATTAACTTCGTGTAAATAAAAGTTCACTATATTCTCAAGCACACTAACTTTCTCTTTCAAAGAAATAGACTCCAATAGCTTTTGTTTTTCTTCGTTAGTGACTGGCGCAATCATAGCTAGAGTATTTATCTGTTGTATTTCGTCTAACTTTGCAAATTCTTTCCAATTTAATAAAAGACCACCTTTCTCAAAAAAAGTTTTTGCTTTTTTCATTAATGACTCAATATTTATTTTTTCTTTTATAGGCTCAAGATCCATACTAAACTTTTCATAGTTTACTCTAAACTCACGATAAAGCTTAGTATTATCTATCTCTTGTAAAACCTCAAACCTGGTAAGTCCTGTTAAATTAATTAGTATTCTTCCGTCTTGACTCTTTTGAAAATCATCAATTTTTCCTAAACACCCAACTTTATAGACTTCTTCATTTTTTTTCTTTGATTGTATCATTCCGATCAATTTATCTTTACGCACCGCATCGTTAACTAGATTTAAATATCTCTGTTCAAAAATATTTAGGGGTAAATTAGTCTTTGGAAAATAAATCACTCCACTTAACGGAAAAATTGGTATTTGTTTTGGAAATTTATTTATCATAAGTTATTTTAACAAATTTTTAATTAATCTAAATATATAAATTCTTTTAATTTTTCTTTATTTTTTTTAATATACTCCGGGAAAGTATTGTCAACTTCAAGTACTTTAAAGTTATACCCTCTGTCAAATAAATCTTGTTTTTCTTTAATTTTATTTTTAATTATATCTAAATTCTTAAACTTATTATTATTAAATTGTTGTTCAGCGTAAGAGTTTAGTTTTTGATAAATATCTTC